>Ga0209289_100506_pt1 | contig 20105 bp, 13 predicted proteins | sample GXS110809BmetaG_FD_184121 | JGI IMG/M metagenome (GOLD analysis project Ga0209289, IMG submission 184121) | Hot spring microbial communities from Gongxiaoshe hot spring, China to study Microbial Dark Matter (Phase II) - GXS 110809B (SPAdes)... ...
AGGCAGAAGCGTCCAATGCGCAGCATGAGATACCTCACTCTTCGAGCACAAACGTCGGCTCAGGATAGTAGCGCATCCGGTGGTGGCGTAAACGTTCGTGCCACCACCGCTGGAGCCACTGTGTCTTCTCCTCCATCGAGGTCGGGGAGAGGAGCTCTGCCAACGGGATATTCGCCTGCAGCAGACGCCCTGCGATGAGATGGCGGGTAATCCCTGCCGGGAGCCTCTCGCCACTGAGCGCCAGGTGCCGGATTTCCGAGGGGGTAAACGGTGGGAAAACGACCAGAACTCCCGGCAGCGGAGCTGCCGGGTTCCGGAGCAGCGCTATCTCTTCCTCACTGACTCGCTGGAAGTTCCCGGTGCCGGCATAGGCATGGACCAGGCGCCGGAGGGAGGATGCCACGGAGAGTCCTTCCGGGGGGTGCAGTGCGAGCATCTGCTCGCCGTCCATGGTTGCTGCCGCAACGAAAGCACGGTTGGCAAGGGCATGCCGTGCCTGGGCAGCCGAACACCGATAGAGACGAAACCCAAGCCGGCAGATGCGCTCTTCGAATTCCTCGAGCTTCCACTGGGGGAGGAAGTGGGACCATGTCCGCAGCTCAACTCCTGCCCCGGGGTAGTCGACAAGCTGTGCAACCAGAGCAGAACAGCCCAAGCGCTGCAGGGCAGTCACCCGCGTTGCCCCATCCAGGAGGATAAACCGCCCATGTTCCAGCGGTGCTGCAATCGGAGGATTCCGGAGCAGCCCGCTCTGCATGAGCTGGGCGCGGAGCCGTTCCACCCGCTCGGCTCCTACCTCTTCGTGGAAGAGCACTTCCTCGAGTGCAAGTAGCTGCAGTCGGGGAAACTCCGCATGCATGCGGTACTGCGGTTCATGTCCGGCGGCTGCTGACGGATGAGAGCAAAATTTGGTGACTGCTCCGGCGGCTGCTGGCAACGCGCTGCTTGAGACCCCTAGGGCTGAGGAGCTTCGTAAGTTTGCATGCATGTTGAGGCTCGTTCAACCCTTCGAGAGCGACGCATGGGGGTGATTTCGCGAATGCGGGAGGTTTCGCCGTACCTCCTTGCCCTGTTCGCGCTTGTCTTCATTGGCTTTATGGTTGCAACCGATGCTGATATCCAGCGGGTACTCCACTTGGGTGAGAACCCGGCAACGGCGGTGATCGGAGTGGTCAACGGGGAGAAGATCCGGTATGCCGAGTTCAACGAGCGCGTGCAGCAGCAAGTCGAGCAACAGCGGAAAAGCGCCGGCGGCGACATCGAGATTGACGAAGCGGGCATTCGGCAGAGCATCTGGGACATGATGGTGGAGGAAATCCTGCTGCGCCAGGCAGCCGAGAAGGCTGCTTTCCCCGTGACCCGTGAGGAGCTGCTCGACGTTTTGCTGGACAATCCCCCGGACTACCTGCGGCAACCCTTCACGGATTCAGCCGGGGTCTTCCATCGGGAGCGCTACATTGAGCTCATTACGCAGCCGGAACGCCTTGCTGATTACGTTGACCCGAATTCCGGCGTTGATCCCGTGGAGGTTGTCGAACGGTGGAAACGGGACCTGGTGCGCATTGAGGACTTCTTGCGGCAGAACCGCACGCGGGAGCACCTGCGCTCGCTGGTCAACGCCGTCGGGAGCATTGTCTCCCCGAGCTACGTGCGGCGCCAGTACGTGGTGGAAAACAGCTCCGCGGAGGTGCACTACGTTGTCTACTCGATCGATCGCATTCGCGATCGCGAGATCACGATCAGCGACGCGGAGATCGAAGCCTACTACCGGCAGCACCGGGACGCTTTCCGGCAGAAGAAGCCGGCACGGAAGCTCAAATACGTCATCTTCCCGCTGGAGCCGACCTCCCAAGATTCAGCAAACTTCCGCAAGCGGCTGGCGCGCATTCGGCAGGAGCTGGAGCAGACCCCGCCGGAGCGCCGAGACTCGCTTTTCAGCCTCCTGCTGTCCGAATACCAAGGGCGCAGCTACGGACTGAGTTCCCTGGCAGCGATCGAGCCGCAGAAAGCACAGTACTTGGCTTCTCAGCCAGTCGGCGCTGTCCTCGGTCCGGTAGAGCTTGCAGGAAAGACCTACTTCTTCCGTGTGGATCAGCGCCAGCCCGGGGATACGCTGCTGGTTCACGCTAGCCACATCCTCATCGGCTTTGGCGGCAATAAAGACAGTGCTCGGGCGCAAGCGCAGGAAATTGCCCGCAGAGCTCGCAGTGGAGAGAATTTCGCCGAGCTTGCCCGGCTCTATTCACAGGACCGCGCAACAGCAGAACGAGGCGGTGATTTGGGGTGGTTTCCCCGTGGACGCATGGTCAAACCCTTTGAAGAAGCAGCCTTCGCTGCCCAACCAGGCAGCATCGTCGGACCCGTGGAAAGCCCCTTCGGCTTCCACATCATTGCTGTCCACGCCAAGAGCGCAGACCGGATTGCCTATAGCGAAATTGAACTCAGTGTCACCCTCGGGACAGCGGGACGGAACCAGATTTTCCGCGAAGCCTATAGCTTCAAGCAGCAGGTCGAGAAGGGCACACCCTTCGACACGCTGGCACGACGCCTGAAGAAGAACCCAGTCGAGACCGCTTTCTTCGAGGAGACTACCCCTGTGCTGGGCTCGCGCGCGTTGACTCAGTTCGCTTTCTCCCATCCCATCGGCACGGTCTCCGACCCCATCGAACTGAAACCCTACGGTGTTGTCGTTGCCCAAGTGATCGATGAGCGCAAACCGGGCTACAAACCGTTGGAGGATGTTCGCTCCGAGATTGTCGAGAAGCTCCGCCGGAGCAAAAAGCTCGATCTGCTCCGGCCACATGTCGAGAGCGTCTACGAGCGCCTCAAGGGTGCCGATATCCTCGCGCGCATCGTCGAGATTGATTCCAGTGTCCAGGTGCAGACCGCGACGATGGTCAAGGACAATGGCTTCCTGCAGGGCTATGGACAAGACCCCATCGTGACGGCGATGATCTACCGCGTTCCGGTCGGAGTGATTGCCCCGCCTGTCCGCGGAGAGCGAGCGTACTTCCTGCTTCAGGTAACCAAGCGCGAAGTTGCTGATCCGAAGACGATGGACTCCACGCGGTTTGTCGAGCTGTATCGCCGCCTCTACAATACGGCGAAAGCCTCGGCGTACTACTACTGGTACACGGCTCTCCGGGACCGTTCCGATATCGAGGACCGACGGGTCAAGTTCTACCGCGAGTTCTAAAGCGCCCGTAGCTCAGCTGGATAGAGCATCGGCCTTCTAAGCCGAGGGTCGCAGGTTCGAATCCTGCCGGGCGCGCTCGCATGATTGCCCACCGGGAAACGCTCCGACGGCTTGTGGGAGAACTCAGCCCGAGAGTGTGCGCAGCTTCCCTCGTGGCTCTGCGGCGTCGTGGTCAGTATGAACTATTCCTGTGGTTCGCATCCCCGGCAGCCCCGACGGTCATTGTGGAGGCACACTTCCGTGCTGGGTTGAGTACAGTCTTTTGCCGTCCCTCTGCGTGGAAACAGCCCGAGCGAACTGTCCCGTGGGCAGAGGAGCTCTGGGGCAAGCGCCTTGTCCACCTTGAGCTTCACCCGACAGAGCGGCAGCTCCGCTGGGTGCTCGAGACGGGGCAGGAGCTGCTCTTTTTCCTCTACGGTACGGCTCACAGCGGCGTGGTGCTCCGTGAAAGGGATGGGCAGATCCGGGCATCGCTCGGGGCACCGAGAGCCGTGCTGGAAAAGCTCGTCGACGCTCCCCCACGCCGACTCCCTGGCTGGGAGGAGTATCCTCCCGAGACGCCGCTTGTCCGTGCGCTGGCGCAGGAGCGGCATCAGCTCGGGAGCTTCTACGCGCACGAGCTCTGCCAGCGCTGCGCTATTGCACCGGATACGCCGCTGGGACAGCTCTCCGAGCACGAACGAGAGCGCCTCCGGCGGATGCTGTCGGAATTCCGCCGGGAGCTGGCAGAAAGTTCCTCTGTCTTTCTCTTCCGGCGTCCGGAGGGACCTCCCCTGGTGTCGCTGCTCCCCTTGCGAGGGTACTCAGAGCCGATTGCGGTCTTCTGTAGCATCTCCGATGCCGTTGCAGAGCGGGTTCGACAAACTCTCCTGTGGGAAGAATTCCGCCGGGAACGTCTCCAGCTCCAGCAGCGCTTAGAACGCCATGCGCGGCAGCTGGCGCGTTGGCGCCAGGAAGCCGAGCAGTGCCTGCACCATGCCCCGGTGAGTGAGCGCGACCGCCTCTGGGGAAACCTCCTGCTCATGCACCCCGGGCTTCACGAGCGGGGCAGGAGCGAAATCGTCCTTCCCGATTGGGAGGGCAATCCCCAGCGGATCCCGCTCGACCCGGCAAAGAGCCTGCGGGAGAATGCAGAGGCCTATTTCCAGCGAGCACGTCGTCGAGACGAAGCCAGCAGAAGGGCACGCCACACTCTGCCGCTTCTGCAGGAGCGGGAACACGTCGTCCACGAATTGCTTGCCCAGCTCCAGCAGGTCACCACACGGCGGCAGCTGCGGGAAATCGCCCAACGGGTCCAGGAGCTCTTCCCTCCACGGGAGGTGACAACCCGGACAGGAGAACGTCTCCGGGTCTTCCACCTGGCAGCTGGCTTCGTGCTCTATCTCGGTACAGATGCTCGCAGTAACGAGGCGCTGACCTTCCGCTTTGCCCGACCCCATGATGTCTTTCTACACGTCCGTGGTGCCTCCGGAGCACATGGCATCCTGCGGGGACCGCGGAAAGGAGAGCTTCCCCCGGCGCCAATTCTGGAGCAGGCAGCGGCGGTGGTTGCCTACTACTCTCGGGCGCGCTCTGCCTCCCTGGTGCCAGTTGTCTACACCTGGCGGAAGTATGTGCGTAAGCTCAAAGGAACTCTGGGAGCAGTGCGGTTGGAACGGGAACAGCTCGTATGGGTCCGACCCCTGCCACCGACAGCCTCGGAGAGCCCGTAATTTTGCCTCAGCACCGCGCCCGTAGCTCAAGTGGAGAGAGCACCAGACTTCGGATCTGGGGGTTGCGGGTTCGAGTCCTGCCGGGCGCGCAGGCGAAAAAGAGGGGAAAGGGATGCGACGGGTCGTGCTGGGGATCATCGGTAGTGTCGGGATACTTCTGGGACAGCCGACGGTGGAGTGGTCAACCTTTCTGGGATCAACAGCACAGGATGAGCTGCGGGCTGTTGCCCGGGCACAGGATGGTTCTGTTGTCCTGGCAGGGTGGACTCTCGGGGTCAATTTCCCCGTGCTGAATGCGTGGCAGCCGCAGAAGGCGGGAGGAGAAGATGCCGTTGTTGCGAAGTTCAGCCCTACCGGTTCTCTCCTGTGGGCGACCTACTTCGGTGGAAGTGGCAATGAACGTGCCCTGGGCGTTGCCCTCGATGGGGAGGGCAATGTGTATGTGGTCGGGGTTACAACGAGTACCGATCTCCCTGTTGCCAATGCGGTGCAGAGCACGAAGTCGGGTGGGAGCGACGCGTTTGTGGTGAAATTCTCCCCTAGCGGACAGCGCCTCTGGGCAACGTACTACGGAGGCAATGGCGACGATGCGGCAACCGCTGCGGTGGTGGATGCCCAGGGAATGCTCGATGTCACCGGCTTTACTGCGAGCACGGACTTCCCCACCACGTCAAATGCGGTACAGCGGACATTAGCCGGCTATACCGACGCCTTCCTCCTTCAACTGCGTCCCGATGGCATGCGCGTATGGGCCAGCTACTTCGGTGGAACGGCACCTGATTACGCTTCTGGAATTGCCGTTGACTCCCGGCGCCGGATATACCTTTGTGGTGAAACCAGCAGCCCTAACTTTCCCGTGCGCAATGCCTTCCAGACCAATATCGCCGGGGGAACGGATGCCTTCGTGGCGAGCTTTGGTCCTTTCGGCGCGTGGAACTGGTCGAGCTACTACGGCGGTAGCGATAATGACCGCGCCACTGCTGTGACGGTGACCCCGGAGGGGTTTGTCACCGTCGTGGGCATGACTGCCAGTGGGGATCTCCAGGTGACGCCCGTATGGCAGTTCCAGCATGGGGGAGGCAGCTCGGATGCATTCGTGCTCCAGCTCTCCTCTGATGGGCAATTCCGCTGGGCGAGCTTTCTGGGCGGCGCAGAGAGCGATGCCGCTCTAGGGTGTGCCAGCGATCCGGTCGGGAATCTCTACGTGACCGGGCGAACTGCGAGCTCCAATTTCCCACGGCTGGGTACGGGTCGAGAGCATGCCGGAGGGGATGATCTCTTTGTGGTCAAACTGCATCGGAGCGGCATGCCACAGTGGAGCATACTCGTGGGAGGAAGCTCAAATGAGCAAGCATTTGCCCTGGCAGTGGATAGCTCCGGTGGCATTGCCTTCGTTGGAGTCAGTGGAAGCGATGATTTCCCTGTCTCTGCTGGTGCGTACCAGACAACGCTTGCAGGGCTCAACGATGGGATTATTGGGGTGCTCGGGGGCTACCTTCTGAGCCTTGAGCTGGAGCCTCTGCCAGGTCCGGTGCTCTGTACCGGAGGGAGTCTCTGGCTGCGGTGGCGCGTCCGGGGTGGGATGTTCGCTCCGGAGAATCTCTTCGTTGTCGAGCTCTCCGATGCGGGCGGGAGCTTCCAGTCCCCGCTCCGCCTGGATTCCCTGCGAGCACGGAGTGATACAGCCATGCACGTGTTCATCCCGGAACAGCTACCGGGGGGACAGTACCGGCTCCGCGTCGCAGCCACGCACCCACTGGCCTACAGCAATGATGGAGGCAGCTTCCCGTCGCAGCCGCATCCGAAAGAACCCCGCATCGCGCGTGATGGAGATACGGTTTTCTGCGAGGGGCGTCGCGTTGTGTTCTATGTCATTGAACCACAGCCGGGGGTGCACTACCGCTGGTGGCGCGATACACTTCCCGTTGCGGAGGATGCTCTGATGTATGCAGCAATGGAATCGGGACTGTACACTGTTGAAGCCTACAACGCCTGTGGGAGCGTCCGCTCGCCGCAGAGTTTTCGGGTCACTGTGCAGCCTCTTCCACGTCGCCCTGTGATTACCCCGTCAGGGGAGGTCCGTCTCTGTAGTGGCGATACGTTGCAGCTCCGGATTGCCGGTGAGCCGGGAGTGAGCTACCTGTGGTTTCGGAACGACACAGCGCTGGCTGGGGCGCAGGACACGCTGCTCCGTGTCTGGCAGGCGGGGATGTATACCGTGGAGGCACGCAATGCGTGCGAGAGCCTACGAGCACAGCCTGTCTCGGTCCGAGTGGTTCCGCGTCCACCAAAGCCCGTGATTGGACGGCGTGGGGATACACTGGTCTCCAGCGCCTTGACGGGCAACCAGTGGCTCGATGAGAACAAGCAGCCCATACCGGGAGCAACACGGCGGGAATTCGTCCCGCCGCGGGATGGTACGTACTATGTCCAGGTTACTGTGGACAGCTGCAGCTCAATTTCCGAGCCGTATGTCTTTGTGCGGAGTGCTGTCGAGGAGGGCAGGGGAGGTCTGCCGCGGTGGCGCCTTGAGTCCTCGCTTCCGGGCGAGCTGCGCCTTGTTTTCGAAACTGTTGGGAAGGTCCGCATCCGAGTTGTGGACCTCTTGGGGCGCTGTGTCTGGGAACAGGAAGCGGTGGGAGAAGCTGTGCTGCCGAGCGCTCGATGGGCACCGGGCATCTACCTCCTCCAGCTCGGGGAGAGCGGATACTGGGAGGCTCGCCTCCTGCTGATTCGGTAGGCAGGTACCCCTGGAGATGGCGTCCTTTCGGCACAGTCGGATGCAGGACTCCGCTTCGGCTGGACAAGACGCTGTAATCAAGCACGACAGCATGCGCGTAGCCATTGTCTGCGGGCATTTTATGCCAGAGGTCGGCTACCAGGAAGTGTGGATTGCCCGAACGCTTGCGCGCCTGGGTGCTCGCGTGCGAGTGGTGACTTCCGTGGCGGTTTCTTCCAGCGTACGCTGGCTGCGGCGTGCGCCGTATCCGGCAGGTCGCAGCTGGGTGCCCGAAGGGTATGAGATTGTGCGCTTGCCGGTTGCCTTCCGCTTTCGCTCGGCAGTGCTTTCCCGCGGGGTGGCAGAGGTTGTTGCAGAGTGGAGCCCGGAGCTCATCTGTCTGCTTGGCATCGGGAAGGTGTTCGGAACCAGGGTGCTGACCGAACCCGCCCTGCGGGATGTCCCAATTGTATGCTTTTTCAGCGAGTTAGATGAATACCGACGGCATCACTCTCTTCCAGCCCGACTTGTCTCCTGGCTCCAGGATCGAGGCTTGGAGCTATTCAAGGAATCGCTCTACCGGCGGGCGATTCGGCGCGCACAGCTGCTGGTGTGCAATTCCCCAGGAACTCTCCAGTGGCTGCATGCGCGCTGCCGTACGACCGAGGAGCGAGAAGCCTTGACCGCAAAGGCTCGTGTACTGACGTTGGGCTATGACAGCCGGCTGTTTTTCTTCGATGCTACCGAACGCGAGCAGACACGTCAAGCTCTCGGCGTTGCGCCGGGAGATGTGGTGCTGGTAACGGTGACCCGCGTGGTGCCACAGAAGGGCTTGGAACGTATTGTCGATGCAGTTGGCGCTCTCCAGCACGCGGGGCTTCCCGTCTGGTATCTCCTCATTGGGGGCATGGGGAATGCCTACGAGCGCGAGCTGCGTCGGCGCATGCAGGCGCAGCCTCGGCCAGAGCGCTTCCAATTGCTGCCTTTTGGGCAGGCAGAGGAGGTGCGGCAGCTCCTGGCAGGGGCGGATCTCGGGATCTGGATGCAGATCGCCATTTCAGCACACGAGGCGATGGGAACGGGATTGCCTGTGCTGCTCCCGCGCCGTTTCTCTCTGAGCCATCTCCTCACAGACGGTGTCACCGGCTGGTACTGGGATGAACCGGAGGGATTCGAAGAAGCGCTGGCGCAGGCTGTGGGACAGCTTGCACAGCTTTCCGAGCAGGAGCGCGTGCGGCAGCGACGACAGTTGGCACAGGAAAATGCTCAGCGGTTCGCCTATGAGGCGATTCTCCACCAGATTTTCCAAGAGCTCGGCATCCCACCATGGTGGCGCTAGAGGGAAAGGAGCAGAAGCTGCCCTACGAGCTACTCCTGGGCTGCGCTCTGGGATGGGCTGGGGTGCTTATGGTCGGGCAGAGTTGGAACTTCCTCTACGCCGATGATGCGCTTCCATTTGTAGTGCGGGTATTCCAAGGACAGACACACCCACACCATCTCATCCTCGGGGTGCTGGCGGGGCTCAACGCGATGATAGGGTGGAGAGAGCCTCCGCAGTTTGTCTGGACCCTGGGGTTGGTGCGGGCATACGTGGTGCTCATGAGTATCCTGGGACTTGTCGGGCTGGGGTATCTAGCATGGCGCTGGTTTCAGACACGGTGGGCAGTGGGGGTGGCTGTGCTTGTCACTGCGGGTAGCTATGGGTACTGGTCCTACAGTGTTGTGCCGGACTTCTATGTGCCGGGGATCGCGGCGGTTATAGGGGCGGCGATTGCATTGGAGCACTTCCAGGTGACTGGACAGAGGTGGTGGCTCGCCGGGGTTGTGGGATGTGTGTGGTTGGCGGCGATGAATCATCAGAGTTACGCCGTTTTTGCCGTTATTGCAGCTTCCGTCCTCCTCCACGCCAAACAGCACCGGAGCGCTACCTTCTTCCTCGCCTCCAGCCTCCTCCTGCTCGGAGCGACTTACGTTAGTGCCTTCCTCCTGCAGCATGAGTACCAAAGCCTTTGGCACTTTGTGCTGGGATATGCCTCGCACATGCAGTTTACCCCCTATGATCACCTGCAGTGGCTGACACCCCTTTACGCTCTGGTTGGGATCGTGCGGGCGTGGACGTTCCCCGAGTATTTCCTCCGCCTTGATCCCGTTGCGAGCTGGGCTCAGGAGCGTTGGAGGATGAAGCTTTTCCTCGATGAGCGCTTCCTGCTCCGGGGAATTGACCCCTTTCTCGCTGTACTACTCGGTGTTCTTGGGATTCTGGCGACCCTCTTCCTCGTTGGACTTGCTCTCCGGGAGGTGGGGAAGAGGAGGGAGCAGTTCCGAGGGCGATGGAGTTTCTCCGCGCTGCTCGGATGGGCATGCGTGTTGGGGGTTGTGGCTGTGTTCTGGGAGCCGAGCTCGAACGAATTCTGGCTCTGGATGCCTCCGGTAGGTGCCCTGCTTGTTGCCGGAGTCCGGGATAGATGGCGGTGGGCTGTCGCGGGAGCCGGGGGAGCGCTGGTGTTGACGACGGCGCCGGTGATTTGGCTGTACCGTTCGCCTGACAACGACATCTATAGCGTCAACAAGCAGTATCGTGAGCGCTTGAGCTCGGACGATGTCCTCCTCACGGCGGATTTCCAGCAGGTGCGTGCGCTCAACTGGCTTTATCCTACCCGAGCACGAGTCCTGGAGTTCGAGTTGGGGCGTCTTGAGTGGGAGGATCGGAGGCTGCAGCAGGTACTATGGGAGCTGGCTCGTCCGGAGGCGCGCGGGCGTCTTGTGCTTGACCCGTTGATTGTCATGCCTCATCCGTCGGAGAGTGCGCTCCGCATGAAGCTGCCGCGGTACACGGAAGCCCATGTTGAGGGAGTGCTCCAGCGGATTGCGGCTTTTTGCCAGGCTGAGGCAGTGGGGACAGAGCCGCGCCGGCGTGTTCCGCTGCTCGGGGTGTGGCGGGACGGTGGGGGAGTGGTAGAGTTCCAGAGACGCCAGCTGCCTGGGATGCAATGGGTGCAGTGATACGCCTCCTGGCAGCCGTGCCAACGCCTCCGCCCTATGCCGGACCGGAGGTTGGGATGGAGCTCTTGATGCGATACTGGAGTTCGGAGCGGGTCGAGCTTGTCCATGTGCGTACCACGGTTCGTCGGAGCAATGCCGAGAAAGGGCGCTGGGATGTGCACGGAATCAGACGGGGCATAGGAGTGTGGTGGCGATACTGTGTTGCGCTCTGGCGCTGGCGTCCGCACGTTGTGTTCGTGCTGCTCTCTTCGAGCTGGGTAGGGTTCGTGCGAGATGTGCTCATGATTGTCACGGCACGGCTTTTCGGTGCACGGGTAATAGCGCAGTACCGCGGGGGAAACTTCCAAGGCTTCTACCGTTCCCAGCCCCGCTGGCGGCAGCGGTGGATTGTCTGGGGACTGCGGCGGGTAGAGCGCGTTTTCGTACAGAGCTGCGGACTCCGTGGGCAGTTCACGGGGATTGTAGCAGAGCAGCGGCTGCGGGTACTTCCGAACGGCATTGCTCTCGACGAGTTTCCGCAGCGGGAGCGCTCTGTGGCAGAGGCACCCCCATACCGGCTCCTTTTCGTGGGGCATCTCGCCTTTGCCAAAGGCTTTCGAGAGCTTGCACGGGCATATCAGCGCTTGAGGCAGGAGGTGCCTGTGGAGCTTTGGGTGCTCGGGACGCGAATTGCCGATCGGCGGGTTGCCCGGAGTTTTTTGCCGCCGGTGTGGAGACAGTACTACGATGCTCACGCCCGGGCGATTGAGGCAGAAATCGATGCCTTTCTCGGCGCGGCAGAGCAGCACAATGTGCGTCTTTTGGGCTTCGTCTCTGCTGCTGAAGTGCGGCACTGGATGGGGCAGGTTGACCTCTTCGTCCTTCCATCTTACAGCGAAGGCTTCTCGATGGCGGTGTTGGAGGCGATGGCAGCGGGATTGCCGGTCGTGGTTACCCCTGTTGGGGCACTGGCGGAGCTCGTCACCGATGGTGTTCGGGGACGGCTCGTACCTGTTGGCGATGCCGAGGCGCTCGCCGTGGTGCTTCGCGAGTGCTTGCAGCAGCCTGCGTGGATGCGTCGGGTCGGAGAGGAAAACCGGCGGTGGGTTGCCCGGGAGTTCCCCATTGAGCGAACAGTGCGATGCCTTGAGGAAGAGGTCTGCACCCTAGTGCGGCAGTAGGATGATTGTCGAGCGTCTCATCGTGCTGAGCCTCGGCTTCTTCCTGGTGAGTCGTTTCCTGACGGAGAAGCTCCGCCTGCTCCCGAAGTGGGTGGATGTTCTCGATATGCCTGTTGCACTTGCCATTGTGGCAATTGGTTTTCTCCTCCGTCCGGCGCTGGGGGCAGAGGCATCGGAGGAGGACCGTCGCGTGGCACGGCTGACCTTCCTGCTCTTGCTCTCGGTAGCGGTTTCGCTCCTGGCAAATGCTGACCAGGTTTTCCTGCCAGCAGCTGTGCTGTTCACCATTGGGTTTGCCGGGGGACCATTGCTCTTCCTGGCGCTCAGCCGCTGGGTTCAATACCGGGAAGAGTTCGTGCGCTTGTTCCGGCGCTTCCTTCTGGGATTGCTGGGGTTCAATCTGGTGGTGGTGCTCGTGTGGGATTTCCCCGCGTTCTTCGCGTACGCAGATCCGGACAGGCTCTCGGGGACATTCGGGAACAACGCCTACCAGTTCTCCTTCTTCCTTGCCGTGGCTACAGGGTTGCTCCTGGGCCTAGGGGAGAGTTGGGCAATGCCGCGCCTGGTGGTCGTCGCGATTCAGGTTGGGCTGTTTGCGCTCTACTACCTGTTGCAGTTCCGGGCGGGCTTCGTTTTCTTTCTAATCGCCTACGGGACGATGCTTGTGGCTCTTTACGGGCGCCGGGTCATACGCGGGGTACTCCTCAGTGGTGTTGCTGTCTTCTTCAGCGCCTTGCTCATTGATGCCGCCTTGGAGGAGCTTGTCGGGCGTTCGCAGCAACGCTTTACCGACTATACTTCCCGGGCAGCGCGCGGTGATTTGGGCTACAGCGATTTGCTGCTCTTGTTGGCGAATCCAGCGGAGTACTTGAGCTATGCGAAGTTTCAGGCATTCCCGGCAACGGCGCGGATGCTCTGGGAAAATCCCTGGGTCTTCCTCGTCGGGGTTGGACCAGGCAATTACGTGAGCCGAGCGTACTACACCTTCAACGTGGAGCTTCGTTCCACAGAACTCAAGGGCAAAGGGGTCGGCGGGGTTGTGCAGCAGCTCTTCGGCGTGAGCAAACCCTGGGCGACGGAGATGAGCCAGCGCTACTTAGGAACGTTGCCGCGGGAGATTGCCTTCGGGTCGTATCTCTTCGCTAGCCCGTATTCGAGCTACTTGGCGCCGATTGCCGAGATCGGCATCCTCGGGGCGATTGCGGTCTTCGGGCTTTACGGCTATATGGTGCGGCGCTCCTTCCAGTTGGTGCGTCGGGCACGGGAGGAAGCTCCCGAGGCGCTCCCGATGGCGCTGGCAAGTCTCATCGGCAGCGTGTACCTCGTTGGGTTAGGGTTCGTAGACAATTGGTGGGAAGTGACACGGGTGGTTTTCCCGATGTGGCTCCTGTTCTGGGTAGCGAAAACAGCGGTCGCAGCCGCAGAGCCAGAGTCCTTGGTAGAGGAGGGTCAGGAAGAGGAAGCGATGGTGTAAGCCAATGTGCGGTATTGTCGGCATTCTCAACGGGGGGAGTCCCGAGCTGCTGGAACGGGCGCTCCAGCTGGTTGCGCATCGGGGACCCGACGACTGGGGCATTCAATGGTTCCCCGAGCAGTGCAGTGGGCTGGGGCACCGCCGACTGGCAATTCTGGACTTGACCCCAGCAGGGCACCAACCAATGGTCAATCAGCGGGGGACGCGCTGGATTACATACAATGGCGAGCTCTACAACTTCCGGGAATTGCGCAAGGAGCTGGAACAGCGCGGCTATCGCTTCCGTTCCCAGACCGATACGGAGGTCGTCCTGGCTGCCTACGATGAGTGGGGTGCTGAGTGTGTCCGACGCTTCAACGGAATGTTTGCCTTTGGGATCTACGATACAGAGCGGCGGGAGCTTTTCCTGGCACGCGACCACCTGGGAATCAAGCCGTTGTACTACGGCGTCTCGGGTAAAACGTTCGCCTTCGCCTCGGAGGCAAAGGCAGTTCTGGTCTTGCTCGGGATCGACCCAGAGCCTGAGGAGGATGCCCTCCTGAGCACGCTGCTCTTCCTCTGGGTGCCAGAGCCGAAGAGTGGCTTCCGTGGAGTATGGAAGTTGCCCCCTGGACACTATGCTCGTGTCCGTCAGGGGCAGATGTGGCTCACCGAGTATTGGGATGTCCCGTTGCCCGGGGCAGAAGGGTACCTGCTGTATCGGCACGAGCAGGAGTATATCGAACAGTTGCGCCTCCTCTTGGAGCGTGCCGTTGCCCGGCAGATGATTGCCGATGTGCCGGTTGGGGCGTTCCTCTCCGGGGGAGTGGATTCCTCCGTGGTGGTTGCGCTCATGCGGCGGGCAGAACCGGAGGCGGACTTGGCAACCTACACGATTGCCTTCGCGCCGGAGGACCATCGCGTGGAGGCGCAGCCGGATGACCCCGCCTATGCCCGAATCGTTGCCCGCCATGTGCGGACCCGTCATCGGGAGTTCTGTATCCGCCCCGATATCAATGCAGTGCTCCCGAAACTGCTCTGGCACTTGGACGACCCGCTTGCCGATGGAGCCGCAATCAACACGTATCTGATTGCCCGCTATGCTAAGCAGCATGGGACAACGGTCTTACTCAACGGCATGGGGGGCGATGAGGTCTTTGCCGGCTACCGCAAGCAGCTGGCAACGTTGATGCTGCAGCATTACCATCGCCTCCCTGCCTGGTTTCGGAAACAGCTCGTCGAGCCGTTCCTCCAGGCATTACCGGCTTCGTGGGTGCGTTCCCGTCTGCGCCCACTGCGGTGGCTCAAGAAGATGCTCCCTCCGATGCGGCTCTCTCCGCTGGAGGCGTTCATCTACGGCTTTGCGTACTGCTCCCCAGAGCGCTTGCAGCGGCTGTGGCGTCGTCCGCTCCCGCCCGTGGAGGAGCTCTATCCAATCCGCCGCTACCGGGATGTTGCCGAGCGTGCCCGTGGACAATCGCTGTTGACACAGCTGACCTATTTGGACACGAAGCTGTTCCTGACAGGGCTGAACTTGCTTTACTCCGACAAGGCAGCCATGGCAACGGCGGTAGAGACACGACCCCCGTTGCTCGATGTGGAGCTGGTAGAGTTCGCCTTCCGCATCCCCGACCGCTACCGCATTCGCGGAGTACAGCAGAAGTATCTCCTCAAGCGGGCTGCCGAGGCGTATGTCCCGCGCGAGGTGCTCTTCCGTCCAAAAGCACCCTTTGCAACCCCACTGCTTGCGTGGATGGATGGGGTGCTCGGGGACCAGCTCCAGCGGTGGTATGCGGAGCGTCCGGGGCTGCACCGGGAATACCTCAATGCCGCAGAGGTCCTTTCCCTGCTCGAAGAGCACCGGCGTGGGAGCGCGAACCATGCCCATCTTCTCTGGGCATGCCTGGTCCTTGCCGAATGGCTTGCCCTCTGGGGAGAATCCCGGGTGCCAGACCTCCCGCCGCAAGTCGACGAAGCAGTCCTCCGCCTTGAGATTTCGTAATTTGCGCCCACCGACCGGTTCCCTCTGCGTGGACGGATACCATGTTCAGCCTGGAACTGACCGAGGAGCAACGCCTGATTCAGCAGACCGCCCGCGAGTTTGCTCGCACGGAGATCGAGCCGAGCTCGATTGAGCGGGACATAACCGGCGAGTTCCCCCACGAGATCGCGCGTAAGCTCGGTGAGCTGGGCTTCATGGGGATGATGGTCTCCCCGGAATGGGGTGGCAGCGGTCTGGATACCATCAGCTACGTGCTGGCGCTGGTGGAAATCTCGAAAGCCGATGCCAGCGTCGGCGTGATCATGTCGGTGAACAATTCACTGGTGTGCTGGCCCATCGAGACGTACGGCACCCACGACCAGAAGGAGCGCTACCTGCGGGATTTAGCAGCGGGGCGGAAGCTCGGGGCGTTCTGCCTGAGCGAACCCGAAGCCGGCTCCGATGCTACCCGCCAACACACGCTGGCACTCCGCGGCGATGGTGGCTGGATTCTCAACGGGACCAAGAACTGGATTACCAACGGCACCACTGCCGATGTCTACCTGGTCTTCGCACAGACGGACCGTTCCAAGGGGCACCGAGGCATTACGGCGTTCCTGATCGAACGCGGCACAGAAGGCTTCACGCCGGGCAAGAAGGAGGATAAGCTCGGTATTCGCTCCAGCGATACCTGCTCCATTGGGCTGACCAATGTCTTTGTGCCCGATGCCAATGTCCTGGGCGATATTGGCGAAGGCTTCCGCATTGCCATGCACACGCTCAACGGGGGGCGTATCGGTATTGCTGCCCAAGCCGTCGGGATTGCTGAAGCTGCTTTTGAAGCAGCCCTGGCATACTCGCAGCAGCGCAAGACCTTCGGGAAGCCAATTTGCGAACACCAGGCAATCCAGTTCAAGCTTGCCGATATGTCTGTCAAGCTCGAGGCGGCTCGCCTGCTGCTTCTGAAAGCAGCCTGGCTGCGGGATCGTGGCGAACGCTACATCAAGGCAGCTTCCTTTGCCAAGCTCTTCGCCTCGCGGACGGCTGTTGAGCTCGCGCTGGAGGCAATCCAGATTCACGGTGGCTATGGGTACGTGCGGGAATACAAGGTGGAACGCTACCTGCGTGATGCCAAGATCACCGAGATTTACGAAGGCACCTCCGAAATCCAGCACATCATCATCGCCCGTGAGCTCCTGCGCGAGGTTGGCTATACGGCTCCGCAGGCAGTGGCAAACTGAGAGTGCGCGCCCGGCATGCTCCGCATTCGGATTATGCGCACAGACCCTGCCTTTGCAGACCTTCCCCTGCCCACGTACGCTACGAGCGGAGCAGCAGGGATGGATATCTGCGCTGCTGTCCATGAGCCTCTGGAGCTCCCTCCGGGAGGTATTGTCGTGGTGCCGACAGCGTTAGCCATTGCGCTGCCACCGGGCTACGAGTGCCAGGTCCGCTCGCGCAGCGGGCTGGCAGCCCGCTACGGTGTCTTTGCCCTGAATTCCCCCGGCACCATTGACAGCGACTACCGCGGGGAAATCCGCATCATCTTGGCAAACTTCGGCAGGGAGCCATTCTGGATTCGGCGCGGCGATCGCATTGCACAACTCGTCGTGGCTCGCTACGAGCGTGTCTGCTGGGAGGTGGTGGAGCGGCTCCCGGAAAGCTCTCGAGGAGAGGCTGGGTTTGGCAGTACTGGTATCACCGGCTGCCTATAAGCCAACGCCGATGGCGCTCGCACTCCACACCGACATTGCAGTGGAGGATTGGGGGCTTATCCCGTACGAGGAGTCCTGGCACCGGCAGAGGGAGCTGCTGCACCGAGTGCAGCGCCGCGAAGCACCGAACACGCTCGTACTCTGCGAGCATCCAACAGTCATCACGATCGGGCGGACGGGCTCGCGGCAGCATGTCTTGCTCCCAGAGCCGCTTCTGCGCGCTCGGGGTATCCCAGTCTTCGAAGTCGAGCGCGGCGGTGATGTCACGCTCCACAATCCGGGACAGCTCGTGGGGTACCCTATCTTCCGCCTTTCGGACTATCGGGAAGACCTGCACTGGTTCGTCCGGGAAATCGAGCAGTGTATCATCGAGCTTTTAGCAGAGTTCGGGATCATCGGACATCGGATTCCAGGCTTGACAGGCGTCTGGGTTGCAGGCGAGCGGAAGATTTGCGCCATCGGACTCCACGTGAGCCGCTGGGTAAGCTGGCACGGCTTTGCCTTGAACGTGAACAACCGCTTGGAAGAGTTCGCCTACATTGTCCCGTGCGGCATTGTCGACAAAGGAGTGACCTCGATTGCACGGGAGCGCGGGGCAGCCGTCCCTCTGGCGGAAGTCAAAAGCCTCTGCGCGGATATCTTCCGCCGGCACTTTCCCGAAAGCTCCTCTCTGCGGTAGACTTCACCGCGGAGGTCGGCACGGAGCATCCTGTGGCAGCGCTGGGAAGAGGAAGAAAACGCGTATATTTGCCCCAGACGTTCAGTGCATGTTCCACACTCTGCGAGGGTACCATGGTGCGGCGTCTGTCCTCAACTGGTTCCGTGTACGGGGGGGGGGAATAGTAGCCCTCCTTCTGAGCCTTCTGGAGTGGGTGGCGGTAGCGCTGGGGCAGCCGCCGTGCTCTGTCGTAGACGGGGATCCATGGGATCCGGCAGATACGTGTGATGAACTGTGGATTCGGTACATTCATCGCATTTGCTTTCGAGACTATCTCCCGACGTTCTACCCTGAGTGCTGTGTTGAGCTGCGTTTCTCTTACCGTTGTGCCTGTTCTAAGAATCCGCCTGGCTTTCCCGACATTTATATCAACGGGGTGGAGCTATACGGCTGCTGGCAGTTGCAAGAGGATATCTTAAGCGGCAGTATAGCCATGAGTAGAGTGATGGATTCCATTGTCACTGCTCTGCTGCGAGCGATCGCACGGGATCGAGTGCCAGGCTTTCCGCCCGACACAATCTGTCTTCGCGATGATCCTGATTGTCTGAATCCTTACGTCGTTGTGCGTGTTCTGAAAGGAGCGTGCGTTGCGGTAGTAGAGGTTTATCGCGATTCTCTTTCCCCTGAGCTACCAACGAAAAAAGATCAAGTTTGGCAACTTTCCCATTCTCACAGTGACACACTTCGATCGGGTACCATTATCCGCTGTACAGACTGGTGCTGTCGTGAGCTCTGGCAGGTTTGTGTTTGGTACAACCATCCATCCACGCCACACGACACCACTATATGGAAATGGAGGGTCTGGAAGCTTGCGGGAGACTCAGGGCAAGTGTGCGCAATCACGCTGAGTGGAGACACGTGTTACTTTGCATGTTCCCCTGGGGCAGACGGCTTTGGTCCGCCTGCTTTACGACGGGGTACTGGGGAATGGGGGAAGCAGGGGCGAGTAGAAGTCTACTCCCTGATCGGTCAACGGATCGCTCAGTGGGAAGGCTCAGTACAGCGGTGGAGGACGTGGGTGGAACAGCTGTCGCTGGGAAAAGGACTCTATTTCGTGCGTCTGCAAACAGAGAGGGGTGTAGAGCTCATTCCTGTATGGCGGTAAAACAAGGGGCTACAGAGGTACCATGCGCGGGCAAGTGGTGCTCTTCGTACTCTGTGGGCTGAGCTGGAGTATATTGATAGCGCAAGAGCCCCCCGGACCGCTGCCGGCGGACAGCAACTGGCAGCATTTCGGCTATGCCTTGGACTGGGCTGAGGTGTATTGGCATGGTACAACCGATGGCAAGCGCCTCTATTTTGGCGGTGCTTACTTTCAGGTTGGGGGGCAGCCAGGGGAAATTTTCTCTTGGGACACGGAGCGGCAGCAGCTGCAGGTGCTTTCCCGTAGGGGTGGGAGATATTCACTCCTGATGTGGGCAGAGGATACTCTCTATGCCTTTAGCAGCATGGTTGATGGTATTCCGACTCAGGGCTTTGCTCTGTGGGATGGACAACGGTGGCATATTCCGCCGATGGGACCAAATGGGGTGGTAAGCTTTGCTGTCCGATGTGGGGATACGCTCTACGCTGCGGGAGGCTTTACTGCAATTACGGGACCGGATACCACGATTCCCGTCCGGGGATTTGCGAAGTACCACCTCCGTACACGACAATGGTCGGTCTGGGGGAGTGGGAAGGGATTAGCAGCATGGCGCTACTATGGGCTTACGGGGCTCCGAGGACTTGCTGTGGATACAGTGCGGAAGCGCATTGCTGTTGTGGGGCTGTTCGATACCATTGATGGAACAGCAGCGATGGGGATTGCTGTCTACGATATTCAGCAGGGGCGGTGGGAGGGAATTCGCGGACCGTCGGAACTGCTATATGGGTATGCCGTGATGGCGTGCGAGTGGCTTGGGGATACCTTACTCGTTGGTGGCATTCTGACAACGTTTGCTGGTAAGCCTGTGTGTGGGCTTGTAGGATACGATCTGCGGATGCGGCAGTGGGTAGAGCTCCCCTGCCTGCCAGGGACAGAGCCGGGACGGGTATGTCCAGTGCTCCTGATGGGGAAAGTTGACGGCAAGCCCTACGTCCACTACTACCTATATTCCCCGCAGGGTGTCATGCGGGGCTCGGTTGCTCTCTGGGAAGGAGGAAGGTGGCGAGAGCTGTTCCCGGAGGGGTGTACGCAGAGCGTTGCTTTGCTTGTAGCGGGGATGGAGCGTGTCGGGGGAACGGTGTATGCTGCTGGTTTCATTCCCTTGCCCTCGGGTGCAGTTGCACAGATTGCGCGGTGGGATTCTTCCAGCAATACGTGGCAGGAGATCCCGGAACTACGTGCAGAAGGAGGATATGCATATCCCGATGCTCACTCTTGGCGCATACTGGTGCGCTCGCTCCTCAAGCGAGGGGACACCCTCATCGTGGGGGGATTGTTCCGACAGCAGGACAGCGCTTCGCCTC
>Ga0209289_100508_pt1 | contig 19999 bp, 13 predicted proteins | sample GXS110809BmetaG_FD_184121 | JGI IMG/M metagenome (GOLD analysis project Ga0209289, IMG submission 184121) | Hot spring microbial communities from Gongxiaoshe hot spring, China to study Microbial Dark Matter (Phase II) - GXS 110809B (SPAdes)... ...
GCAGCGTCGGATACTTCAGTTTCAACGGCAACATGGACATGGCAATAACCATCAGAACAATCGTGCTCAAGGGCAACACTGCTTTCGTGCAGGCTGGAGCGGGGATCGTCGCCGACAGTGTGCCAGAGCGAGAATACCAAGAGACGGTCAACAAAGCGAAGGCACTATTGACAGCAATTGAAATGGCATCTCAAGGTTTGGATTGAACTTCCTTTCGGTGCGACGACAATTTCAATCCGTCACATAAACGATGACCCTTCTTTGCTTTGGTCCATCAAACTCGTAGAAGTAAACTCGCTGGTCTGGGTCCATGACCAGTTTCCCGTCCTTGACAATAAGCACTTCCGTTGGAGCGACAAGTGCTGCTTTCGTGTAGTGAGGTGCATTTGTGTCTGGGTTAATTCGTTCTAACATTTCGTCCAACTTGGGTCTATCAGTGGCATCAATTTCCCTGTGAATGCTGACAGCAGCGGAAGTATGAGGCACATAAATGCAAACGAAACCATCCGTTATGCCCAATTCAGTCACCAATGCTTGCACCTTGTCGGTGATGTCCACAAGTTGTTCTCGTTCGCTGGTTTCAATGGTGATTTCGCGAACAAAACCCATGAACCAATCCCCCTTGAGTGAGGTCTTTAGACAGGAAGTTGTCAATGAAAGTTTAGCATAAGGACAGCAGTTTTTTATGCTTGCAAAGAGTTTTAAGGCATCGTTAAGGTGACTTGCCATCGCCGAAATCAGATGCGATAATTTAACCAGCGGAAACTCAAGAATGGGAGTGAGGGCTGTGCCAGAATTGCGCAAAGATCCGATTATCCAAAGATGGGTCATCATAGCAGCGGAGAGAGGACAAAGACCTTCGGATTTCAAGGCGGAGACTACCATTTTTGATGTCAACCCAAAAGCCTGTCCGTTGTGTCCTAACAACGAAGACCGAACCCCGCCAGAGGTTTTCGCTATTCGATTGGATGGCTCAAAGCCTGACACTCCAGGCTGGCTGGTTCGGGTTGTGCCCAACAAGTTTCCAGCATTGAGTTTGGACGGAGATTTGAACAGGAAAGGGATTGGGCTTTTTGACATGATGAATGGTGTTGGCGCTCATGAGGTTATCATTGAAACCCCAGAGCACGACCTTGATTGGGACATGATGCCATTAGAGCAATTGCACAGGGTCTTTCAGGCTTATCAATCAAGGCTTAAGGCTTTGAGTGAAGACAGCAGGTTTCGCTACCTTTTGGTCTTTCGCAATTACGGAATTCAAGCGGGAGCATCCCTTTCCCATCCACATTCGCAAATCATCGCCTTGCCTATTCTGCCTCAATTGCCCAAGGAGAAATTGACATCGGCACGAAAATACTTTTTGGACAAAGAGAGATGCCTTTTTTGCGACTTGATTTTTCAGGAGCAGGAGTTGCAGAAAAGGGTGGTGCTTGAAAGCGAAAAAATAATTGTCCTTTCGCCTTTCGCTGCTCGCTTCCCATACGAACTTCACTTCTTTCCCAAATTCCATAGCCACGATTTCTCCCAAGTTGGCGATGAAGTGTTGAGGGATTTGGCTTTTGTGATGAAGAAAATACTTGCAGCACTAAAGCGATTGCTTGGTCATCATGCTTACAACCTCGTCCTTCACAATGCTCCCAACCCAATACCAAGACCGGGACGACCAGACTATTGGGGAACTTTGCCTTACGATTACCATTGGCATTGGGAATTCTTGCCCCGCTTAACGAGAGTAGCGGGCTTTGAATGGGGGACAGGATTCTACATCAACCCTGTCGCTCCAGAGGCTGCTGCTGAAGTTTTGAGGGAAACATTACAGCAATTAGAGGTCAGGTGAAGTTTATGATGGCAGGGAAAGTGACTTTTGAAGAGATGGGAAAAGATGTGGTGAAGCAATGGTTAAAAGAATTGCAGGGTAAAGGTGTCAACTTACCGCCCTCGCTGTCGCTGGAAGAGGTGATAGTAAATTCCATTGTCTCGTTGCTTGGGAATTTGATGAGACCCAATTGGCAAGAAGCAGCCATAGCAAGCCTGAGAGTTCTCAGATTCCTCGCTGACCAACTCAATTTCCCTTTGGAGCAATCCCTTGAAATTTTCTTGAGCCTTAGACGACACATCATTCAGGCATTGACGGTGCTGCTTAACAATTCCACCGAAGCACATGAAAGAGTTGATACCATTTGGGAGCAAGGAATTTTAAGGTTAACTGCTCGCAGGCAAATCGCAACAAAAATCGCCTTGGGTCTAACTCAACGCAAATATTACGCCCTCTTTGAACGAGCATCTGATGCTTTCTTACTAATCCGCATGGACAGTCTCGGAACAATAGTTGAAGCCAATCCTTCTGCCTCTGAATTAACGGGTTACTCCCTTGAGGAGTTGCATGGCATGTCCGCTCTCAATTTAGCGCCAGAAGAAGAGATGGAAAGATACCGCAATGCTTTGATGGGATTGAGGCAAACAGGTCAAGTGAGGCAAGTAGGGATTGGTTTGAAACGAAAAAATGGGACAGTGGTTCCAATTGACTTGAGCGCTACGCTCCTAAATTTGGAAGGCGTAGAATATGCCATTTGCATCGCCCATGATGTAACCGAACAGCAAAGGATGCAAAAACAACTTGAAAGCATGATTGAAGAAAGAACGAAAGAACTTGCCGATTCTTTAGAGCGAGAGAAGCACAGAGCAGCCCAAATGGCAGTTTTGGCTCAAATTGCTGCAGAGGCTCTTGAAGCAGCCAATGAAGATTCTGTTTACCAAGTGGCAGCGAAGGCGTTAAGGGAGCATTTGTCCCTCTGCAATGTCGCTATCTTCGCTTACGAGAAAAACAGGCACGAATTGGTTCTAAAATCCTGCAAAGGCATCTATGAGAGTGTTTGGTCACCTGACTATCGGCAATCAGCCAATTTGGGTTTACTCGGTCTCGCCGTCCGAACGGGTAAGCCAGTTTTAGTCAACGATGTCACCACGAATCCCGATTACTTTCAAGCCACACCTTCTGAATCAGCCACTCGTTCTGAACTTACTGTCCCAATCAAACTTCACGGCGAAGTCATTGGTGTTTTGGATTTGCAATCCGAGCGACTCAACGATTTTGACGAACAGGATTTGCGGATGGCTCAAGCAGTTGTTGACCAAGTAGCCCATGCCCTTGAAGCCATATCCCATTTCAATCGTGTTAGGATGCTTCAAGAACTGAATGAGCAAATTGTTGAGAACCTACCCTATGCTGTCGCCCTTTTAGACGAAGAGGGCAATGTGGTCACTGCTAACAAGCAATTTTGCCGTGACATTTGTCAACTGCCAAAGGATTTGATAATGGGACGCCATTGGAAGGATGTCATTCCTTTAGAATTGCAGCAAAGGGTTATAACGAGCAAGCAAATGTCTTTGGACGAAGCCATACTCACATCTTTTGAGCGTCAACAGGATTTCTTTTTCCCTGAAGTCCCTTATGGCAACATTTGGCTTGACATTCGTGTCATTTCTGTCCGCAGCGCACAAAGGCAACGAGTGATGATACACATTCGTGACGCTTCTTTGAGAGTCAGAAGGATTTATCAACTTGAGACACTAATGGCTATCGCTCAAGCGATGGAAAGCACTTACGAGGTTAATCGCCTACTTCACGCCATTTTGACAGCGGCAACTGCTGGACCTGGTTTGGGTTTCAACAGAGCCATCTTGTTTTTGATTGACAAAAAAGCAAAAGTTCTCAAAGTGGCGATGGCTGTCGGACCTTTAACCGCTGAGGAGGCTTATTCCACTTGGGCAAGATTGGCTGCTGAAAGGAAAACTTTGTGGGACTTTCTGAAGGAGTATCCGGGCGACGAAGAGATAAGACAAACTCCACTGATGCAGTATCTTCAGGATTTAGTCATCCCTTTGGAGGAGAATGAGCGACTCTCACTTTGTTTGCTACGGCACGAACCCGTGAAAATTGCTAACCCATCTGCCGAACCTCACCTGCCTGAACGAATAAAAGCATTGTTGGGCAATACCGAAGCGATATGTGTTCCCTTAGTAGCACAAGAGGAACTTCTCGGCTTTATCATCGCCGACAATGCCTTCAGCCGTCATCCAATAACTGAAGAGTCTGAACGGCTTCTGAGGCTTTTTGCTGCCTCAGCAAGTGTTGCCTTACGAAACGCTCAACTCATCACCGAACTTAAAGAAGCCCTTGAGAGAGAGCAAAGTATAAGGGAAAAACTGATTCACTCCGAGCGCTTAGCAACCATTGGCGAATTGGCGGCAAAAATAGCCCACGATTTAAGGTCGCCTCTGGTAACCATTGGTGGCTATGCCCGTCAACTGCAAAGAAATCCCCACAACTTACAACGGGTTCAAAGAAACATTCAAATCATCGTAGAAGAGGTTGAAAAACTTGAGAAACAACTGCGTGACCTGCTTGATTTCGCCACTCCCAAAGTTCCTGTTCTGAACAGGGTCAACATCAATGAATTCATCCTCAGATTGGCTGAAATTCACCGACCCAGCATGGAGGCTGCAGGTGTTCAGTTGATCGTTGAGGCATCTCAAGAACCACTCTTCATAATGGCTGACGAAATTCAACTGGAGCGGATGTTATTGAACTTGTGGCGCAACGCCGTTGAAGCGATGCCAGACGGCGGAACTTTGACAATTAAAGTTTTTGGGGAAAGGGAATTTGCGAAAATACTCGTCAGGGACACTGGTGTGGGTATCAACTCCGATGAACTGGAGAGCATCTTCAAGCCTTTCTACACTACCAAAACCAACGGTTCAGGGCTCGGATTGGCAATCTGCAAGAAAATCGTTGATGAGCACGACGGTCAAATTGAGGTTTCAAGCGTTGTCGGTGAAGGGACAACCTTCACGATTTTGCTGCCACGAGTTAGCGATTAGAGTTTTCCGATGATGTAGGGAGTGAAAAGTTTGAGTTTTAAGGCTTCCATAGGAGGTGAGCCGTGATGGCAAAGGCGAGAATTCTGGTTGTTGAGGATAACGATAGGCAGAGGCAACTTTATTGCGAGGAATTGAATGCCGCAGGTTACGAGACTATTGAGGCTCGGAACGCAACTGAGGCTGAAGAGATTCTAAAGCAAGAAAGTGTTGATCTCCTCATCCTTGACATCAACATGCCTGGTGTTTCTGGGTTGGAACTTCTCCCACGCATCCACGAGATACAACCTGGCTTGCCAGTCATTATTCATACTGCCTATGGCATTTACCGTGAGGACTTCATCAGTTGGCTGGCTGACATGTTCATTGTCAAATCGCCAGTGGCTAAAGATTTGATTGAAGCCGTTGACGAACTTCTCGCCAAGAAGCGAGGAGTGGGTTGGAAGCCATGAGGGAAGACAATGCAATTGAAAAGACACTGGCGATGATTTTGGCAGGTGGTGTTGGCGAGCGGTTGTATCCGCTCACTAAAACTAAAGCCAAGCCCGCAGTTCCTTTCGGCGGGATTTACCGAATCATTGACTTCACCCTTTCAAATTGCCTTCATTCGGGCATAAGAAGGATTTTTATCTTGACCCAGCACAAATCGCTACCGTTAGACCGACATATCTTGCTGGGTTGGAGTTCACTTTTTCGCACTGAGTTGGGAGAGTTCTTGACAACTGTCCCTCCACAACAAAGGTTGGTTCGGGAGTGGTATCGTGGCACTGCCGATGCAGTTTTCCAGAACATTGACTTGCTTTCCCACGAACGCCCTCAATTCGTCTTGATACTGGCTGGCGACCATGTTTACCGAATGGACTATCAAGGGATGCTGAAGTTTCACTTGATTAAGGGCTCTGAAGTTACAATTGCTTGCACGACAGTCCCCATTGAGGATGCAAAACGCTTTGGCGTTATGGAGGTTGACGAAAACGACCGAATTGTTGGATTTGAAGAGAAACCAGCCCATCCAAAACCTTTACCTGACCATCCTTACCATTCGCTTATTTCAATGGGCATTTACCTTTTCAACACAGAAGTTTTGGTGAAAGCGGTCATTCAAGACGCCAAAAGGGAAGACAGCGCCCACGATTTCGGCAAAAATGTCATCCCCCATTTGGTTCAAAAAGGGACAAGAGTTTTCGCTTTCAACATCCAAAGAGAATTGCCTCCGTTGTTCCACTATTGGCAGGACATTGGGACAATTGACAGTTACTTCAGCGCTCACATGGAATTGGTCAGCCCCAATCCTTCATTCCCGCTACACGACGATAACTGGGCAATAAGAACCTATTTGCCTCCCTTCCCACCTGCAGTTTTGAAGGCTGAGGCTGTTGCTAAGTGTTGTCTGATTTCGCCAGGCTGCGTCATTGAAAAGGGGGCATTTTTGGAAAACTCAATTCTTTCTCCGGGTGTTCAAATTGCCGAGAATGCTTACATCCGAAACTGCATCTTGCTCCATAAAGTTCAAGTTGGGGCAGGAAGCCATTTGGAGAATGTCATCGTTGATGAAGATGTTGTCATTCCTGAGGGAGAGCAAATTGGTGTTGATTTGAAGCGAGACAGAAACAGGTTCACAGTTACGGAGCAAAGGGTTACGGTAGTCCCAGCAGGTTTGGCACTCTAATTTTCCCCCTTTTCTTCCAATCGCAAGGGCAATCTGATGAAGAAGGTTGAACCTTTGCCCACCTCGCTCTCAACCCAAATTTTGCCCCCGTGTGCATCAACGACATTTTTGACTATGCGGGTTCCAAGACCTGTACCTCCTGGTTTTGTTGAAACTGCTTTGTCGGTGAAGAGCAACTTGAGAACCTCTTCAGGAATGCCTTTGCCAGTGTCAGCAACTTCTATGCCCAAATAATTGCCTTCAGGAAATTCACCTTCATGTTTGACATAAATGCGAACAGTAACAGAGCCACCAGCGGGCGTTTCTGGGATTGCATTGTTGACGAGGTTGTAGAGGGCATTATACATTCGCTTAGGGTCAACCATTACTCTTGGAACTTCACCTATCGGCTCTAATCGCAACTCAACGCCTTGCTTTTGCGCAACGGGTTTGAGAGCCCTGAGAACCTTTTCCACGATTTCGGTAATGTTTGTCGGCTCAAACTTCGGTTCAGCAATCACACCTTTAACGGCGTCTGAAAGTTCGCGAACTCGCTCTTGAATTTGAGCAGAACCTTCCTCAATCATCTGAACAGCCTCGCTGAAAAAGGCATCAAATTCGCCCATCGCTTCGCACATTTTTTGCCAAATCTCCTCGCCTATGGTAGGGCGGATTTCTTCCATTTTTTCCCTGCAACTTTGGTAAATGAAATCCAAAGTCTGAGCCGTAGTCAAAATCGGAGTAAGCATGTTTTTAATGTCGTGGCTTATGTTGCCAAGGAGGCGAGCGATGATAGCAAGCCTGCGTTCTTCTTGTATCCTGACAGTTTCAATCGCCGTTCCAGCCAAAGTAGCCACGATGCTCAGAGTCTCCATGTCATATTCATCAAAAATTCCGTCCCTTTTGTTGAGGGCTTGTATTGCCCCAATGGTTTTACCTTCCACATCCCTCATCGGGACGGTTACCATGTTTTTGGTTTGATAGCCAGTCTTTTGGTCAACTTCACGGTAGTAACTTTTATCCCTTCTCACATCCTCGGTAATTTTGGGCACTCCAGTTTGAAAAACCTCTCCGACAACACCTTTGTTAGCAGGGATTTCTAAGCCTATCAACTCCTGAGCCTTTTCGCCAACGACATAGCGGAAAACAAGAGTGTCCCTGTCAGGGTTATAAAGGTAGAGAGTTCCTGCATCAGCGTTAATCACATCAAGGGAAGTGTGCAAAACTTCTTGAAGCAAATCATCAAGGCGAGTATGGGTCAAACCTTCCTTAGTGGCACTGTAAAGGGCGGAGGCAATGCGAAAGACAGCGCTTAATTGTCGGTTGCGTTCTTCCAGTTCCCTAATTAATTCGTCGCTGACCAAATTTTCCTTCATCTCTTTTCACCACCTGAGATGTTGATGAATAAATTTTGCCGACTGTTTTCGGGCTTGTGTCTGGGCTAATCTTCGCAACCGCAGAGAATTTTTCCTGAATCATCCCTAACCATCAACCTACCGCACCTGAAGCACCTTGCTATTGCTTTCCTCCCATTGACCTCAACCGTCACAACATTCCCTTTCAAGACTGCTTCAGTCTCCATTCGGAACTGAAGCCATGTTGAATTTTGCCACAGGTAAGCCTCAACAATAAAGGGAAAATCAAACTGCTGCAAGATTGGCGAGAGCAAATCCCAAGGGACTGTCCCGTAGCCTGGTGGCAAGTGCAAATCTCTCCCTTTGTCGTTGTCAGCGAGGTGAAATGTTCCGACTGATGGAGCAACACTCTCAAGCCAAAGGTAAGCATTGCCTGCAATGTGAGCATGACCTGTGTCAAAGCAAAGGCGCAAATGAGGTGAGAAATAAGCAGCAAGGAAACCACTCAACTCCGCTGGGTCAGAGCCAATTGCTGCTTCGGGGAGCATGTTTTCAACCGCCAAGACCATTCCCAACTCCTCAGCGAAGGGCAAAAGTTCGTCAAGGCTTTCCCTAAACCAATCCCACGCTTTAGTCTTTTCGCCTTCAGTTCTTGGTGCACCAGAAGGATGAACGATAAGACAATTTGCTCCAACCTTTTGAGTTCGCTCCAAAACAACTTTGTGAAACTCAACTGCTCTCTTTCTGGTCTTCTCTTCAGGGTGAGACAAATTGTTTTGACCCCCGAAAGGTGCATGAACCGACCAAAAGCGAACTCCAGCATCTTTAAACATTTTTGACCAACTTTCAAGAACACGAACTGGATATTCCAGCAAGGAAGAATAATCGCATTCAATGGCTGCAATGCCTGCTTGCTTCCATGCCTTCAAGTTATCTTCCAAAGTTTTCATCTCTATGCGACCAACAGCAGCACCAATTTCCATGCCTTTCACCTTATCCCTCAAGTTGATTAGCCGATACCACAATTTTGTCACTTTCCCCGACCGTTATCTCATCCTCAAAGTATGCTACAATAAGTCTCGGAGGTTGAGAGCATGAAAGGGATAGTGCTTGCAGGAGGGTTGGGGACAAGGCTTTATCCGCTAACGAAAGTGACGAACAAGCACTTGCTGCCCATTTACAACAAGCCGATGGTGCTTTACCCGATAGAAGCGCTTGTGCTTGCTGGCATCACCGACATTTTGATTGTCACTGGCGGCGAGTGGGCGACGGACTTCGCTCGGTTGCTCGCCGATTTCAAAAATTTCGGAATCCGAAACCTCTACTTCGCCTATCAGGAAAAGCCTTTGGGAATTGCTCACGCTTTGGGTTTGGCGGAATCTTTCGTCAACGAAGATAAGTGCGTGGTTTTCTTGGGTGACAATGTGATTGAGGGCAACATCATCAAAGCGAAGGAACGATTTGAGCGGATGGAAAGTGGTGCGCTGGTTTTGTTGAAAGAAGTTCCTGACCCTCAAAACTACGGTTGCCCAATTTTGGACGAAAATGGAAGGATCGTCCGCATAATTGAAAAGCCGAAAGAACCACCAAGCCCTTACGCTGTCATCGGCATTTACTTCTACGACGCAGAAGTTTTCTCAATCGTCAAAACGCTTAAGCCAAGTGAGCGTGGCGAATTGGAAATCACCGATGTCAACAACGCTTACGCTGAGAGGGGCATGCTTGAACATGAGGTTTTGGAAGGTTGGTGGGGAGACGCTGGGGCAGGCATAAATTCTTGGCTTCGTATTAACAACTTAGTGGCTCAAACGGGAGCAAACAAAATCAAACTTTGAACGGAGTGGCGCAAAGTGAGTGAGCAAAGCAAAGTTGAGAGGAAAACCAATAGCGATTGGTCATCGGTTTTACCTCAACTTTTGAGGGCAGCGCAGGGTGAATCTGTCCTCAACCTTTTGCCCAGCGCAATTCACGAACTTAACAACGCCCTCAACACGATACTTGTCCTATCTGATTTGTTGATAAGCAATCCAAACATTCCCAAGTCAATCAGGAAGGATTTGGAGACGATAAGTGAAGCAGGTTTGGAAGTGAGGGAGTTAATGAGCACATTTAGGCTTTTAGCAGGCGGTGTGACAAGTCAAATCCAAATTTCGCCCGTTGACTTGAGGGAAATTTGCCAGCAAGTTAGTGCCCTGATGGCAGCAGCGTTTCGGCGAAACCATGTCAGGTTAATGACGGATTATAGCGACCAAACTCCGACAATTCTCTCCGACCCTTCAAGAATTCGCTTCGTTGTTTTGGCTTTGGTTCAAAATGCGTGCGATGCCATAGGTTCATCGGATGAAGGTGGACAATTGCTTTTGAAAACCGGGGGCGACAAGTTAGGTTGTGCAGTCTTAGTGATTGAAGACGAAGGTCACGGCTTTCCGAAAGAAGTCCGTTCAAGGCTTTTTGAGCCTTTCATCACCACGAAATCCAAAGGCGCTGGACTTGGCTTGTTCCTCGTCCACCACTTCGTCAACGAACTTCAAGGGAGAGTAGAGATTCAAGACACTGAGAAGGGCACGAAAGTCACCCTCTCCCTTCCCTCACTTCTATAGTTCTGCCCATGGTTGTTTGCCAGATTAGGAGTTACGCATTGGATGTAGGGGCGGCTGTTAAGCCGCCAGCAAGGGCAGTTTTAACCCCGCATTGGACGCAAATTCCCTCGGTGAGGGAAAGGGAATTTTAACCCATGGAGTTTCAAAACCATCCTGTATCTGCTAAAATTTTTTTGACCTGACAGAATTTTGAAAAAGGGCTCACATAAGTTTTTGTTGGGCGAGAAAGTTTTTCTCGCTCTTTCTGGCGATGGTTTTTGACCGTTTAACGGAGGCGAGTAAAATGGCAAAATTACTGTCGGAGTTGAATCTTCCACACAACTTGAAGACTTTGACGCCCGATGAGCGCAAGGAACTGGCTCGGGAAATTCGCGAGACCATCCTCAACACCGTTTGCAAAAACGGTGGGCATTTGGCTTCGGGATTAGGGTCGGTTGAGATTTTTATTGCCGTCCACACCTTCTTTAACAGCCCTCAGGACAAAATTGTCCTTGACACGGGTCATCAAGGCTATCCCCACAAGTTGCTAACAGGTCGTTTCCCAGTTTTTCACTCTTTAAGGCAACTCGGTGGCATTTCGGGTTTCCCTCGCCGAGAGGAAAGTGAGCATGACTGTTGGGGTGTTGGGCACGGTGGGACAGGTCTATCGGCTGCTATGGGATTTGCTATGGCTCGTAAACATTGGCTCAATGAAGGTGTTCCTGCCGATGACCCACGAGTCAATTACCATGTCGTTTGCGTTATCGGCGACGCTGCCCTTGAAGAGGGCATGGCTTGGGAAGCATTGCAAAACATCGGTCACCACAAACCCGACATGGTCATCATTTTGAACGACAATGGCATGTCCATTGCACCTTCCGTAGGAGCCATTGAGAACTACTTGCGTCGTCACCGACAATTACCTGCTGATTGGTTCCGAAAACTTCGTTCTGAGCCTCACTACTTGCAATTGAAGCGGATGGTGGAAGAAGCGCTATCAAAAATGGGAACTGCAGGCGAATTGACTTTGGAAATCATTCGCCACATCAAAAACAACATCAAAGAGTGGCTCATTCCGCCAGGCATGCTCTTTGAAGAGTTAGGCTTCACCTACCTTGGTCCTGTTGATGGTCACAACATAGATGTGCTGATTGAATGCTTTCATGAAGCATTGCGCATCGGCGGTCCTGTCATCATACACGCTGTCACAAAAAAGGGCAAAGGTGTTCCCTATGCGGAAGCCAATCCTTGGAAGTATCACACGCCGCAATTTCCCTTTGACCCGAAAACGGGTGAAGTTTTAGCGCCGAAAGAGATTGTGCCCAGTTACACTGAAGTCTTCTCGCAAACTCTCATTCAACTTGCAGAGCAAGACAAACGCATCTTGGCGATAACCGCAGCGATGCCCGATGGAACTGGGGTTGACAAATTTGCCCAGAAGTTCCCCGACAGATGTTACGATGTAGGAATGGCTGAGCAACACGCTGTCGGTTTTGCTGCTTCGTTGGCTTTTTCTGGCTTGCGACCAGTCTGCGCCATCTACTCAACCTTTTTGCAGCGAGCCTTTGACCAAATCGTCCACGATGTTTGCTTGCAAAAAGCGCCAGTTGTTTTCGCCATTGACCGAGCAGGGTTAGTCGGGCAAGATGGTCACACTCATCATGGTATCTTTGACATCGCTTACTTGCGTTTGATGCCTAACATGACCCTGATGATGCCAAAAGATGAGAACGAACTAAGGCACATGATTTTCACGGCTCTACGCTATGAAGATGGTCCAATTGCAATCCGATACCCTCGCGGAAAAAGTGTCGGCGTGCCTTTGGATGACGAATTGAAAGAGTTGCCTATTGGCAAGGGCGAATGGCTGCGTGATGGCACGGATGCTGTGATTTTCGGCATCGGTCCAATCGTCTATGCAGCGTTGGAAGCAGCCCAAAGGTTAGAGGGAGATGGCTTTTCTGTAGGTGTCATCAACTCTCGTTTTATCAAGCCCATTGACAAAGATTTGCTCTTTGATTCTGTCCAAAGGGCAGGCAAACTCATCACCGTTGAAGAGCACAACCTTCCTGGTGGGTTCGGGAGTGCTGTTTTGGAAGCACTTTCGGAAATAGGTTTGCACCATGTCCCTGTTCTGCGCATCGGCATCAAAGACCATTTCGTAGAGCACGGCAAAGTGGAAAGTTTGAGGGCAATGCTGAAGTTAGACGCCAGCGGAATTTATGAGCAAGTCAAATCGTGGTTACAAAATCTTCACGAGCACAAAAGTCTGGACGAAGCAATTGAAACTTGGAGGCAAATCCCGACAAGCGATAAGCGATAAAAAACCCGCACTTTGTTTGTGCCTTCAACTTAAAAGTTCCCTTCAAAAAGAAAATGGCGCGCCCGGAGGGAATTGAACCCCCGACCCCGGGATCCGAAGTCCCGTGCTCTATCCTGCTGAGCTACGGGCGCACCCTTTGGCGAATAAAAGTTTATCACTTTTAGGGCTTTTGGGAAAGTGAGACCGCTTCAACCCAAGATAACGACCAACCGCTTTCTTATGTGACAACTTTGTGTTCGTGCAAGCAAGATAGTAAACCTTCCCAACCAGCGACAGCAAAAACATGCTTGCGCTCAACGAAAAATCGGGATTCAAACGCAGGTTCGGGATTGTCAAGATGGAGCGAAAAGTTTGAAGTTGTAGGGGCAGTTGAAAAACTGCCCGAAGGAAAAAGCAGGAAGATTTCGTCCACCCTTACATCGTAACTTCAGCCACTTACAGTGGCAGGTGAGGAAGTGGTATGGACAGCAAGGCAGATGGGATAGTGGTCAGTAGTGATTTGAAACGAGCACTCTCGGCGCTTGCTTTGCCAGCACTTCTGATGCAAATCGTTCAAACCGCAGGATGGCTTGGTGAAGCCTATTTCGTGGGCAAGTTGGGGAAAGTAGAAACCGCTGCAATCGGTTTGGTTGGAGAAATTTCGTGGTTGCTATCAACTTTGACGACGCTTGTGACGGTGAGCGCGACCACCCTCGCAGCCCAAAGGTGGGGAGCAGGCGACAAATTCGGTGCAAAGGCGGTTATGCTCGCTGCTGCCCAACAATCGGTCTTCTTTGGCATCTTCGCCTTGACAGTTTGGTTCTTGCGGGACTTGATTTGGGGAGCAATGGGAGCCGCTGAAGAAGTCCGAAAGACAGCCCAACTTTACTTGCTCGCTTCCTTGCTCTCCTTCCCGCTGATGAACCTTGCAGCCAGTTTCGGGGCAGTGCTCAGGGGCATCGGTGACATGAAAACACCTTTGCTCGTCTCCACCGTCGCGACAGGTGTCCATCTTGGGTTGAATGCAACCTTGACACCTGCTTTCGGCATTTCGGGAGCAGCAGCGGCACTTGTTACGAGCAGAGTTGTGGCGGTTGCCATTTTCGCCCTTTGCCTAAAACGAAGCCCGCTTAACAGTGTGTCAAGCCCATTTATTGGCTGGAGCAGCGATTACCATCGCGAACTTTTAAGCCTCGGCATCCCTGCTGGTGCACAAGCTTTGTTTTGGTCACTCGCTTCAGTCGTTTTCTTTTCCTTGCTCAACCGACTTCCTGATGGCACAGCCGCTGTCGCCGCCTTCACCATTGGCATCAGAATTGAATCTGCAGCCTTCATGGTCGCTATCGCCTTCGCTATGGCAACTCAGACGATCGTCGGTCAAAATATCGGCGCAAATCGGTGGAGAAGGGCTTGGATCGGAACTTGGCACTCAACCTTTTGGTGCATCGTGGTGATACTGCCAATTTGCGCTGTCTTGTTTTGCGCCTCTGATTGGCTTGCAGGGAAATTTTCAACCGACCCATTGACGAAAAGTTATGCAGCCTATTACTTGCGAGTGGCAGCAATCGCCGAACCCTTTTGGGCACTCAGCATGACGACGGGAGCAGCGTTGCAAGGTGCTGGCGACACAAGAACTCCCGCCCTAATAGCCATCCTGACCCAATGGCTTTTCGCATTGCCGCTGACCTATGTTTTCTGCATTCTCGGAGGACACAGCACCAAAGTTGCTTGGTGGATTGTAGGTGTGTCGGGCTTTTTGACAGGCATAATCACAGCCACCGCTTTTATCGTCCTTTGGCGACGCAGGAGGTAGCATTTGAACCTTAATGCCATGCGTGTTAGAATTGATGGCGAAGAGAGGAAGGTGATTTTGATGCCCAGTCCCTTTCCAGGGATGGACCCATACCTTGAAAACCCAGTCCTTTGGCCTGGAGTGCATCAAGGTTTGGTCACCTACATACGGGCAGCGCTGAATGCGGTGCTGCCACCAGGTTATGTTGCTGACATTGGCGAGCGAGTTTACATTGTTCAGCCAGAACGAAGCGTTTATCCCGATGTGGTTGTGCTGGAGCAGCCCCTTACCCAGACAGGACGAGGCTCAGGAGGCGCAGCGACCGCAGTGGCAAGTGACCCACCTCTTGTGCTGACATATGAGCCAGTGGAGATACGAGAGGTGTTCGTAGAAATCTTGCCCGTTGGCGAGGAGAGCCGTGTGGTGACGGTCATTGAGGTCCTCAGTTACTCCAACAAAACTCCAGGGCACGAAGGGCGAAAACTTTACTTGACAAAACAGCGGGAGATTCTTGAAAGCCAAACGCATCTTCTTGAGATAGACCTTTTGCGAACTGGCGAACACACCGTTGCTGTGTCGCGGGAGCAGTTGCTCAAAAAGTGCAGGTGGGATTATCTTGTCTGTTTGCATCGTGGCGGTCATGGAAATCGCTTTGAAGTTTGGCCGATTACGATAAGGCAGCGTTTGCCTCGCATTCTCGTCCCGCTCGCCGATGGTGACCCTGATGTCGTTTTGGATTTGCAAGCCGTGTTTGACCGCTGTTACGATGAGGGTGCTTATGCCCGCCGAATAGATTATCGCCGCGATCCCCCAATACCACTGGAAGGTGAAGATGCTGAGTGGGCGGATAAACTCCTGCGAGAGAAAGGATTGCGAGGCTAAAGGCTTTACACTGCGGACAGGCTCAAATTGCATGCCTCTCATCGCAGGGGATTGAAGTTATCTTGGTGGGACTTACGCAGTTGATGTCATTTTGTGTAGGGGCGGACGATAGTTTGCCCGAAAACATCCCTTGTAAGGAGTTAAAACCGTCCCTGCGGGCGGCTTAGCAGCCGCCCCTACATCCAACTGCGTGATTCCTACTGGTGAGGTGAACCAAAAGTTCAACAGAAGCCTCACACTCACAGATATGAGTCTCCCACCAAGTCGGCAGGTTGTCAAGTCAGGTAATGTGCCGCCTGATCAACCCACTAACGCAATTCAACTTCCCGCACTGAGTAATTCGTTCCTTGGAATGTGATGCGCAATCTTGAGGTCTCCGTTACTGCGAAATCCAAAACTGTCAACCATGTGTCGGCATCGGTTGGTCGCTCCGCAACTGTTTGCCATTTGCCATCAGCCCAGATTTCAACCTTCACAAATTCCGAACGCCTTTCTGGGCGATGCCACCAAATCGCAACTTGGCTGACCGTTGTTGGTGATTGCAAGGTGAGCACAATTTGCTTTTCGCCACTTCCTTCCCAAACAGTTCGGAAATCGCCATCGGTTAGAGAAGCGACAAAATTTTTCGGCTCGGCAGGAGCCGAGCCCTCCGATACTGCTGCTTTCAAACTCGGTGGCAAGCGGAGTTCGCTTAAGTAAACGCTGTCAAACCACGCTCGTCCACTACGGTAGCGGAAGAGCGCATAGACAACGGCTTCCCGCAATGGCTTTTCAGGCACAATCAACCTCCATCCCCACTGCCAACCCGTCCCCCGTCCCTCGTCCCGCGTTCCGTCAAATGGCACGATTTCGCCCCAGAGCGGTGAACCGTCAACATAACGGGCGTCAAGGTAAAGCGAATAGTCACCACTCAAGTGCGTTGGGAAGACATTTTCACCCTTGCTAAACCCATGCAAAATCAGCGGCAAAGGTTCGGTTTGATTGAGCGCAACGGTTTGCATTGCGCCCCTCATCGTTTGCGTGTTGTCGCTTTCGCAAACTATGCTTTGCTTGCCGTCAACGGCGTCGTTGCTTAATTTGTAGCCAACGCCGTAAAAACCCCAATTTGGTAGCGGTGTTTTATCGCCATCCTCAAACGAACCGTTACGAAGCAAATTGCTTTCAATCGGCGTCGCAATCAGCGAAATCCATTTCGTTACCCCGTCCCCCGTCCCGCGTCCCTCGTCCCATGCAACTTCAACTTTTGCGCTTGCCAACTGCATTTCCGTTGGTGGCTTAATGGCAGTCAGTTTCACCTCATTTATCACGCGGGCTTTGAGTGTGACAGTTCGTTCAACGAATTCCAATGGCGAAGTCACCTTGATTTGACCCTTTCGGCTTTCGCCCGTGTTGTTGCGAATGCGAACCAAAATACTCGGCTCACCGCCAAATTGCGAAACTGAAATCTCCATTTGAGGCAGAACTTTGACGGTAAATTCGTCAATGGGCAAATTCACTGTTGCATCCATGACCGTTGCTTGCAATGCCACTTGCAAAACTGCCCGCTTGTTTACCAACTCCTCAGGCACTTTCAGCATCAAAAGTTCGCGCCGAAGTTCCCTCGGCTTCAAATCACCCAATTTGAGTTCAGCGATTTGGGGACTGGGGATCGGGGACTGGGGACTGGCAAAAATTGCGATCAACTTTGCATCTTTCAGAACTTCTTTGCCCGCGTTTCTGACATCAACGGGGATGCGTAAGATTTCGCCTGCAGCGATTTCGTGAGGCAAAACCGCCTCAGTTTGCAGTGACAAGAGTTCTCGCACCATTGCCCCAACAATTCGGTTGGCTTCCGCGAAATCTGCTGCGATGCTTGCCCCATCTGGTTGCTGTTGCCATTCAACTTGCAACTTTTGCAATTGAGCCAACCAATTTACCCAATCGGCAAGCGTTTTCGGTTGCGCTTCAGCAGATTGCTTAGTCACCGCTTTCAATCCATCGGTCGCTTGAGTTCGCCGCTGCGATTTGCTGACAGCCCGCTGCAAGTGCACTTTCGCTAACTTGGCAAGTTCGTTCATCGCACTCGCCTCATTCGGAGCCAACCAAAGCAACGCAGTTTCCCGCGGCGCCAAAGTCCCACCGAGCAAAATTGTCAAGCGCGAAAATTTAGTTTCGCGGACAGCAAACGGAAACCGCTTCAAATCGGTCAGCACCCAAATTGTCAAATTGCGGATATCTCGTTCACTCAAACCTAACTTTGCAGCGTCAATAGCGACGACAGCGTTTTGCATTTGGTCGCTTGCGTTATAGACGGTAAAGTGCAAATTACCTTCGCTCCACCGCCCAAACCTTTCCACCAAAACTTTCTCATTGTCGCTTAACGCATGAGTTACGGGCTCCCAGCCCGCTTCGCACAAACGAACGATGAGCGGGACATACCTGCGGAACAAGTGGCGGTCTCGGTTGTGAAATTCGGGGTTGTCCCAGTAATTGCCGAAAGCACCTGCACCGGGCGCAAAACAAGACGGCGGGAAGCCGTAAAAGAGCGCCCAGCGGAAGTAGTCTTCAGCGACTTCAGCGGTGAACTCTCGGTCAAAGAACTCATTGTTGAGTGGCAGGAAAGGTTTTCGGTAAGCCAAAACCCGTCGGTAGTCAAAAAAGGCAAAATCGTCTCGCTGTCTCGTCCAACGAATTTCGTTGCCACCAACATCAACCCAGTGGGCGTGAAAAGGGAAGCCGTAGCCGAAACCGTTCGCCATGACTAACTTGCCAGCAGCGTGAAGTTGCTCAGCAGCGTAAGCGAGATACTCGTAAATGCCAAAGGCTGCGAGTTGCGTTGGTTGTTTTGTCCGCCAACTGAAAGTCAGCGGGAAATCGGCAACACGCCAATGGTCGCGCCGATAGTTTTCGTTCGGCATCACCCACTCGCCGAAACCATCAAAGTAAACTCCATCAAGCCGTTCATCGCTCAAAACTGTTTGCAGAGTTCTGTTCATCGTTCTCGCTTTTGTTTCCCCGTCCCTCGTCCCGCGCCCCTCGTCCCGTCCAATGTCTGGGTCAGCGTTGACGAGAAAGTTGTAAAGTGTTTGCCCACCAGCCCAATGAACTGGGTCGGTCTTTTCAACTCGCATTGAAAAGCGCCCCTGCTCATCTTGAATGCCGCAAGACTTGACAATTTCGGCAAGGTTCGGATGCTGCTCGCTCTTGTTCGGGTAAGCGAACAATTGCTCAATTGTCAAATTTGTTGGAGCGTCAGGTGGCAAATAAAACCATGCCGACCAAGGTTCTTCGTAGCGGAAGTTGTAAAAGCCATGTTGGCGGTTGAAGTCTGGGTTTTGAGCGCCTTCGTGGTAGGCGAAGCCAAAGTCCTCAAAGTCAGCGATTTTCGCGATGTCGGTGAAAGGCATCCAAATGCCGAAACGCTTAACTCGCACACGGAAACTTTCAGGAAACAAGCGGTAGAACTTATCAGCAGCAGCCCTCATGCCCCATCTCGGCTCATCAAGGGCGTAAATCGCAAACCTAAAAACCGCTGTGTTAGGTTGCCGTTCACGCGTCCCCCGTCCCGCGTCCCTCGTCCCTCCATCTGGAGAAAGCCCAAAGTCCCATTCAATTCGCAATTGACCTTGCAGTCCTTCCGACTTAGCGGGCGGTTTAACATCCGCCCCTACGAATTCGTAAACGAAACGATGGACAACGGGCAAATCAAGAGCGGCGCCCAAAGCAACGCCAGCGTCTTCGGTGTTGAGTGCGCAAAACGGATAAGGCGAATGTTCGCCGCGATTTCCGTAGCGCACTGTCGCAGTGTATCGTGTTGACAGTTTCTCATCAACCCTGCGAGCAGTTCGCAGGTTGTCCCACCACTGCCACCCACTCGCATTCAATGGCAAGGCAAAAGCGAGGACGATCGCTCGGTCGGAATTTGTCAAGTTGCGAATTGAGCCTTCGCAGAAAATTGCATCTGGGCGCTCAATAAAAGTCGCAGTCAGTTCCAAATCCATGCCATTCAGTTGCAAAATCAGCCTATCGTTCTTGCGTTCCGATCTGCCTCTCAAAAGCGTCCATTGCAACTTTTCTGGTTCCGTTGGTTCGGCGACGAAGAAACCGAAAATGTTGAAGAAACCTTTTCGGGCGATTTGAACATGTTGAAGAGTTCCATCAGGGGCAAACGAAATTCGCAACCCATCTTTTGTTGAGAGCGTTTGCTCCCACCCGATTGATGCCATCATCATTGCAATCGCCACCAAGGCTTTCATCTTCATCCCACATCACCGTCAAAAATTGTGGCGATGGGGGAGAACAATGGTCAGTCATGCGGATGGGCAGTGGCACGGGAGGGTGAGGCTCCCGCCGAACCCCAACTGTGGCTCACCAAGAGGTTCGCCTTCTTGCCTCATTTCAATGGCAGGAAGATAACTTGATTGGCAAAATCCTCAGGTTCGCCAAATTTTGCCAAAAACTCCAAATCTTGTAGGAGTTATGCAGTTGGATGTAGGGGCGGCTGCTAAGCCGCCCGCAAGGGCAGTTTTAACCCCTTATAAAGGATGTTTTCGGGCAGACTATCGTCTGCCCCTACACAAAATG
>Ga0209289_100510_pt1 | contig 19946 bp, 12 predicted proteins | sample GXS110809BmetaG_FD_184121 | JGI IMG/M metagenome (GOLD analysis project Ga0209289, IMG submission 184121) | Hot spring microbial communities from Gongxiaoshe hot spring, China to study Microbial Dark Matter (Phase II) - GXS 110809B (SPAdes)... ...
CGCAACCGCCGATGAGCACAAGGGCATCAAACTGATAGGCAGTAGCCATCAACTCAATTGAGTCCGCGATCAAATCGCGGCTGACGAGAGATGCCTTCATGCCAATATGCCCCATGCCCATTGCATCATTAGCGGCAACAGTGTTAAACTCAAGGGGCATACCTCCAGCATCTCTAACGCCTCGTTTGACATGTTCAGCGAGTTCCCGCATGTGATGGTTGCAAGTGTTTATTTCGTTCCAAGTGTTAGCGATACCAATAATCGGGCGTTGCAAGTCCTCATCAGTTAAGCCAATTGCCCGAAGCATCGCCCTATGTGGCGCACGCTCAACGCCTTCGGTCAACAACCTGCTTCGTTCCTTCAGTGCCATCACTCAATTCCCCCTTTACGAGTATTTTCACTTCTCTGACTGCAAATTTTGAACGAATTCCTTTGCGGCTTTAATCCGTTACGATTGTTGTCTCTTTCTGCGTTCCAGCACTTCTTGCACGGTCAGCGACCCTCCGCAAGGTTTGCTCTGCTTGTCTGAACCAGTGTTCAAATTCCGCTTCGTCAAACAACTTTATCTCCCCCAGCACCCATTGCTTTTTACTCTCAACAACAGAGAGATGAGATACAAGCGACGAGAAGTTTTTTATCCCTTGACTACTCCGATTGGTCTCATTCGCGCAACTCGGATTGAGATGCCGGCTTCGTGGACACATTTGGTCACTTCATCCACATCTTTGTAGGCTTCAGGTGTCTCTTCAACGAATGTTGCTTTGGTTGTGCCGCGAACAATGATGCCTTGCTTGCGCAACCTTTGTAGCAACTCGTTGACATTTGTTGACTTTTTTGCTGCTGCTCTGCTCATGACTCTTCCTGCTCCGTGGCATGTGCTTCCAAAAGTTTCCTTCATTGCGCCGTCAGTGCCTACGAGCAAAAACGAACCTGTGCCCATGCTGCCGGGGATGAGGACAGGCTGACCAATTTGACGGTAGCGTTCTGGAATGGCGGGGTGACCTGGTGGGAAGGCACGAGTTGCTCCTTTGCGGTGGACGACGACGGTTTTCTTTTCGCCGTCAATTTCGTGCTCCTCAACTTTGGCTATGTTGTGAGCGACATCGTAAATGACACGAATGCCCAACTTTTCCCAACTTGTGCCGAAAACTTTTTCAAAGGCTTTGCGGACATTGTGAGTGATGCATTGTCGGTTAGCGAAGGCATAGTTGACAGCGCAACGCATCGCACCGAGATAATTTTGCGCTTCAGGCGATTTGAAAGGAGCACATGCCAATTGCCTGTCGGGTAACCAGATGCCGTATTTGCGAATAGCCAGTTCCATGACATCCAAGTAGTCATCGCAAACTTGATGACCAAAACCACGAGAGCCGCAGTGAATCATGACGACAATTTGTCCAACTCGTTCAATGCCCATTGCTTGAGCGATGCGAGTGTTGTAAATTTCCTGCACGACTTGAACTTCCAAGAAGTGGTTGCCACTGCCCAAAGTTCCAAGTTGTGGCATACCCCTTTCAATGGCTCTTTTGCTCACTTTGTCTGGGTCAGTGCCATCAATGCAACCATACTCTTCCATGCATTCCAAATCTTCAGGGACTCCAAAATTTCGCCGATAAACTGCCCACCTTGCTCCTTCCACCAACACTTTTTCAAATTCATCCCTTGACTTGACGACGACAGCGCCTTCAGAGCCAACTCCTGCAGGAACCATGTGATAAAGCGTGTCCACAAGTTGCTCCAACTTCGTTTCAACATCGTCGTAGGTCAAATTGGTGCGAAGCAACCGAACGCCACAATTGATGTCGTAGCCAACTCCTCCAGGCGAGATGACACCAGTTTCTGTGTCCATTGCAGCGACGCCACCGATGGGAAACCCATAACCCCAATGGATGTCTGGCATGGCTATGGCGTAGCGAACTACACCAGGCAATGTTGCCACATTTGCCAATTGCTCCAAAGCCATATCGCGCATGATGTGGTCAAGCATCTTCTCGGTAGCATACAAGATGGCTTCAACTTTCATCTCTCGCTTGTAACTTTTGGGAATTCGCCAGCGGCAGTCATCAATTTTCTCCAGCGGACCTTCCCATGCTCGATTGGACATTTCAGTTCACCTCCTTGTATGCCCAAATTAATGTTATGGGCATTTAAATTTTGGCATCTTTCCAAATGAAAGTATGGTTGCAAATGCTTTCAACCACTGCCACAATGAATTTTGCCAGACAAAATTTAAGGGGCGAAAAGTTTGATGGAGCAGGAAAAGCAGTTTCAAAAATTCAGTCAACGAAGACCTCTTTGGTTTGAGCAAGTGGAGTGGCAAAATTTGGGTGAGAAGGTCGTGTTGAAAATTCGCCGATCAGATTGGATAGCGCTTTTGTTGCGATGGTTAACATCACGACCAATCTATCGGCAAATTGAGTTGGATGAAATTGGCAGTTTTGTGTGGCGGTTGTGTGACGGCTCTCACACAATTGCCGACATAGCCAAGGCGCTTCAACAGTGCTATCAATTATCTCGGCGTGAGGCATTCGCTTCTTTGTCAGAATTTTTGAACCAATTGCAAAAACGAGGCTTGATCAAGTTTCAGGAGGGAAACGATAAATGACTCGCTCTCGCGGAAACATGACGGTGTTTGGCTTGTCTCGCGAAGAAATCAGAAGCCAAATTCAGTTGCCTTGGGGCGAAGCCTTTCGCATCAGTTGGCGGTATGTGACAATTCGGTTGGGTCGCTCCTTGGTTACCGCCAGCACCATTTTCTTGTCTGTCTCTTTCTTGATGGCTATTTCCACTATGGTCTTGGCAGCAAAAGCAACAGGTCTTGCCGAAAAAGGAGACCCAGCCTTTGAGGCTGCTCTGGCAAGATACAAGTGGTCGGTGATTTTGGGCTTCATGATTTGCTCAACAGGGATTGTTAGCGCCTTGCTCATGTCAGTGACGGAAAGGTTTAGGGAAATCGGCACAATGAAGTGTTTGGGCGCTCTTGACAACTTTATAGTTAGGATGTTCCTGATTGAGGCGTCACTCATGGGACTGTTTGGTTCTTTGGCAGGTGCTATTGTTGGTGCGCTAATTATGTTGGTTTGGGCGGGAATTCGCGAGGGATTTTCCCTTTGGGCTAAAATCCCTTGGGGATTTAAGGGTGAAGCGGGAGAGTGGGGATTTCTTTCCTACTTTCTCGCATCAATACTTGCTGGGGTTTTCCTTTCGGTAGTTTCAGCCATTGCTCCCGCTTGGAGGGCAGCAAAATTACAAGCAGCAGATGCTTTGAGGACTGAAATCTAAAAGGGGGTGAGCACGGTGGCGATGGAGCAGATGATGCCTTCTGGCGAAATGAGAGAAAAAATGCAGGAGGCAGCAAAGAAACTTGAGCCGATGATGGAGCAAGTTTCTGAATTTGTTGTTCGCACCCGCGATGTTCAAAAGATTTACCTGATGGGCAAAGTTGAAGTCCACGCCTTAAGGGGCATCACCCTTGACATCAAGCGGGGCGAATACATCTCCATCATGGGTCCTTCGGGTTCGGGCAAGTCAACTTTGTTTAACATGATTGGCGGGCTTGACAAGCCTTCTTCTGGAAGCGTTTACATTAACGAAGTTGACTTGGCTCAACTTGATGCTTACGAACTGGCTTGGCTTCGTTGCCGAACTATCGGTTACATCTTCCAAACCTTCAACCTAATTCCCGTCATGACGGCTTTGGAAAATGTTACGCTACCGATGATTTTCGCTGGCGTCCCTGAAGACGAACGGCGAGACCGAGGGATGGAACTTCTCAAACGGGTTGGGTTGGCGGAAAGGTGGAACCACAAACCCTTTGAACTTTCAGGTGGTCAGCAGCAGCGCGTCGCCATTGCTCGTGCCCTCGCTAACGACCCTGCAATTATCCTCGCCGACGAGCCGACAGGAAACCTTGACCTGAAAACCGGCAAGGAAATCATTGAGTTGCTCAAGGAACTCAACCAAGAGAAAGGCGTCACCATCATCTCGGCAACCCACGACCTCAAGATGATTGATGTCTCCGACCGAGTTATTTGGATTCGCGACGGTCAAATTTCAAGGATTGAAGACCGCTCCAAGATTCGCGTTGAAGCAGCCCTTGAAGTTGAAGAGGCATTGATGGAAGGCGAACTCCCAACCACGCCTTGAGCCTTACCATTTCATAACCTCGTAGTGATGCAAAAATGGCAAATGGGGCGGAAATAGGAATGAGTGAAATCTTCGCTCTTTACTACAAACTTTGTTGGTAGATTATGTAGGGCAGGGCTTCCACGCCCTGCCGACTTTTTAAATTTCCTCGTCAGAGGGCAGAGCCCATGCCCTACAAAAAATGCTCGCCATATAAATCAGGCGCTCATTAAGTTTTTCATCAACCACTGGCTAAAGCCAGTGGCATAGGAAGATAAGCACCAACAACTTTTGTATTAAAGAGCGGAAATCTTTATCGTTCTCCATGCCCGCTTCTTTTGTTCCCATCCCAAAGAGATGGAGATGAGGTTGGATACATTGTTTGTGACGATTACTTTAACACATTGAAACCTTTGGTCGGTCTAAATGAACGGAATTGGGCATGGAAACGGAGGCAGGCAAATGGAAAGCGATGGCTCAGGACAAGACAAACGAATCCAAACAAGGCTTTCTGTCGCCTGTGCTTTTCTTTTTGCTGCTATCGCTCCATTGGTGGGCTATTTGAACCTTTATTTGCAAAGGCGTGGATTGAGCGATGCTCAAATTGGGACGACGGTAGCCGTTATGTCCTTGATGAGCATCGTTTCGCCACCTATTTGGGGCTACATAAGTGACCGATGGCATAACAGGCGCATTCCCATAGTTATAGCCTCGCTGGGTTCTGCCATAGTCTTTATGGCTTACTTTTGGGCTTCGTTCCCTTTTGTCCTCATCGTCGCAATGCTTTTCGCCTTCTTCAACATGCCTCTTATCCCATTGTTAGATGCTCTGGTGCTTGAACATTTGGGAACGGGCAAAGAGAGATACGGACGCATAAGAGCGTGGGGTTCGTGGGCATTCATCGCTATGATGCTGATTTTCGGACTGACATTGAAAGGAAGCAAGACTGCCGAAAGTTTGATTCCTGCGTTGCTTACCTTTATGCTGTTGAGAATTATGCTTGCCATGATGGCTTTTTCTTTACCGCAAAATGGTGGCGGAAGAGCGATGGACAAAGGTGATTGGAAAGAATTGCGAAATTTGTTTGCCGACAGAGAATGGCAAGTTTTTCTCGCTATCATGCTTTTGAGTATGGTTAGCACCAGCGTCTTTTACGCTTTCTTTCCCCTTTACCTCAACCGTGCTGGCGTTAGCGACAATTGGCAAGGTTACTTCTGGGTCATAGCCGTTTTGGCTGAAGTTTCATTCATGGCTTGGTTATCAGAACCGCTGACGAAACGGATTGGTCTTAAAGGTGTCTTGCTGCTCGGAATTGGTGGGAGAGCAATTCGGTTCAGCGCATACTCTTTAGCACTCAACTTTCCAACCTTAATCGCCTTGCAAATCCTTCACTCACTGACTTTCGCTGCCGTTCACACTGCTTCAGTCACTTGGGTTAGCACCAAAGCACCACCTATGGCGAGAGCATTAACGCAAACCATTTATGTGAGTGTGCTTGTAGGCTTAGGCAGCGCCTTAGGCGCTCAAGTTGGTGGTTTCATTGCCGAGCATTGGGGATTGAGAGTTTTGTTCGGATTGGCTGGCTTAACTAACGGACTGGCGTTGATATTGGGCTTGATTTCCTTGAAAGAACCTACGCCAGCAGTTGAAGAAAGCCTGTCAATTCATGATGAGCAAATGATGATGACTTGCGATATGAAAGGGGGATGCCAAAAATGAAGCCTGTCAGCATCGCTTTGGTAGGGGCAGGCGGAATTGCTGGGGTTCACCTTGATGCTTACTCAAAAGTGAGCGAAGCGGAAGTTGTTGCCATTTGCGACATCGTTCCTGAAAAGGCTGAAGCCACTGCTAAAAAGTGGGGAGTTACCAAATGGTTCACCGATTACCGAAAAGCGATTCAATTGCCTGAAGTTGAAGCCGTTGACATTTGCACTCCTCACGCCATTCACGCACCAATCGCCATCGCCGCATTGAAGGCGGGCAAACATGTCCTCGTTGAAAAGCCAATGGCATCTAACCTGAAAGATGCAGCGAGAATGGTCAAGACAGCCAAAGAGAACGAAAAAGTCCTGTTTTGCGGAATCAAAAGCCGTTGGGCTCCAAGGACTCAGCAAGTCAAGAAGTTCATTGAGAGTAGGGCTTTGGGCGAAATCTACTACGCAGAAATTGTAACGACACGCCGTCGCGGAATTCCTGGCTGGGGTAGCACCTTCATACGAAAGGAAACAGCAGGCGGAGGCGTCGTTTTGGACTTAGGCGTCTACTTGGTTGACACGCTCCTTTACTTTTTGGGTTTCGCAAAGCCTTTAACTTGCTCCGCCATCGCTGGCGGTTTCATTGGCAAGCAACCCGAAGCGGTAGTTCAAGGCGGCTGGTGGTGGAACCCAGAGGAGTTTGAGGTTGAGGACTTTGGAACTGCATTTTTGCGGTTTGAGAACGGAACTGCTGCTGTCATCAAAGTTTGCTGGGCAGCACATATTGACAGTTTGGGAACTTCGTTCCTGCTTGGAACAAAGGGCGGACTGAAATTGACCAATCCTCCTGAGTGGTTCTTTGACCATGTAGGCTACATGGCTCAAACGAAGTTGCCTCAAGTCGGCGACAGTGACGGGTTCGTGCAAGAGGTTCGGTTCTTCGTTGAAGCAATTCGCAACAACACTCCTCTACCGGTTCGCCCCGAAGAAGCATTGACAGTGCAAGCGGTCTTGGAAGCGATTTACCGCTCAGCGGAGTTGAAGCGGGAAGTGCCTGTTATAATTCCAACTGTGTGAACTTGCCCATGCCTTTTGCTTTTGCTCAAAAATTTGACTATAGTTTTGCACAGCCCTTATTTGCCAGTAAAATTAGGCGTTTACGCAAGGACAAGGGTTGCGGGCAGACTTGAAGAGCGCAAGAATTCAGGCATCTAATTGTAGGGCGCAGGCTCTGTCCTGCGCCGACAAAAAATCGGCATGGGAAAGAGCCCTACAAGTCGGCATGGGAAAGAGCCCATGCCCTACAAGTTTAACCAACAAAACTTTGATGGATGGGCAGATATAGTGGGATGAGGTTTGGGTTGAGTTGGAAGGGTATCTGTGCAACCATGCTTTTATGGACAACAGGACAAAATCCCACGATTTGCCTGTGTTTTCAGAACGCGCAAAACTATAGTTTGAAATATTTCAGCCAACTTCAAACGAGAGAACCCAACTTTTCCCTCAAATGATGCAAAACCTTCTCCTTCGGGTTAATCCTCTTTTGCTCTCCGTCTCCCTTTTGAGCCAATTCTTCTTGCATTGCCCGAATGGTCTTGCGTTCGGTGGTCATTGAACTGACATAAGCGCAGAAGTCACCGCACATGGTGCAAACGCCTTTCTCGTAGTCCTCGCTCATCATCCGATACTCGCGGGCTTTGTCTGGGTCAAGGGCAAGGGCGAACATCGTTTCCCAATCAAGCCGATAACGGGCTTTGGACATCTTCAAATTTTGTTCCCAAGCCCCATTGACACCTTTTGCGATGTCTCCAGAATGGGCAGCAATTCGCGTAGCGATAATCCCTTGCCTAACATCTTCGGGGTCAGGCAACCTCAAATGTTCGGCTGGTGTAATGTAGCACAGAAAATCTGCACCTGCAGCAGCAGCAATTGCACCTCCGATTGCACCCGTAATGTGGTCATAACCTGCACCGATGTCACAAGTGAGTGGACCGAGCACATAAATTGGAGCGCCATGACACAACCGCTTCATCATTTTGATGTGGGCTTCAATGTGATGGATAGGGACATGCCCAGGACCTTCAATCATGACTTGAACCCCTGCTTCCCATGACCTAAGGGTCAATTCGCCTAAAATTGAAGTCTCATACCACTGGGCTGCATCGCCTGCGTCTGCAATTGCACCCGGTCGCAACCCGTCGCCAAGGCTTATGGTCACATCGTATTTAGCGCAAATTTCCAGCAATCGGTCAAACTGCTCATAGAGTGGGTTTTCTGCCCTATTGTGAGCCATCCAATGAGCCAACAAAGAACCACCGCGAGAAACCATACCACAGGCTCGGTTTTGTTGGACGAAAATCTTCAACGCCTCCCGAGTGACGCCGCAGTGTAAGGTCATGAAATCAACACCTTGCTGTGCTTGTCGCTCTATGACCTCAAACAGATGCTCTGGGTCCATTTCCGTGATTGATTTGCCTTCCCGAAGCAACTCCCACGCAACTTGGTAAACTGGCACTGTCCCAAGCGGTTTTCTCCATCGGTTCAAAATGGTCACTCGGATTAAGTCCAAATCACCACCTGTGCTCAGGTCCATGATCGTGTCGGCACCGTAACGCTCGCAAATTTCCACCTTGAGCAGTTCCTCTTCCAAGTCAACATGGTCGGGCGATGTCCCGATGTTGGCATTGACCTTAGTCTGCAAACCTTCGCCGATGCCAACAGGGTAATAGTTGGGATGGTTGATGTTTCGTGGTATCACAACTCGCCCTTTGGCGATTTGTTCGCAAAGCCACTCAGGATTAACTCCCTCGTCCTGAGCGACTATTTTCATCTCCTCAGTGATGAGACCTTGCTTAGCAGCATGCATTTGCGTCATACATGGTCACCTCTGAATTTTGTTTTCGCTCTTTGGTTGTTGGTGCTTATCTTCCTATGCCACTGGCTTTAGCCAGTGGTTGATGAAAAACTTAATAAGCACCTGATTTATATGGCGAGCATTTTTCCTGTAGGGCATGGGCTCTGCCCTTTGCTTGACGAAATTTTAAAAGTCGGCAGGGCGTGGAAGCCCTGCCCTACATAGGCTACCAACAAAGTTTGTAGTAAAGAGCGTTTGTTTTTTGTCCGCAACACTATTATGGCACAAAGCCTTTATGAGTTTACCCATTGACTTTCCCCGTCGGTAAAATGCTCTCGCTTCCAAATTGGCACAATTTCTTTGATGCGTTCAATGGCATATCTGGCTGCCTCAAAGGCGTTGGCTCGGTGTGATGCTGAAACAACTATGGCGACGGAAATTTCGCCGACCAAAAGCGTTCCCACGCGATGAACTATAGCCACCTTGCACAACTGCCAACGCTGTAGCATCTCTTCTGCAATGTGCCTCAACTCTTTCGTCGCCATCGGCTCATAAGCCTCATAGGTTAAAGCCACAACACTTTTGCCATGACTGAACTCTCGGACAGTGCCAACAAAGAGGACAATTGCGCCTGCTTTAGGTGATGCGACATAGGAAAGCAAACCCGAAACATCAATTGGTTCGCTCGTCAATTTGACAAAAATTTTCGTCTCCTCGGCAACAGTGCCACCGCTGACAGGCGGTATAATTGCCAGTTCGTCACCGTCCGCCAAAAAAGTTTCCTCGCTGGCATATTCATAGTTAACGGCAAAACGATAGTGGGGCAGCCTGTCTTTCAAAGCAGGGAAAAGTTTGACCAAAACTTCAGTTGCCGTTGAGACCGATGAGCCTTGAGGCAAGTCCAGAAACCTTTCCTCGCAATCAATCAAATCCTTCACTGGTCCGAGGAATCGGATGCGAACTTTTATCGTTTTATTGCTCACCTTTGCTCACTCCTGCGCCCAATGGGCAATGCCTGTGCCCAGAACTCGGCGAACCTCATGCCACCACTGAAACAAGTGAGAGAAGACAGGGACTTTGTTGAGGAAAGCGAAGGGACGCCAGAAGTAGGCCGTTTGAGTATCCGCTTCAACAGCAATCCAAGAAATTGCTCGCCCTAATGCTATGGAGGCGGAAAGACCGAGAAATAAACTCCATAAGCCGTATTCTCGTGAGACCCAGCAAAGTATCGGGATGAACAAGCCTGCTATAGAGCCGACAATCATGTTGATGTCAGGTTCATCGCCTTTGAGCAAAACTGCTTTGAATTGGTTTCCCTTTGCATCAACCATTGTTTTCGCCTCATGTTTGCTGGCTTTGGCTGTGTCACCGTAAAGGTGAAGTGCGAAGGCGAAAAGTGTGCCGATGGCAATGCCGACAATTGTTTGAAATGGCTCTCTCGTCAATGCCAAAACTGAGTGAAAGATTAAGCCTATTCCGACCAAAGCGTTGAAAGTTACCAACCTCCATGATAGTTCAGCGGTCAAAATGGCAATTGCTGCCAAAACAACCAAGACGATGAAAACAGGGATGGCAATTTGTTTCAAAATCCAGCCTGTAATTCCCAAGATGCCCAACCCAACCATGAAGAACACGAATATGCCCAAAACAGGCACAAGGTAAACAGTCGCAAACTCCGATAATGCTTTCTGCCATTTCTCCACTTGACGAGCCATCAATTCGCACCTCCAAACAATAGTCAAATCAGTTTGCTGATTTTAAAAGATGCTGCAAAAAGTTTAACAAAACTTTCAAACTTTTGCTTCTGCGAACTTCACAGGTATCCGTTTTTACTCCAATCGCTATGAACTTCACTTGCTTACATCCGTCTCAGCATCAATAGGAGCATCAACTAAAGGCATCAGCACTTTTCTCGGCTTGTTTCCTTCGGCAGGACCGATAATTCCAGCCTTCTCAAGTTGGTCAATCAACTTGCCTGCACGAGGATAACCAATTTCAAGTTCCCGTTGGAGCAAACTGGCAGAGGCATAGCCTTTTCGCCTCACGATTTCAACAGCCTTGTCAAAAAGGGGGTCTTTTTTGTCCAACTTAAATCCCAGCATTAAAGCCTCTTCGGCATCTTCAGAGTAAACATCAAACAAGTATTCGTCTGGCTCACCATACTCGTTGATGAGAACCTCAACCACCTTGTTGACTTCTCGCTCGCTGACAAAAGCGCCTTGAATTCGTATGGGCTTTGGTGCGTCTATGGGCTGAAAGAGCATATCGCCTCGCCCAATCAAACGCTCAGCACCATTGCAATCAAGGATGACCCTGCTATCTGTTTGAGATGCAACAGCGAAAGCGATGCGTGAAGGGATGTTCGCTTTGATGAGACCAGTGATGACATTGACAGAAGGGCGCTGTGTCGCAACAACGAGATGAATGCCAGTTGCTCTCGCCAATTGAGCAATTCGGCAAATAAGTTTCTCAAACTCATTGCCAGACTGCATCATCAAGTCAGCAAGTTCATCAATGACGATGATGATGTGAGGCAAAGGTTCACCCTCTTCCTCCTTTTTGACCCTTTCGTTATAACTGTCAATGTTGCGAACTCCTGCCTCGGCAAAAAGCCGATAGCGGTTCTCCATCTCTTTGATGGCACACTTGAGGGCTTTCACAGCGCCTTTGGCATCAACCACTACGGGATGGGCAAGGTGAGGAGCACCATTGAAAAGGGTCAACTCCACACGCTTAGGGTCAATGAGTGAGAACTTCACTTCATCTGGGTGCGACCTTGACATGATGCTAACTATCAGCGAATTCAAGCAAACACTTTTGCCACTATTGGTGGCTCCGCCAATGAGAAGGTGAGGCATTTTGCCTAAGTCGGCAAGTTTGGGCGAGCCAGCAATGTCTTTCCCCAAAGCGAAAGTAAGTTTTGAAGGCGCTGTTTTGAACTCTTCAAGTTCAATCAACTCCCTAAGCCTGACCAAAGCAATTCGCCTGTTGGGAACTTCAATGCCTATGACGCTTTTACCAGGAACGGGCGCTTCAACCCTGACATCAATGGCTGCAAGGGCTAAAGCCAAATCGTCAGCAAGGTTTTCAATCCGCTTAACACGAATGCCAGGTGCAGGTTGAACCTCGTATCGGGTGATAACGGGACCTCGCTTGACATTGACAACCTTAGCCTCAATTTTGAAACTCATCAGAGTCTCCTCAACCAACTTAATCCCGTCTTCAATACTTGTCGCCGTTTCTGGGTTGTCTTCTGGACGAGGTGGTTCAAGGGCACTGGTAACTTTCTCGTAGTGTTCTGGCAAAAAAGGCAACTCTCGCTTTCGTGACCTTTTTCCTGTCCCGGCAGTGACGATGGTTTCCATCGGGAAAGGAAACTCGCTATCGTCTGACTTGGAAGGTATATTTTGGCGGGAGTCAGAAGGTTCAGACTTTGAGGCAATTTGCTCTGCACTTTTACTTTCGCTTTGCTCCGCTTTTGTGGCAACTTGCTGAGCAACTTTTGCCTTCTCTTTTCTGTCAGCCCTTTTGCCTCTCCCCTCTTGCCGATAATTCAGCCAAGCAATCCACCAACTATTAAGCCTCTTTCTCGCTGACTCAAACAATCCCGTCAAAGTCCGACGAGACGCTACCAAGATGCCAACCAGCGTGGCAACTGTCAGAACTATAACAGAGCCGACATCGCCAAAGGCTTTACGGAGCAAAAAGGATGTCAATGCACCAACCCAGCCACCATGAGTAGCGATTTTCTCTTGGCTCAATTCTTGACCGCTTGTGACACCGAAGTGTAACGCCGTTACCAAAACCCAAAGCAAAGCAGAACAACCCAAAGAAAAGGACAGAACGGGCAATTGTCGCTTTTGGGCTATTAGTGCAATACCAGTGAAGGCAAGCAAAGTCGCAAAGGCATATCCGCCAATTCCAAAAAGTGATCTCAGCAAATTGGTCAAGTGATACAAAACGATGCCACCTGCCCGACCCGACAAACCCACGAACAGCAATCCACCTAAAGCGAGGAATATCAAGCCAACAACTTCATACCAAAGGTCGGACAGCGAAACAGGTTCTTTACGACCATCTTTGCGCAAAGATGTTTTCCTTTCAGACATAGCGACAATCCCCCAAATTAGGCGGCAGCCCTTTCACCCCTGAAGCCCAGCAATTCAGGATAACACAATGTCAGGCAGTTTGTTTTGCAAAACAGATTTGTAAAGTTTGATGTGCGCCTCTGCTATGTGATTAACTGTTTGTCGCTGGGCAAACTCCTTAGCAGCCTGCTCGTAGCGAACTCTTTCCTCTGGCTCTTTCAAATTCTTTATCGCTTCAGCAAAAGCCATCGCATCCTTTGGCGAAACTAAAACCAAAGCACCCGATTGTTGGGCAAGTTCTATCAAAGGCGGTAAGTGCGATGCTACGATTGTCTTCCCATGAGCCAAAACTCGCATCAATGAAGCCGAACCGCTGAGGTAACGGAAAGGTGCAACGACAATATCGGAGGCGGCAAGCCAAAGGTCAACTTCCTCTTCAGCAAGATAACCAGTGACATGAACTTGATTGCTCTTAGGACTTTCAGCGATGCGAGCCAAAAGTTTCATGTAATAGCCAGTCCTATCAAGGGGATGAGGTCCTCCCGCAAAAACGAGCAATGTGTCTTCAGGCAGGAAGTTAAGGGCTTCAATCAAGATTTCGTAACCTCGCCTTGCAACGATAAAGCCAAACACTGTAACGACATATTTGCTAAGCAAATTCAATTGCTCTTTTGCTTCCTCCGCTGTCAAAACTCGTTCCAAACTCGGAACCCACATCGGAATGACAGTTACTCGGTCATAACCCAATCCTTTCAACTGCTCAGCGGTGAAATTTGTCAGTGCGACAAGGTGGGCAACTTTTTCTGAACGAAACAAACCTCTTTGAACCAAGAACTTAACCAACCTCAAAAGTGGTGAACCTGTTATGTCAACCTCGTGGACGGTCACAATTGCTGGCTTCGTTATGCGCCGCAAAAAGAAGGGCATCAAGTTGCGGAAAGGTTTCAAGCCTCCAAAAAAGTGAGGTGAAAACTGGATGTGAACGATGTTCGCCTCATTGGCTGCTTCCGCTACTTCCAGCCAGTATTTTCGCTCATTTCGCCATCCAAGGGGTCTTCCTTGTTCACTCCAAACCTGAATGCCTGCTGGCACTACCTTGATTTGAAACTCATGAAATTGCTTCAACGCTGAAATCAATTCCGCCGTATAATTGGCTATGCCACATTTGACTTGCCAACTCGTCACCATCGCTATCTCCATTTACACTCGCCTCATCTATCTTGCAATTGGTGGTTTCAGGGGTTTGAACCTTATTTCGCCGTTTTCCAGCATCTCCTTGAAATCGCTGGGCGTTAGAGCCATTGTTGAACCGTCGGCGAAAAGGAAAAGGTTGTAACCGTTATGGCGCCCTCTTTTGGGAATGTCCTTGCCCGTTCCAAAAGCGTTTCGCTTCGTTTGTGTCGTCTCGTAAATCAAAACCACTTGACTTTGCGGATACATCTCTGGAAGCCATCTCGGAACTTTATGCTCTTCGTCCCAAGCGTATGCATTGAAGGCGAAACCGTAACCGCTAACCCCTTCAAGTTTCGGGCAATGGAACACAAAGGAGCGTTGACTTGGCGGAACCATATCTTCAAGGGCATCGCACCAATTTTGAGGAGGCGGTAAAAGGTTGTCATAGCGCTCAAGGTAAAGTTGCAAAGCCAATGCGAGCCGACCCAATCTTGACTCGCACAACCTTTGCAGTTCCTCCTCACGCTTTGCTTTCAACATTTCCTCTGAGCCTTTGAGCAGCAATGCTCCTGCGAGAATGACGACAATGACGGCAACAATTGCGCCAACTGTCTTCATCAAATTCCTCACCTCTGTGCCGACTTCATCGCAACTGCTGGAAAGTTAAACAAAACCCTTTAACAAATTTGCCACGCAATTTGGCTTTGAAGAAATCGCTTCCCAACTGAAGTTGGGGTTCAAAAATTCGTCAGCGACTATAAGCGGAAGTCCGTCCACATCTGACGATTTTTCGTCGCCAATGCAGTAGGCTCTCTGTTCCCTGCTGACATTTTCGGCAGTTTTTTATGCTCAATGGGCTGTTAGCAATGCAGGTGCAACCATACTTCGTTCCTGAGGCGCATAGTATTCGTAGGCGGTCGTTCGCCCCGTTTTCGCCCTCACTGGCATTTTTGCCTTCATGCGGAATTCCCACTCCACAGTTGAGCCACCTTCAATTCCGTCAAGGTAGCAGATGACTTGTCTCGGTGTCAACTCAAACCTCTGCAGCACCTTCCGCTCAACCAAGTTCACCAAATCGTCGGTCAAAACTTCAAACCCCGGTGGAATGCCAATGTCCACAATGACCATTTGCGCAGCCATCGGTCTTCGGTTCGTAACTCGCACTTGACAAGTTACTGTCTCGTTCGTTTGCAGTTCGGTGCGGTCGTAATTGACGCGAACTTGCAAAGGCTCTTCAGGTGCAGGTGGGATGAGTTCCCAAGGCAGGAAGAATCGGGCGCTGACTTGATAGAGCAACGAACCTTTGCCCTCAAATTCCAGCGTCACTTCATTGTTGCCCTCACGAACGAACTTGGAAGCGTCTGCCATCCGCACGATATCGGCGTTTTCGGGAGTGATTTGCCATTCGGCAACTTTTTCCCCATTGACTTTGACGATGAGCGTCCCATCAACTTGAGCGCCAGCGCCTTCAGCGGCGAGCAAAAACGCTTTCAACGCCCAAATTGTCGCTTGTGTCGTTTGCCATGTCCCAAACTCGTCTTTGCTTCGCACCAAGTAAGTGAGCGCCTTATTGACAAGTGGAGCGTAGACGCCATGACGGAGAAGTGCGTAAGTTGCCAATGCCGTCGCCTCCAAATCTCCGCTTTGCCCCCGTCCATGAAACGGTGTCGGAGTTTTGCTCTCCCAATAAGCGATTTCGTCACTCTCTTTTGCCATGTTCGCAAGTCGGCGTGAAACTTCGTCAATCAAGGCACTGGGCACTGGTGATTGGGCACTGGCGAAAAGTTCCTTTGCACCAATCAATGCATTTAGCATCACCGCCAATGCGTAAGCGTCATCGGCTTCATGAGCATGTTCGCTCAAATATCCAACAGCCTTTTGCAACGCCGTTTTAACTCGTCCCTCGTCCCCCGTCCCTCGCCCCGCTTCAGAGATTGCCCAAGCGATGTAAGCGGTTGCGCGCAGGATATCGTTTTGTCGGTTGACAGCGCCTTCTTGGATTCCGAATTGGTCAGGAGTCCATGAACCGTCAGGGTTTTGTTTGCTGATGAGCCAGTTGATTGTGCGTGCAATTAAGTTCGGATCAACATCGTGGACTTTGCTCATATCGGCAAACTCCAGCAACCCGTAAGCCGTCAAGACTTTGTGGGCAGGCGGATTCCCAAACCAACTGAACCCGCCGCCTTCAACCTCAAATGTCAACAGCCTTTGATAACCGATGGTGATGAAGTGGCGAGCCTTCATTTCGGTCTCAGGTTGAGCCTTTCCCGTCCGCTTCAGGTAACGCAGGATTAGCACATTCGGGTAAGTGATGCTGCTCGTTTGTTCAAAGCAGCCAAAAGGCATCCGCAACAAGTTCTCCAAGCCGTCAATCACTTGCGAAAACGCTCCCGCATAGACCTTGACAAACATATTGCTCGCGCCATCAATTGCCTGCTGCGGAACCTTCACCGTAATCGTCCGTTTCACTCGTTCCCCGTCTCCCGTCTCGCGTCCCGTTCCGTTCCGTCCCTCGTCCCCCGCCCCGCGTCCCGTCAATTGGTCGCTAATTGTCTGCCAAAACTCCTTGCCATCGGGCAGCACCGTGACCGTCCTTTTCACAGCGTCGCTCATTGCATCGCCGTAAGCGTAAACGGTGATTGAGTGCGTTCCGAGTTTCGCTGCTTTCAAGCGGAAGCGGACGGAAGTGACTTCGTTTGGTTGGAGCGTGATGCGTGATTCGTGATTGCCCAAGATTTCAAAGCCATCGCCGACTTCCAACCGCAGCCGAACCGTTTGAGTTTTGGCGAGATAGTTGTAAAGGGCGATGGGGACAGAAACTTCATCGCCTTGAGTGAACGCGACGGGCAAGTCAATGTCAACGAAGAAGTCTTGGAACACACGGATGGGCAAAGTCGTTGAACCCAATTTCCCAGTTTCCGAATTTCCCAAAACTGTCAAACGCCAAGTCGTGATGCTGTCGGCGAGCGTCAACTTCAATTCGGCTTCGCCTCGTTCGTTCGTAACAATTTGCGGGTTGACAAAAAGCGTTTCGGGGAAGAATTGACGGACACGAACTTCTTCAGGGGCAGGAGACGAGGGACGGGGGGCGGGAGCGGTTTCTGCCATAGCCCTTGCTTTCATGACCGCCCCAGGAGCAGCAAGTGCAACACCGTCAGCAAACACCATTTCATTTCGCGCAATGACGCGAATTTCTCGCTCACGCCCTTCACCCGTTGCGAGAGCAAAGATGTCGTCATCAGTGTCAAATTTGCCATCCAAGCCAGCACATTCAAGGCGGAAGCCGTAGCGGAAATTGTCAATGGGATTTAAGCGGAACAAGTTGCCCAACGGGTCGCGAATGTCTTTTTCGGTCAACAACCTCGCTGCCAAAAGTTCTCGCAATGCGTTGTCGGGTTGTGGGTAATCGCCCTTTGCGTGCCGATAAGTTTCAAGTGCCTTGCGAATTTTCGTCGCTGCATCTTGCACAAACTTTTTCCATTGCTCCTGCACTTTTTGAACCTTCTGCTCGTAAGTGCTGATTCGCAAAGTGTGCAGCGAAGGCGGTGTCGCAGCAGCAAACAAAATCTGTGCAATCCTTTGCGTTCTTGCCTCGTCCCTCGTCCCCCGTCCCTCGTCCCGTCTCAACAAAATCGGTCTGAGTTCCCAGCCATGCACTTCATATCTCGGCGTGAGCAACTCCTGCTCAAGGGCGAAGTAAAGGCGTTCCAAACCCGGCTGCATTTCCGCAAGGGCAAAAACGCTTTCGTCAACGACAGTGATGCCCAACGCCGCAAGGGTAGGTTTGCCGTTTCGGTCGGTAACAGCAAAGCGAACCTGAGCCGTTTCGCCGGGGCGGTAAGTGCTTTTGTCGCTGGTAACTTTGATTTGCAGTTCGTTTGCAGGTTCAACGAAAACGACCTTTGTGTCGCGAACGATATCGCCCTCTGAAGTGATGCGGTAGGCGTGCAAAACGAGTGTGCCAGAAAGTTCAGGGGTAAGTGTCAAGTTCACTGTCCCGCGACCGTTTTGAAGGTCAACGGTTTTAGTCAGCATCGTTTGGCGATTAACAATGGCATCAATGAAGACAGGGGATGCGGGGCGTGGGACGCGGGACGAGACAAAAATGTCAAGGCGCAAGTTGTCGCCGACTTTGGCGATTGATTTGTCAACGCGAAGCAAGACGGCTTCTTCGGAAGCGGAAAGCGCTAACGGGCGTTGAACTTGTGAGCGGTTGCCTTTTTCGTCCGATGCCGTCACGGTCACCATGATCGGCAAACTCGGTTCATCAAGCGGAGCAAATTCGGGGGCGATTCCGATAGGGCGACGGCGAATGAACGGGGCAGGAGCAAACCCAACCGCTCGCTTTCCGAATTTAGGCAACTCCACAGCCTTCAACTTGACAGTCACTTCACCAATCCCAAACGCGTCCGTCTCGCCCTTTGCCGTAAACTCTCGTCCCTCGTCCCCCATCCCTCGCCCCGTAATCTCAAACTTGCACTTTGCAGGCGTTCCATCCGGGTAAGTTGTCACGACGAAAATCCGCATTGGCAATTCGGGCTTGAGCATTGTGCTTTCTGGCACGACCGCGATTTTGATTGGTTCGCTGCTGATTGGCAGGGTGATGCTGGTTCGCTCGCTGTGCTCTGCCTTATCGGTGACGGTTGCTTCAACCCGAAGCAAAGCGTTACCGCCTTCAAGTGGCAACCCGACGAATTTCTCAGGCAACCTCGTTTCAAATTGCCAAAAACCTTTTTCGTCCAGCGTTCCTTTCAGTTCGGCGATATCATGCCAACCCGCAGCAAAAGTGCTCAGGCGCACAGTGACTTCGCCATCAGAGACAGGTTTGCCGAAGAAGTAGGCAGCGGAAATTGTCCCCCGCAAAGTTTCTGCAGGCAAATAAAAGCGCTTTTCGGTTTCAATCGTGACTTTGAACTTGGGCAAAACATAGCGCTCAACGCGAACGGTTTTCTCCGCCACAGCCAACGGACGGGACGGGGGGCGTGGGGCGCGGGACGCGGACTCAGGTTCATTAAGGGCGACAAAAACTAACGGTTTCGTGTCTCCAGCGTTTGAATCATGCGGGTCAGTTTTGCGATAATTTTGTCCAGATGTGCGAGACGGTCGGCTATTGTTGACGCTGGGAGTAAATGGCTCGCTCGTTGATACCATCCTTTGCTTTCCCGTGCCGAGCCTCGCGAAGTTCGCAAGTATTGAGGATACTCTTTGCCAAAGCCTCGTCCGTAGCCTTCCTCTATGTTGGCTGCGATACTGCCAATGGAGCGAGTCATTTGCCTCACTAATTCCCGACCTCTCAAATCCTTCATCAGGATTTCGCTGTCCTGCCAAAACAACTCCCACAACTCCATCGCCAACTGATGCACTTCCAACTCTTCCACTCTGTCCCTCTGTCTCTGTGTCATTTTTCATCCCTCCCAACTTTTGCTGCCTCAACTCATAAATTTGCCCCGTCCCGCGTCCCTCGTCCCGCGTCCCGTAAATTTCTCTCGTCCCGCGTCCCTCGTCCCGCGTCCCGTGTAAAGTTGCAGTGATGCGATATTCGCCCAGTGTTACTTCGTCGGCGATGGGGAATTGAGTTGCTGCGATGCCGAAACGGGAAGTGCGTTCGGTAGTGCGGAAAACGAGATTGCCTTTGGGGTCGCGGACTTCAAAGGTGCAGGGCAAATCGGCAGCGGGTTTTAAGTCGGGTTTGCGTAAACACAAAGCGCGAATGTGAATTGTTTGCGAAGGTTGGTAAATCGGTTTGTCGGTCGTGAGCAAAATTTGCGCCGACTCTTCAACGGTAACGGTTTGGTCAATTTGGTCACTGCCGACAGGTGACTTGACAGTTATTTTCAGGTCGTAAGTGCCCGCTTGAGATGGAGCACGAAATTGAGCGTCAACGACACCATCATCGTTCGTCGTGCCCGCAAAAACTGTCTTAGAACCGACAACGATGCGCACTTGAGACTTGACAGGTTTTTGCTTTTGCCTGTCCAGAGTTACGATCTTCAGCACAACGGGCGAATCAGC
>Ga0209289_100513_pt1 | contig 19787 bp, 14 predicted proteins | sample GXS110809BmetaG_FD_184121 | JGI IMG/M metagenome (GOLD analysis project Ga0209289, IMG submission 184121) | Hot spring microbial communities from Gongxiaoshe hot spring, China to study Microbial Dark Matter (Phase II) - GXS 110809B (SPAdes)... ...
AGGAGGGCTAAAGGAATTTGCAACGGAGCAGTCAACACAGCCCTCGGCAGGCTAATGCCCGTCACGGAGTTTGCAGCCTACTACATGATGGCATGAGGGCGCTTTTGCCACGCTTGCCTCGTGCCGATGTCGGGCACGGATTTATTCCGTGCCGACGGAAAAAAATCGGCGTGGTATAAAACCACGCCCGACATGTGCCGACGAAAATGGTCGGCGCAATGTAGAGCATGGTCTGACACCGTTCCGATGATATGACACGATTTTTACGCCGCGCGACAAAAATGGTCGGCGCAATGTGAAACGGCGCCTTACGCTGACAAAAAATCGGCGCAGTGTCAAACTGCGCCCGACATGTCGGACACGGACTTATGCCGTGCCGACAAAGTTGGTTCCTAGGGAGGCGAAAAACATGGAAGTGGTCATTAACTTTCTGGACAGGTTTTGGGGTTGGTTCTATCGCCGCTTCTCAAGGTGGCGGGAGTTGAGGGGAATTTACGAGCGTGCCATTAAGCAAGCGGATGGGGAAAAAGGGTTGAGACAGGCGGCGAGGCAAATTTTGCGTTCCGACTTCTTCGCCAACTTCGTTCAAAAACGCCCTGTTGACATCTCCCAAGAGTTTGCCGAATTTTTGCGTCGGCTCAAGGAAAGTTGCCCTCAAATTGAGGAGACCGCTATCGTTGCGTTCCTTGAGGAAGTTTACGGGCTTGTCGCAACGGAGATGGAAGGGCACGAAGTTTGGGGCAAGCGGGGCGACGAAATCAACGAGTTTTTGAGACAACGGAGGCGTCCCGTTGAAGAGCCGGCGGTTGAGCGAATGCCACAACAACCCACCTACATCACCCACTTCACCTCAATCTCGCTCCCGAAAAACTTCCTTGACCGCGAGGGGGAGTTGAAAGCGCTACGGGCTTGGCTTAATGAACCTGAGCAAACGGTCGGCGCTTTGGTCGGGATAGGTGGGCAGGGCAAGACCTACTTGGCAGAGAAACTGGCGCATGAGTGCAGCCAGAACGGTTGGGAAGTCCGATGGATGGCGTTGCCCAAAACCGTTGATGATTTTTTGCGCTCCATAGCCAATGAGATGCAGCAGAGCCGCAACCCTTACCATGCCGTTGTCGGCGATGCTAATCAACCTTTGGAAGTTCGGATTGACAACGCTATCCGCTTCCTTGAAGGGCACGAAAAGCGTTGGTTGATTGTGCTGGACGACTTCCATAAAGTCGGTGACGATGAGCAATGGCAGAAAATCATCAGCGATTTGGACAGGAAATGCGAGAGGACAAAAGTTCTTTTGACCGCTCGCCGTGAACCCGATTTCCCGCTCAAGTTGCCGACGGGCGCTCACGAAATCCAAGATGTGCCGCCGCTGCCAAAGGCTTTCGCTCAAGCCTACCTTGAAGCCTGTGGGTTGAAGGTTTCACAACAGGAGGCGGAGAAAATTTGGGAGAAGTGTAGCGGCAACTGCGAAGCGATGAAGTTGTTCGCTCAAGCGGCTCGTAGAAGGTCGGTAGCGACATTGCTTCAATTGCCGTTGCCCGATTGGTCAAAAGGTGCGATGGCTTGGTGCGAGCAACTGCTTTCGGATTTGGGTGAACCTGAAAGGGAAGCGGGGAAGCGTCTGGCATTGTTTGACGAACCCGTTGAAAGGGATTTGCTTTTGCACATAGGCGCAACTCAAGAAGGTTTGGACAACTTGCTGGACTGGCGGTTGGCGGAACGGTCGCCTGAAGAGCGCTACGCTTTGCACGACATCATCAGGGAGTATTGGCGAAGGCAAACCAGCGAGGAGGAAAAGAAGGAGTGGCACAGGAAGGCGGGAGAGTGGCTGAAAGGACAGGCAGAAAGGATGAAAGAGAAGCGAGCAAAGAAAGTGGACGAATGGGAGTTGAGCGAGCAAAGAGTTTGGGCATCGTATTTGCGCCGTGCCTTCTGGCATTTCGTCGCCGCAAATGATGTAAGGCAGGCTCTTGAAACCGCTGCGTCCATCACTGAATTCCTTGACCGATGGGGAGAGTGGTCGGAGAACTTTAAGGTTTGTCAAAGGGCATATGAACTGGCGAAGGAATTGGGGGACGAAAAACTAATTGCTGTTTGGGCACATCAGTTTGCTATTAGGCATCATAATTTGGGCAACTACGAAGAGGCGGAGAGGTTGTATCGGGAAAGTTTGGAGATAACGGAGCGGTTGGGAGACTTGGCAGGGAAAGCAGCGACACTACACGAGTTGGGAATGTTGGCCTATGACCGAGGCAATTACGAAGAGGCGGAGAGGTTGTATCGGGAAAGTTTGGAGATAGAGGAGCGATTGGGAAACTTGGTTGGGAAAGCAGCGACGCTGCACGAGTTGGGGAGGTTGGCTCAAAGGCGAGGCAACTATGAAGAGGCGGAAAAGTTTTATCGGGAGAGTTTGGAGATAGAGGAGCAGTTGGGAAACTTGGCAGGGAAGGCAAAGACACTGCACGAGTTGGGAATGTTGGCTCAAAACCGAGGCAACTATGAAGAGGCGGAAAGATTGTATCGGGAAAGTTTGAGGATAATGGAGCAGTTGGGGGATTTGACAGTGAAAGCGGCGACGCTGCACGAGTTGGGGAGGTTGGCTCAAAGGCGAGGCAACTATGAAGAGGCGGAGAGGTTGTATCGGGAGAGTTTGGAGATAAAGGAGCGGTTGGGAAACTTGGTTGGGAAAGCGGTGACGCTTTGGGCTTTAGGGGTGCTAAGGAAAGAGCAGCAACGCTTTGATGAGGCGAGGGAACTTTTGAGGCAAGCGTTGGACATTTTTGAGAAAATTGGCGATGCGAGGGCAGATGATGTGCGAAAGGCGTTGCAAGAATTAGAGCCGTCATGAGCGTGCCGACCAAATCGCCATAGGGCACGACTTCACATCGTGCCAACGAAAATGTCGGCGTGGTATAAAACCACGCCGACAACTTGAAGGGGGCATGGGTTGCTTACTCGGTGTGTCCGACTTTTGCCAGCACGATGGCGCCGACGACGCCTGCCTTGTCGCCCAACTTGGCGGTCAGGAGCGGCGGACGATAACGGGGCGGATAGACTTTGAGCATCTCGCTGTAAAAGCGTCGTAGCGGTGTCAGCAACATTTCACCCCGTGCCAGCATCCCGCCCGTCAAAATCAGCGCATCAGGGCAGACGAAGACGGCGGCGTTGACCAACCCTTGTGCCAACCGAAAAGCAATCTCCTCCCACGCTTTCGGGTCGTTGAGTTCGTGGGGGGGGACGCCATAGCGCTTCTCAATGCCCGTCGCCGAGACGAAGGCTTCCAAGCAACCTCGCTGCCCGCAACCGCATTCAGGACCGTTAGGGTCAAGGATTTGATGCCCTGCCTCCACATCCAAACGCCCGTGATAGATGCGCCCATTCTTGACTTGAAAGTGTCCGATACCCGTGCCCAAAGTGAAGCCGGCGATGAACCGCTTGCCTCGTCCCGCTCCCAAAAGTGCCTCGCCTAATCCTGCCACATTGGCGTCGTTGTCCAAGAGCACCTTGCAGCCGACCAGTTTTTCCAGTCGGTCAAAGCGGACATTCGCCCAAGGCAAATTGGGGGTCTTGCCCGTGAGCCGTCTCGTCCGCCAGTCCAACGGTCCTGGCGAACCGACCGCCAACCGTTTGATGCCTTTGGGCAAAAGTTGCCTTGCTGCTTCGGCGATGCGTTCGCACTCCGTCGCAAAGTCGTTTTCCGTCGGGAAACTGATGACCCGCAACCGCCCCCGCTCATCAAAGGTGCCGACGCGCGTCGTTTGACCGCCGATGTCCACGCCCACAAACCCGACCAACTCTTGCCGCCGCAACTGCGACCACTCCTTTCTTGCCGCAGGATGCCAACGGTTCAATCATAGTCCACCCGTTCCCATCGTTTCGTCTCCATTGACCTGTAAGCGGCGTCTAAGACGCAGTTGACGATGTAACCGTCCTCAAAAGTTTCGCGGGGCATTTTGTTTTGGGCGACGCACTCCACGAAGTGCTTCATCTCCTCGCGGTAGCCGTAGACCCATGCTTCCTCAATGGGCGGGATGAGCCAGCCGATGTCCAGTTCGCCTTTTTCAACGATGTAGCCAGCGCCCTTTAAGGCGAACACCCTAATGCCTGTCTCGCGGGTGACATCGGTGAAGATGGCGCCGTCGGTGCCGTAAACTTCGTTGCGCAAGTCCAATCCGCCCCGCGCCGTCCAACTCGTTTCAGCGATTGCCAGTTGCCCGCCTTCAAACCGCATTAGCAAGACGGCGTTGTCTTCGGCGTCGGTGCGGTCGTGGTGCATCAATCGGTCGCCCCACGCCAAAACCTCAACGATGGGGTTGTCTTTGCCGATGAAGTAGCGAGCCGCTTCCACCATATGGCAACCCATGTCCAGCAACGCCCCACCGCCAGCAAGTGCCTTCTTCCAGAACCAATCGGCGTGCGGACCGGCATGGGCTTCTCGCGAGCGAACCATCAGCACCTTGCCGATGCTGCCTTGTTCAATGAACTGGCGGGCTTTCATGACGGCAGGGCTGAAAACTTCCGTCTCGGCGTAACCGTGCAAAACTCCCGCTGCTTTCACGGCGTCCAGCATCTGTTTGGCTTCCTGTTTGTTGCGGGCTAAGGGTTTGGTGCAAACGACATTTTTGCCTGCTTGCGCGCATTTGATTGCCAATTCAGCGTGGACAAAGTTGGGGACGCCGAGGATGATGAGGTCAAGGTCGTTTCGCTTGATTGTGCCGTCAATGTCTGTCGTCCATTCGGGAATGTCCCACTGCTTGGCAAAGGCTTCGCAGCGGGCAGCGTTGGGCGATGCCACGACCTTGACTTCGTGCCCAGCCACATCTTTCAAGCCTTGCATGTAAAAGTTGGACACGAAGCCACTTCCGATGAGCCCAATCCGCACCGTTTGCGCCATCGCAATGCACCTCCTTGCCCTTAGTGCGTTCCCAGCGGGAACGCCGTCAGCCACGCTTTGGCGTGACTGAGTTGGTCGGTGCCCAAAGTGTCAGGGTTGACGCCTTTGGCGACACCCAAATAGTAGCCGAACAATTGACCGACGACTGTGCCAGGGATAGGCAGCATCAGTTCGCTGACTTTTGGCACGACAATCACATCGTCGGCATCGCGGGTGATTTGGTCGTCGCCTTCCACGACGACGGCGATGGTGGGCGAACCTGCCACCTTTGCTGTCCGAACGCAAGTGTGCAATCGTTCGTAACTCGGTCCTAGCGGGGCGAAAACGAAAGTCGTTCGGTCGGGGGCAAGGAGCGAAATCGCCATGTGGGGATAATCGGCGGTTTGATAGGTGCGGCAGGGTGTCCGCGATTCTTCCTCAATTTTCAGCGCCGCTTCCAACGCCGTGAACCAGTTTGGTCCACCTCCGACGACAAAGAAGCAACTTTGCTGGGCGTGCTTTTGCGCCAACTCTTGGACGGCGTTTTCCTGCTCCCGCAAAAACCGTTCCACGATTTCGGGCATAGGAGCGATTTGCTCGTTCACTTGTGCCACCAACGAAGGGTTGAATTTTGTCCGCTCGCCGATGGCGGTCGCTAACAAGTAAAGCAGCATCAACCGAGTCGGGATGACGCAGATGTCGGGACCCGTTTTTTGTCCCGTCGGAAACGCCACCGTTTCGTCGGCGAGGGCTTCCAGTGGGCTTTCTCTCGTGTTGGTGATGGCAAGGACGGGCAATTGCCATTCGTTGCGAGCGCGCCGCACCGCTTCCAGCACCTCAAAACTTCCGCCCGTCGCCGATTGAGCGATGACCATTGTTTTGCGATGGCTTGGTTGCCAATAGTTGCGAAACTCCCATGCCTCCACGCCCTCCGCCGTTAAGCCCGTTAGGCGCGGAAAAAGGAACGCACCGAGGAGCGAAGTGTAGTAAGCCGAGCCACAACCGATGAAGACGAAATGCTCGTAGCCATCGGCGAGGATGCGGTCGGCGATGTCCACAAGGCGGTCGCGCAGTGCCATCGCTTCCCGCAACAAAAAGGGTTGACGATGGATGTCCTCAATCAAGTGGTAAGGCGGAGCGAAGCGGGGGTCGTCGGTCGCCTCGCGGATGTGATACCAAAGGGGCACGCGGCGCAATTCCTCTTCCAACCACGCAGGGACGGGATTTTCGGGCGTGGGTCGTTCAGCGTCAGGATGCTTTTCCAGCAACCGCTGCGCCCATCGGGGCAACAGACCGCTCACCGTCACCACCTCCGTTCTCTCATCATGGCAGGTCAAAAACGACTTCCGCTTCCTCACCACTTTTGACGACGACTTCTTTAGCGGCAACTTGCTCGCCCAGACGGAAAAGCATGACGATGTGCCGACCGGGAGGGATGAAGTCTATGCGGAAACGACCGTCAGGGGTGACGCTGCTGACGAGATTGTTGTCAGCGTCCACCATGACATACAGGCGATGGAGGGGTGTCTTTTGGGCTCGGATTTTTCCGACGATGCTGCCACCGACTGTCAACACGAAGTCAACGGGCACTTTCATCCCATCGCCCACCCGCACCTCGTGGCGAACACTCGTCGCTAACCCTCGCCCTTGACACCGAAGGGAGTAACGCCCTGGGGCGACAGGTTCAAAGCGATAAGTTCCCAACGGGCTCGTCATCGTTTGAGCGATGGGAGAACCTGTTTCGTCCAACAAGGTGACGATAGCACCAGCGACAGGGCGTCCCGTGTCGGCGCGAAGGACTTGCCCTTCAATACCTCCAAAGCGAGGCAAGAGAAATTGCACCCAAACCCGCTGACCAGCACGGGCATGCACCCTTTGGACAAGGGGTCGGCTGCTGGGGAGTTGCAGCAGCAGGGCAACAGGTTCGGCAGGAACTTCCACCTGAAAACGCCCATCGGAACGAACGGGCACTTCGCCGAGGATGTTCACCCACTGGGGTTGCAAGGGGTCATCATTACCGCTGAGGGCAACGATGCGTAATCGCAGGTCGCCCAAAGGAAACTGTCCCTTGACGACGCCTTCCACGATGGCAGGAGGCGGGAGGAGCAAATCTCCCACATCGGTCACTTGATGGGCAACGACGCGGACCTCTTTGACAACACGGCGTCCGCCGACTTGAACCGTTATGCGGTAAGTGCCCTCCCGCAATTTGCCCTCAAAACGACCGTCGGGTTGAATTGCCCAGACACCCGAAGGTTGACGCAAGGTGGGCGAAAGGAGGCGCTCAATCAACAAGCGCCCGTTTTGCGGAAGCGAACCGTCTTTGCTGATGACCCGCCCCCGCAAAACTCCCAAAGGTTGCGGCGACAGAGAAATGCGCAAATGCGCTTCTTGTTCGGGACGCACCTGAAGAGGGAGAAGGACGCTCTCATAGTCAGGGGCAGAAGCCATCAGGCGGTAAGTGCCTTCGGGAATGCCTTCCAACTCAAAGCGCCCTTGCGCATCGGTAAAAGCCGTAGCGACGCTCACGCCGTTGCGCTCCAAAAGGACCGAAGCGTTGGCAATCGGTTGACCTTGAGCGGTCGTCACGAGCCCGGTGACGCGACCCATCGGTGGGATGGCAAAAGAGATGCGCAAAGGCGTTTCACCTGTCACTTCCAAGGTGGCAGTTTGCAGCGGTTGCAGACCGTCCCAATAAGTCGGCAAAGCAGCAGAAGCCACCACCAGTTGATGCTGACCGCGCGGCAACCGAAAGAGAAGCAATTGACCGTCTTTGAAGGGAGGCAACCGTAGCCACCAAGTCGTCCCTTGAAGGCGCAAAAAGAGGGCAATTTTGTGGGCATCGCCTGTCGCCGCGCAAATCGCCGATGGCTTTTCACCCAGCCAACACTTTAAGGACGCAGGCAAACGCTGCGGTTGGGAAGCGTCCACGAAAAAGACAGCCCCCGGCACGCCCACCAAAACCCAGTAGGGACGGGTCGCCTCAGGGAGGAGGACCAAGAATTCGCCCATTGCGTTGGTGACACCTTGCGTGCCCATCCGTGCCCCCTGCAAGGGAGGCGCCAAGATGATTTCCGCACTGGCAGGCTGTTGAGCAAGAGGCGTCATATCTTCCGCCAGAAAAACGAACCGAAGGGAGATAGGTGCTGAGGCAGGCGGTTGAGCGACTGCCCAAGTCGCCAACCAAAGCCCAATAAGCCCCATCCATCGGCGGGTCATCGTCGGTTCACCCGCCACCAATTTTAACCGCCTCGCTTCCTTCCTTTTGCGGAAGGCTCATTCCTTCTCCTCGCCCAATTGAACGGGTCGGTAGCCACCTCGGGCACGGAAGTAAAGATACATCGCCGTGAACACGACGATAAGGATGAGAGGCAAGACGGCGACATAGCGGAAGGTCATGGAAGCACCGTGCCGAAGGGCTTCTTCAATCGCCGCTTTTGCCTGAGCACTTTGCTTCATCAGTTGTTCCGCTGCTTCGGGACTGTAGCGCCCATTGATGACGACTTTTGCGGCGATGTCAGGGGGCAAGTGAGCGATGGTGTAGTGGTCATAGATGGCGCCCATGACAGGACCAGCGACACCCGCCGCAATCATCCCTGTCGCTCCTGTCACCGCCAGCAAAAACTCGCCGCCTCTGGGAAAGCGCTCTGAAGTGATGCCCAACATCGTCGGCCAGTAGTAAGTCTTGCCGATGCCAAACAGCGTCGCAGCGATGAATGCCGTCGTGGGAGAGCCGAAAGCGACGCTGAGCCAGAACAAACCGACCGCCGCAAAAACCGAGCACACCGCCAACAAGCCCGGCGGCGTGAAAGTGCGCACCGCCACATCCGCAAAGAATTGCCGTAACACGAACATCAGCCCTGCCGTGTAAACGAGGAAGAGGATGCCCCGAATGCCCACGATGTCCGTCAGCACCGAACCGACCCACTGGTCAGGTCCCAACTCCGTGATTGCCGTCAAACACATCGTCGCCATGAGCAGCAAATAGCCAGGGCGCAAAATTTCGCGGAACATCTCTCCCATCGGCACCCCTGCCTCTGCCCGCTCTGTCTTCGGGAAGCGTTGCCCACTGATCAACACGAGGTAAATGACCGCCGCCACCATAATCGTTGCCATCCGAAATTGCCAACCGAGGTGAAACCATTGCCCCAGCACATAAGTCGCCAATCCGCCGATGATGAGCCCGCCTGGCCACCAAGCGTGAAGGACATTGAGTTTGTGGGTCTTCTCTTCGGGATACATCGTGGCGACCAACGGATTGATGACGGCTTCCACCGTCCCGTTGGACAAGCCGATAATCAGCGTGGACAACAACAGCATCGGGTAACCGCCCAGTTGAGGCGAAAAGATTGTCAGCAATGTCCCGACGATATGCCCGATGCCCGCCAAGGTCAAGAGCCGTCCCATCCCGACGATGTTGCACAAAGGTCCCATGATGAGGATGGCGATGGGGAAGCCCCAAATGCCCATGAGGTTGATGAACCCCTGCTGTTCGTGGGTGATGTTGAACTCCACGCCAAATTCCTTGAGGAGGTCTGCCCGAATGGAGAACGCCATCGCCGTCGTGACCAAAGCGATGCAACTGGCGACGAACAACCGCTGCCGATTGTAACCACCGCCTATCCCTTCCGATGCGCGCATAACCAACTTCCCCCTCCTTCCTTGTAGCGTCACCTATCGGCTGTGCCTTATTGTAGCGACTTAATGGCAAAGTGACAAGCCTGCCAGAGGATGCTCGGAAAGTCTGGGATAGGTTTTGTGCGTTGTGGCTAATAGCCGCTTTGGTCGTGGCTAATAGCCACTCCAACAAGGATAAGCAACCCGACGCCCTCTTCGCCTCCGCCGAAAACCCAACGCTCCCTCCGACCTTCATCCAACCTTCTGTTGGAGCGGCTATCACCCGCGACATCTCCAGCCACAAAGAAATTTCAACCGTGCCGACACAAGCGTGCTATCAACAAGAGCGGGCAGGGAGCATGACCAATAGGTGGGCAGGATTTTCTGCCCCGCCTCCTCATCGCAACCGATAACCAAACACGCCTGTTTGCGTTTGGAAAGTTACTTCGCCGTCGCGCTGGACAAAGGGCACATTACCGATGACTTTGCCACTTTCATCTATCGCTTCCACAGCGGTAATGCGCTTTACTGCGCCCAGCAATTTCTGCAACCGTAAAGTGACGGTGAAAGGCGCATGTTCTGGCAGAGGGATGAGTGTCAAGTTTTTGCGGTCAAAGCGGAATGCGCCGTCGGTGACGGCAAATCCGAAATCAACGGCTTTGCCTTGAGTGTTCCAGCGCTTGAGCCACTCAGGCATCTTTGTCAAATTCGGGTTGAGTTCTAACTTTGCGTCAGCGATGTTGCTTCCTTCGCCCTCAAGAACCAAATCACCAGCAACAATCCGCAAAGTGTCATCAACATCGCCCATCAACCTCAACCTGTAACCCGTTCGCGGATTCCACAAACCAACCCGAACACCGTATCGGTCAGCACCCCACTGTTCAGGGACGGTCACAACTGTCCGAGTGACAATTTCACCTTGCCACTTAGTCGTCGGCAATTCTGAAGCGTGGTCACCTTGGAATGCGATTTGTTCGCCCCGTTGCGATTTCGGGTTCGTGAAATGCACAAAGATATGGTGCGGTTCGCCCGTTGGCTTGTCTGCTTTCCAACGCAAAGTCAACTCAAATCTTCTGTTGCCAAGCCAACGAACTTCAACGCCGACAAGTTGAATTGGTGTCCAACCAAACAAAACTTTCGTCCGAGCGTTGCAGTAAGCGAACCTATCAGAAAGCGCCCACTCGGCAATCACCTCATCGCCATCCGTTGTCGGCAACTTTTCAATAGCCACTTGAAGTTGGGGACTGGGGATCAGGGACTTGGGACTGGAAGAGGTTGGAACGACAGCGTAAAAACCGAACGGCGGCAAGATGCGATTGTTGACTTTCCAATCGCTTCCACTTCGGTTCACCCAAACGATTGCTTCTGTCGGGACGCGGGACGGGGGACGAGGGACGCGAGTTGAGGGAACAGAAGCGAGTTTCCAGCAAACGATTTGGCGATGAATGTCTCCGTTAGCGAATTCAACCGAAGCCATTTTCGCCAAAGCCAATACTCGTCCAAGTTCCGCCAGTAACCAATACTTGCGCACAACTTGCGGACCGAAAGGTTCGCCGACCATTGCGGGATGTCCTGTCAAAACCTCGGTGCAAATGTAATCGTCGCTGTAGATGCCTGCGACTTCGTAAGGCAATCCACCTTGGTAACGGTTTGAGTAGCCTGCGCCGTGCAGTGCAAATTTGTGATGGTGGGCGAAATCAAACCAAGGAATTCGTTCGGCGTCTTTGCATTGAATTCGCCAAACGCTCCATTGTCCCGGTGGCGCGTCGGGATCAACACGCAAATGATTGGTCGTAGCGCCGTCAAGCCAGTTGATGAGCCAATCGCAACCGCTTTCGCTCGTTTGAGGTGCGCCGCCTAAAATGTTGCGGATGAAGTTGAAGGCTTCGCCCCAGCGTTTTTGCGTCTCCAAAATGCTGCGGAATTCTCCGTCTTCCGTCCAAAAGTCAAACATGCCGATGCTGCTGAAAACATCAACGAAGTAAGCCGTCGGACGAATGTGTTTGGCGATGGATCTCAAGTTGCGTTCCATGAACGGGAAGAAAGCGTCGGGACGCCAGCGATACGATTGAGCCCGCCGCCACTCATTGAACCAAGCGCGAACAGGGTTACTGTCGGGCGTGAAGCAAATGTGGCGATAAGAGTAGCCTTCAGCGTCAGGGTAGAAGTCAATGTAGTTGTCGTGAGGTGCGAACAAAACACCGTAGCGGTTGCAAGCTTCCACCATCGTGACAAAGTCTTCAAGCGTGCCGAATTGCGGGTTTGGTGGAAAGATATCAGGCAGGCGGTAATCGTAACCCCAACGCTGCCAGTTGTGGTAGATGACCAAAGCGTCGGTGCAGCCGTAGCGGAAAGCCCTTTCAAGTTGATCAGCGACCCAAGCGTAGCGCCAGCCGCCCCAAAGGTCAAAGACGAACCGACCAGCCAATTTCGCCAAAGTGGGCGCAGGTTTGTATGGGTCAACTTCACGGTAGCGTTTCGCCGCAACCCAAACATTACGCTCGCTCGCTGAGAGCGTGAATGTCAAGTCCATGTGAGCGTGAATGCTGTAATGGCGGGTTGATGGTTGGCACTCAAAAAAGTCTGGCGGATTGTCAACTCCGACGACGGCGCTGATGCCGTTGGCAAAATCCAAGCCTGCATGGCGGGTTGACAGTCGGTGACCATCGGCATTCAATCGGAAGGCTTGCGGGCGAACGATGACATTGCCGTGACCGATGTAAATTCGCTCCGCAGTTTCGCTCCACGAACGAACTGAGCAATCGGTGATGCGCAAAGGCTGGTGTTTGTCCTGTGGTGCGGTTGTAGCAAGTTGCCAATGAACCTTAAGCGTTCCGCCTTCCGACCAAGCAAGCATCGTCAGCGTGTAAGGGACACCGTTCCGCTCCATACGATGCACAGCAATCAATCGGTTGCTTTCAACTTTTTCGCTCTTGCTCATCAGAACCGAAGGGCTTCGCCAATCGCTCAAGTTATCGTCGAGCACTCGGAGGTCAAAGCCGTCAAAGAACAACTCTCGGTCGGCAAAAACGATTGCCCCCAAAGCATCCCACCAACCGCTTTGAGTGGGCGTTTGCAAGGCGTAAGCGAAAAACTCGCCTTCATGCAAGTTGACCCAAACGGCAGGTTGAGTTGAAGAGGGACTGGGGATCAGGGACTGGGGACTGGAAGCGGAGTGAGAAAATAGCGAGAGCGGTTTTTGTTGCGGAGAGACTTTGATGCGTTTGAGAAGTTGCGTGGCGATTTCATTGACCCGTTTGAGTTCGTCGGCAGTTTTCGCAATTGGGGCGAGAAGTTGCAGTGCCATCAGTTGTTTGCGGGCTTGAAAATCTTTTGGCAACAAGCCCCATTTATCGGCAGCCTGAACCATTCGCCACCGAGTGATTGCTGTCAACCTCAATCGTTCATCAACTTTCGGCTTGGTGGGTTTTGGAGGCTTACGCCCTGCCACCAAGTAGGGTTCGCCGATAAAGGCTAAATCGCAAGTCGTGTCGTTTTTCGGACCGGGGTGAACTTCAATGCGCAAGATAACTTGTTGTCCTGCGAACTCGCTCAAATCAACTTGTGCCGGCAACCAAACTTTGCTGTCTGAATGCCGCTCGTAAAGCAACCGCCATCCATCATCGCCATCTTGAGTCGGTGCGCCACCACCGTCAAAAGCGACGGGATGGCATAATGGTTGTGCGAGGTGACCTTCTATGGCGAAAGCGAAAAGTTCGCCCAAGCGCTCGGAATTTGATGCCAAATACCGCAGGGAGCGGGAGTTTGTTTCCCGCAGGTTGAAGGAGTTGAAGGAAACGAAAGGACCTGAGGCTGCTTGGGATTGGTGGCTGAAGAGGATGAGACAACACGGGGTTGCCAGTTGGGAATTCATTGAAGCAGCGTTGGAGGCACTCTCGCAATTGAGGGATGGAGAGAGAGCGTGGGACGAAGGCAAAGAGGAGTGATGGACGCTTCGGTTAGCGACCACTTGCTCCTTCGTTAAGCGAACAAATTGAGGGGTGAGGTGACCTGAAGTGCCAAAGAGAAAGTCACCGACGAAAGTGCTGACGAAAGAAGAGTTCCTCGCTGAGTTTGACCGAATGGTGGAAGTCCTCAGGAAGGGCGAAATCACCGAGATGGAGTTCGCCGAATGGTGGTGGTCAAGATTGGGCATTAAGGGCAAAGGCATTTTAGCGAGTTTTTTGAAGCAAAGGGAGTTGGCGAGAGGATGGTGGAGAAATTCAAGGCGCAAGAAAAAGGGGTGAAAAATTGTGGCTAAGCGAAAGAGCGGCGAAACATTCGTTGACGAACGAACAGTGGCAAGGGAGTTTAGACAAAAAATTCGTGAACTCAAAGAGGGCAAAATCTCCCGCGATGAGTTTGTTGATTGGTTTCGCACCCACTTCGGCGTAAAAGGCAAAGGTATTTTGAGAGGTTTCCTCAGACAAAGGGAGTTGGCAAGAGGATGGGACACCAAAGCCACCACCAAGAAATCATCGTCATAAACGCATCTGTCTTCTTGGCTGTCATACTGCTGGACGAACCTTTGGAAGTCAGTCTGCCCGCAGGTGCGTTGATTGCGGACATTTTTGGTGGCAAGTTGAGAGCCCATGTTCCCGACAGGTTTGAAGACGAAGTTTTGGGCGGTTTGGTAGAAGCGCTTACAAAGGGACGACCTGTGGCTGCGCGACCTTTCCTCGCCCTTCAGGAAATCTTGACGAAATTGACCGTTCATCGTCGCGGCGTTGATTGGAGCGCAGAGGAAGTTTTCAATGCAGCCTTGCGTTGGCGTGTGAGTTACTACGATGCCCTTTACTTGGTCATTGCTCAAAAAGTTGGGGCGACTTACTGGACTGCCGACAAAAAGTTGCGCAGGTTTTTGCAGAGGCAAAAGTTTGCCGATTTGCCCTAATGCGGTTGGGTTGTTGATTTTCGTTGACGGTTTGGAGGCTGACTTTTTGGCTTCTCTTATTTCTCTGCTTCCCGTTTTTCCCGCGTCCGTTCGCTTCACCCAAACCCGCACAGTCACACCATCGCTTGGCGGTTCGCGTTGTGGGTCGTGGTCGCGGATGGCGAAAGCGAAATCAAGAAAGATAGGTTGACTTTTGGGCAAAGAAACTTGCCAATCCACAAAAATCGTCCCAGCACCTTTTCGCCAAGGCGGGTGAATTGCAATCGCTTCCTTCATCCCGCCTCGGTCAACTTTCTGCAAAGTCGCATGAGCGCCAGTCGCCTCGTCTGTTCCCCACCAACCTTTAGGCATCGTTTGCATCGGTTGACCGAAAACCTGAAACGAAACTTGATGGCTGCCTTGTTGCCACAGCGGGACGCTGCCTCGTTCGGGCAAACGAACGATTGGCTCTTTCGGCGGCTTGGGTTCTCTCGGCGCTCTCACCTCAACGACCAAAACCGCATGAGCCTTTCGCTCGTCCCGCGCCCCCCGTCCCCCGTCCCACTCCGCAAAAGCGTGAATCGGGTAATGAGCATTGTGAGTGCCTTTGCCTGCAACGACGGCGAACTCCAACAATCGCTCACTTTTTGCAGGCAACTCAAAACTTTGCGGGTTAGCGCTCACAACCTTCCAGCGGTCAATGACCTGAAGTCTGACTTTCCCGCGCAAAGTTTGGTTTCCAGCGTTTTCAAGGTGGATGCGGACGGGGATTGGAGTTTCCAGTTGCGTCACGATTTGCGGGGCATCAATGCGCATCGTAAAGTCGCCAACCTTAGCGATTGGCGGGTCAAAAGCAGCCACTACGCCGCTCATAAGCATCACTCCCGCTAACATCCATCCTCGCATTTCACTCACCGCCTTTTTGTTCCGCAACCCTACGCGCTTCCAAGTAACTTTGCAACAACACGACCGCCGCAAGTTTGTCACGAACTTGCTTACGCTTTTGCCTTGACAAATCTGCTTCAAGCAAAACTTGCTCGGCAATGCGGGTGGTAAATCGCTCGTCAAAAAGCACGACGGGAATTTGCACGGTTTGCTGCAACTTCTCTGCAAAGGCTCTCGCTTTCCGCTCCATTTCGCCCTCTTTTACATCTGTTCGTCGTGGCAAACCTACCACGATTTGAGCGACCCGCAATCTGGATGCCAATTGGGCAATTTGCCTGATAGCATCCTCATCACTTTGCTTTGCCAGTGTCATCAATGGCGAAGCGGTGATTCCCAGTTCATCGCTGACCGCCAAGCCGATGCGTTTTTCGCCGTAGTCAACGGCGAGGATGCGAGCCATCAAGGTCACCTCGGCTCACAGCGTGACGAAGTTGCGCAAAATTTGCAAGCCGACTTTGCTGCTTTTTTCGGGATGGAACTGAGTGCCAAAGATGTTGTCAACGGCAATTGCGGAGACGAATTCAACTCCATGCTCGGTTGTAGCGGCAATAACCGAATTATCGTCGGGGACGGGAAAGTAACTATGGACGAAATAGACCATCGCGCCGTCGGGCACACTTGCGAATAGCGGCTCACGCTTTCGGATGTTCAAAGCGTTCCAACCCATGTGGGGAATTCGGATGCCATTTTGCTCTGGAAATCGGACAACTTTGCCCCGAACGAGTTTCAAGCCTTCATGCCGTCCCATTTCCTCGCTTTCGTCAAAAAGCAATTGCAACCCCAAGCAAATTCCGAGCAGCGGAGTTCCTTTCCTGACAGCATCGTAAATCGCTTCAACCAAGCCCAACCGTTTCAAATTTTCCATGCCAGCGCCGAACGCACCGACACCGGGCAAGACCAACTTACTTGCCTTTGCGACCTTATCAGGGTCGCTCGTGAGCGTAACTTGACATCCCAAGAACTCCACCGCCTTCGTGACGCTCCTCAAGTTGCCGACGCCGTAATCAATGACCGTAACTGCCACTTTACCGAGCCTCCTTTATGCTTCTACGATACCTCTTTGTCCGAGTTCCCAAATGACCAAGTCCTGCCGGTAGTTTCGCCTCAGGAAGGGCATAGGAAACACTTACGCCACAATTTTTATCGGCACGGATTAAATCCGTGCCCTACATCGCTTGCGACCCTTGCAGGGCGCGGTTTCATACCGTGCCGACATTTTGTCGGCTATCCCACCATCAACCACCTTTCACCGCTGCCTTTCCAATGCTATCGCAACACAACGAAAAGTGCCCGCCTCCTGAAAAACTGCCCACTCCCTTCCACCATAGCGCAAGCCCAGAGGGCTAAGAGAGAAGTGCACATACTCAACGAAAGGCACCTCTACCCAACTTTTCCGCCATCTCCCATCCTCAAACTTGCCAATGAGCACCTTTTTTCGGAAAGGCGACAGCAAGTTCGCGTTGCTTACCTCCGTCCATATCAGCAAGTTGAACACCTCTGACAGTCTCTTCCCACCATTGTCCCGACAAACTCCACCTTCGTTGCCCATCCCAACTGTAGACAAATATTCGCCATTGCGGTTCACGGAGCAAGGGTAGAAGCCGTTTCCAAAAAATGCTTTGCATGGGGGGTAAACTATCATCAATTTGCTGTTCTGGAAGTGAGGAATGATGGGCGAACTGCTAGATGCCTCGTGAGAAGCCACCCGCTTCCTTTTGCCCTCCACCGAACACTAAGGACAGTCGCGGGCCGAAAATTTTTGAGGAGCACCCTATATGCCCTGCGCACGGGATGTCGGCGGGCAAACATCCTCCAACAATGTGGGGGTTCAGCAACTTACTGGAGGCGGCTACGGCAATGGTAGCGACAAGGAGTTTGGCAACAGTCTGGCGCCCATATCTGGCGATGTTGGATGAGCAGAGCCTGGTTGGGATAGGACCTTTGTGCCAGCCGCAAGAAAGCGAAGCCGTCGGGGTCACGAAAGAGGGCAAAGGGAGCAAAGTGATGTTGGTCACCGATGGGCAATGGTGCTGATAGGAGCGGTGGTGTAAAGGGTTCAGCCAGCCGAGATTTGCTTGACGGAAGAGACCCTTCAGACGGTGTGGGTGCCGCGTTGTCGGGGGCAACCCTGATCCGTCCCGAGACTCTCACGGATCATAAAGGCGACGATTGTGAGGGGTGTGGTGAAGGGTAGGAAGCAGTTTACTTTGACAGGTGCAGGTGGGCAAGGTCGTTGCTCACTTGTGCCCTTTGCTTTTGGCTTTGGTGGCTTTCTTGCGGATGGGAGGTTTATCGCTTTTGGACGGGAGTGAGGTGGTATGAAGCCGAGGCTGCCATCGTTCGGGGTATCATCGGGAGTTATCTGTCTCATCCTCTCACTTGTTGAACTGGCTATGACAGGTGGTTTCTCATGAACCGTCCCTCAGGTGGTGGCGGGACAGCCCCTAAGGAGTTCATGCCCAAGCCACCATATGCAAGGCAAGGGACGGAGCCTGCACCGTCGCCGAAGTGAGAGGGCAAAAATTTCTTCTCGGTGACGAGGTGTGGCGGAACCAAGGGATGCTCGCTTTCGGAAGTTGTTCGGCGATGAGCCGTTGGCGGAAGCGCCCGAATTTTCCTTGCTGCCCCGCTACTACGACACCTTGATGCGGGATGTGCCCTACCGCATGTGGGTGAATTACATCGTAGACTTGCTTCGGCGGCTGGATAGTGCCTTCCGCTTCCGACGCGTCTTGGAATTAGCCTGCGGGACGGGCACGGTCGCTCTGGAATTTGCCCGCAAAGGATGCCACATCGTCGGTGTGGACATCGTGGAAGGCATGGTGGCGGTCGCCAAGGAGAAAGCCGCTAAGATGGGGCTAACAAAGCGCGCCCGCTTTTACGCTCAAGACATCGCCGAGTTGCATCTGCCCGATGAACCACCTTTTGACTTGGCTCTCTGCCTTTTTGACAGCCTCAACTACATCACCGAACCAGCAAAGTTGGCGCAGGTGTTTGTCCGCGCTTTTGCCCATGTCCGTTCGGGCGGCTATTTTGTCTTTGACCTTAACAGCGAATTCGCCTTGAGGGAGCGCTTGTTTGACCAAGACAACTTGGACGAAGACGAAGAGCAAACGACGCTTTACTACTTTTGGCGCAGCGATTACGACCCGCAAAGGCGATTGTGTCGGGTGGACATGTGGTTTGCTGTCCGCGACAAGCGGGGTGACTGGCAGCGGTTCAAAGAGGTTCATTGGCAACGCGCCTACACCATTGACGAAATCCGCCAGATGGCGACTGCCGCTGGTTGGCAATTTGTCAAAGTGCTGGACGCTTACAGTTACCAACCGCCCCATCCTGAAAGCGAGCGTTGGTATTTCGTCCTTCGTCGCCCTTAGCCCCGTCGGTCTATCGGGACGAATTGCCGCTCCATCGGTCCGACATAGTGCAACAGGGGACGGATGAGGACATTGTCGGCGTATTGCTCTATGGCATGGGCGACCCAACCTGGGATGCGTCCGATGGCGAAGATGGGGATGTAAAGGTCGGCGGGGATGCCGAGGTAGTGGTAAATGCAGCCGGCGTAAAAGTCCACATTGACATAGATGCCTTTCGCCCGCAAGGGCTCCATCGCCCGTTCAATGGCGGTCATGATTTGGAAAGTTTTGGGGTCGCCCAATTTTTCGCCCAATCGCTTCGCTAACTCCCGAAGGTGTCGGGCGCGGGGGTCTTCGGTCTTGTAAACACGATGCCCAAAACCCATGATGCGTTTGCCTTGTGCCAGTTGCTCTTTCACCCATGCCTCTGCCCGTTCGGGCTCGCCGATTTCCTCTGCCATCTCAATGACGGCTTCCGCCGCCCCACCATGAAGCGGACCTTTCAGGGTGGCGATGCCAGCGACGATGGCAGCGTGCAAGTCAGCCAGCGTGGATGCTGCGACCCGAACGGCAAAAGCGGAGGCATTGGAACTGTGTTCAGCGTGCAAGATGAAGTCCAAGTCCATTGCCTTGGCGCTGTCGGCGTCCGGCTCTTCACCTTTGAGCATCCAAAGGAAGTTGGCGGCGTGGTTGAGGTCTTCGCGGGGCGGGATGGGTTCTAAACCGTTGCGTATCCGCTCATGGGCAGCGACGATGGTGGGAAACTGGGCGATGAGCCGAGTGCCTTTCCGCAAGTTCGCCTCAGGTGTCATCTCTTTGGCGTCGGGGTCAAAGGCGCTCAAGGCAGAAACGGCTGTCCGCAAAACATCCAACGGGTGGGCGTCCTTGATGAAACGGATGATGTCCAACACAGAAGGCGGCAAGGCGCGGGATGCCCGAAGGGTGGCATCAAACTCAGTGAGTTGCTGGCGATTGGGCAAATCGCCGTAAAGCAGCAGATAGCAAACTTCCTCAAAAGTGGCATTTTGAGCGAGGTCGTGGATGCTGTAGCCGCGATAAAGCAGGATGCCTTTTTCGCCGTCAATGTGGCAGATGCGCGTGGCATCCAAGTAAATGCCTTTTAAGC
>Ga0209289_100515_pt1 | contig 19727 bp, 22 predicted proteins | sample GXS110809BmetaG_FD_184121 | JGI IMG/M metagenome (GOLD analysis project Ga0209289, IMG submission 184121) | Hot spring microbial communities from Gongxiaoshe hot spring, China to study Microbial Dark Matter (Phase II) - GXS 110809B (SPAdes)... ...
CCCTCCTCCACCTCTCTCCTCAGTTCCCCCAGGGCCTCCTCCACCGCCCCCATCTCCCTCTCGAGCCCCTCGAACAGGGAAAGCCTCTCCCTGAGCTCCGAGGGGGACCTAAGGCCCATCGCCCTGAGGGCCTCCTGGGACTGCCTGAGAAGGCGCCTTAGCCTCTCCAGCTCCACCCTCAAGCCCCCTATCTCCTCCAGGTCGACGTACTCCAGGAGCTCGCCCACATCCCTCGAGGCCCTCTCGACCGCCTCCAGGGCCCTTTCCACCTTCTCCTTGATACTCGGCTCGTCGGCGAGATCCAGGGCCCTTCGAAGCAGCCCCGACATGGCCCCAAGGCCCAGCCCCTCCTCCACCGCCGAGGCCATCTCCCCCAGGAGGGAGAGGAGCTCCACCCGCCTCTCCAGCCCCAGAACCCTCTGGGGGAGGCTAGAGGTGGCGTCGAAGAGGGACCCCTCCCTGAGGAGCGGCACGTAAGGGCGCATCAGTTCGACCTCCCTGGAGAGCTCCCTTCGCCTCTCCTCCAGGCGCCTCATCTCCCTGATCCCGAGGAGGACCCTATCGTATAGGGAGGAGAGCTCGCCCTTGAGGGAGCGAAGGGGCTCGCCGCCGAATAGGTCCAGGATCTCGAGCTGAAAGAGGGGGTCTTTGAGCACGAGCTGGTAGAACTGGGACTCCACCTCCAGAAGGCCCGAAGTCCTCCTCTGGAGCTCCCTCAGCGACACCTCCTCGCCGTCCAGGAAGGCCCTGTTCCTGCCCCCCCGCTGGATCACGCGCCGCACCCTGATGGGGCTCTCCAGTTGGAGTTCCATCTCCACCTCGGCGGGGCGAGAGGGGTCTTGCAGCAACCTGCTTCCCCCCCTCTCCCCCAGGCAGAGGGAGATGGCCTTGAGGAGGGTGCTCTTTCCCGCCCCGCTCTCGCCGGTTATGGCCACCAGGCTAGAGCTGAACCGCAAGGAGGCCTCCCTAACCCCGGCCAGGTTCCTCACCGACAGGTAGCGGATCACCCTCGGACCACCGCCCTCAACTTCCGCCTCCCCAGGAGAGCTTCCTGCCCAGGAGGGAGTAGAAGTCCTCCCCCTCCAGCTCCGCCGTGATCACCGGATGGGGTCCCCTCCTTATCACCACCTCGTCGCCCGGCAACACCTCGTAGCCCAGCTGGCCGTCCTGGGTGAGCATGAGGTCGCGGTGGTCGCTCTCCACCTGCACGAAGACCACGTCCTCGGGGCTGAGGACCAGAGGCCTCAGGTAGAGGGAGTGGGCGCATATCGGCACCACCAGGATGAGCTCCAGGTGGGGCGGCACTATGGGGCCTCCAGCGGAGAGGGCGTAGGCCGTGGAACCCGTAGGGGTGGACACCATCACCCCGTCGGCGGAATAGCGGGCCACCACCCTGGAGTTGACCCCCACCGAGAGGTGTATCACCCTGGCGAAGGCCCCCTTGGTGACCACGAACTCGTTGAGGGCGAACAACCGATGAAGGACCTGCCCCTTGCGCCTGACCTCGGCCTCCAGGGCCATCCTCCTGACCTGCCGAAAGTCCCCGCTCAAAAGCCTCTCCAGGTTCTCCTCCAGCGCCGAGGGCTCGCCGCAGGCCAAAAAGCCAAGCCTCCCCACGTTGATGCCGTAGAGCACGGCCCCGCCGCCGTAGACGGTCCTGGCCGCCCGCAGGAAGGTCCCATCCCCCCCGAAGACCAGGACCAGCTCCACCAGGGAGAGCCACTCCCCCAGATCCAACCCCGCAACCCCCAGAGCGGAGGCCTCGTGCTGGGGGAGCAGGACCTCGACCCCCCTCTCGGAGAGGATCGACAGGGCCCTCCTCGCCAGCCCCACCGCCTCGGCCTTGGCGGCGTTGAATATGAACCCCACCCGGCCGAACAAGGGACCACCTCCGGCCTACGCCACCGAAGCCCTGCCGAGGCAAAGCCTGGCCAGGGTCAGCTCGGCCATCGAAGGGGCATCCAGCCCGAGCTCCGACAGCAGCTCCGCCCTGGAGCCGTGCTCCACGAACCCGTCTGGTATGCCCAGGGAGAGGCAGGGGACGCAAATCCCAGCCTCGTGGAGCAGGGCCCTTATCCTCTGGCCAACCCCCCCCAGGACGCTTCCCTCCTCGGCCACCACCAGAAGCTTCGCCCTCGAGCCGAGCTCCAGGATGGCCTCCTCGTCCATGGGCTTGGCGAACATGAGGTCTAAGACCCCCGCCGACACGCCCCTCTCCCGAAGGATGGTCGCCGCCCCGTAGGCCTCCACCACCATCGACCCGTAGGCCAGGAAGAGGACCTCTTCCCCTGGAAGTATCAGCTGGGCCCTCCCCAGCTCCACCTTCGGCTCAGACCCCTCGGGGAAGAGCCCTGGGGCCTCTGCCCTCGGATACCTTATGAGGGAGGGACAGCTCAGGGACAGGGCCAGCTCGAACATCCTCTCCATGGTGGCCGCGTCCCTCGGGGCCATCAGGACGAAGTTCGGCACCGGCATCATGTAGGCTATGTCGAAGGCCCCGTGGTGGGTGGGCCCGTCCTCCCCGACGATCCCGGCCCTGTCCACCGCCAGCACCACCGGGAGCCTCTGCAAGGCTATGTCGTGGATGGCCTGGTCGTATCCCCTCTGGAGGAAGGTGGAGTAGACGGCCACTATGGGCCTAAGACCGCACCTGGCCATGCCGGCGGCGAAGGTGAGCATATGGCTTTCGGCTATCCCCACGTCGAAGAAGCGATCGGGGAAGGCCCTCGCGAAGGCGGAAAGGCCAGTGCCGTCGCACATGGCCGCCGTGAGGGCCACCACCTCGGGCCTCTCCCTCCCGAGCCTCACGGCTATCTCCCCGAAGACGTCGCTGAAGGAGCGAAAGCGCGAGCCCGAGGGGGATACCCCATGGTACCTCACCGGATCCACCTCGGCCCTCTCGCACCCCTTGCCCTTGCAGGTCTTGACGTGTATCAGGAGGGACCTGGGGTAGAGCTTGGCGGCCTCGAAGGCCCGCTCCAGCTCCTCCACGTCGTGGCCGTCGAAGGGGCCCCAGTAGGAGAGGCCCATCTCCTCGAAGAAGGAGGTGGGCAACAGGAGGTGCTTTACGCTCCTCTTGAAGCGCGATATGGCGCCTATCAGGTCCTCCCCCCGGGGAAGCCCCTTCAAGGCCGCCCTGGTGAACTGCTTAAACCCTATGTAGGTGGGGCTGGAGCTGAGGCGAGCCAGCAGGTTGGCGAACCCCCCGACCCTGGGGCTTATGGACATGCCGTTGTCGTTGAGCACTATGATGACCTTGGACTTGACCACGTCCACGTTGTTGAGCCCCTCCAGGGCCAGGCCGTTGAGCAAAGCCCCGTCCCCTATCACCGCCACCACGTGGTGGCTCTCGCCCTTGAGGTCCCGGGCCTTGGCGAAGCCCAAAGCCGCCGAGATGGAGGTGCTGCTGTGGCCCGCCGCGAAGTGGTCGTAGGGGCTCTCGTCGGGACGGCAGAAGCCGCTTATGCCCCCCTTCCTCCTGAGGGTCCTGAAGCGCTCCTTCCTGCCGGTGAGGATCTTGTGGGCGTAGCACTGGTGGCTCACGTCCCAGATCAGGACGTCCCTGGAGAAGTCGAAGGAGCGGTGCAGGGCCACCGTGAGCTCCACCACGCCCAGGTTGGAGGCCAGATGCCCCCCGTTGGAGGAGACCACCTCCTCTATCAGGTCCCTTATCTCGTCGCAGAGGGCCGCCACCTCCGCCCTGGAGAGGACCTTGAGGTCTTCTGGGCAGTTGACCCTCTCGAGGACCAAGACGCACCCCTCCAGCTAAGAGCTCCTCCTGAGGAGCTTCTCGTTCAAAGCCGACAGGAACCATCCCCTCTCGCCGAGCCCCTCGAGGGCCAGGGAGGCCTGCTCGTAGAGCTCGAAGGCGTACAGGCGAGCCTCGTCCGTCCCCATCAGGGTGGCGAAGGTGAGCTTCCCGTCCCTCCTGTCCTTGCCCACCGACTTGCCCAGGGAAGAGGGGTCTCCCTCCTCGTCCAGCACGTCGTCCACCACCTGGAAACAGAGCCCCATGTAGGTCCCCACGGAGGAGATGGTCGAATAAAGCCCCTCGTCGCACCCGCCCACTATGGCCCCGCTGAGCAAGGCCCCCCTTATCATGGCCCCCGTCTTCCTGTGGGCCATCTCCTCCACGAAGCACAAGAGCTCCCCTCCGTGGACCTCACAGCAGAGCTCGAAGCTCCTCTCGTCGACGTCCAAGACCTGCCCCCCCACCATCCCCCTCGGCCCACAGGCCAGGGCCATCTCCCTGAGGGCCCTCAGGACCCTCGCGGGCTCCACCCCCGCCGCCAGGCTCCTATCCACCGCCACCTCGAAGGCCAGGGCCTGAAGCCCATCCCCAGCCAGGATGGCCATGGCCTCGCCGAAGACCACGTGGTTGGTGGGGAGCCCCCTCCTCATGGTGTCGTCGTCCATGCTGGGAAGGTCGTCGTGGATGAGGCTGTAGGTGTGGATGAGCTCGTAGGCGCAGGCGAACCCGAGCGCCTGCTCCGCCCTGCCGCCCGACAGCTCGCAGGCGTGAAGGCAGAGCACGGGCCTCAACCTCTTGCCCCCAGCCCGCACGGAGTACTCCATGGCCTCCACCAGCCTGGGGGGCGCCTCCGACCTGAGGGAGTCGAAGAGCTCCGCCAAAGCCGCCTCCACCATGCCCTTCAGCCTTCCGTACTCGCCGTCGAAGTCCATGCCCATACCCCTTGAGGTTTAACCTCCTCCGAGCGCTATGAAGAGTATAATACAAAAAGCCCACGGACACCCAGCGAGCCAGAGATGGACCTGGTCCCGAAGGACCAGCCCGCAAAGCGCTTTGGAAATCCGCAGGAGGGATGAAGCGTGTCGGAGGATCTCAAGGTAAGCACCAGGTCGTCCGTAAAGAGCAGGCTCCTGCTCCTGGTCATAGGTCCCATGGCCCTGGGGATGGCGCTGCTCTCGTTCATCTCATACCAGAGGATGGCCGACCTGGTCAGGTCGGAGGAGGATGGAAGGATAGGAGCCACCCTGCAGACCAACGCCCGCGTCCTGGAAAAGGCTCTGGCGGAGCACCTCAAGGTGGTCCAGATGCTGGCCAGAAGCGTCGAGGCCATTGGGTGGAAGGCCCTCCAGGGAGGTGCTGGAGGAGCTCATAAAGAGGGCCGTCTCCTCCAGCGAGAACACCTTCAGCGGGGGCGTCTGGTACGAGCCAGGGGCCTACCAGCCTGAACTCGAGAGATTTGGCCCCTTCGGCTACAGGAAAGGAGGCTCCGTGGAGGTCACCTACGAGTACGATCAGGTGGACTTCCACAAGGAAGCCTGGTACGCCGAGGTGGCCAGGGGTGGAGGGAGGATCCACTGGTCCGGGGCCTACGTGGATCCGGTGGTGAACGTCTCGATGGTGACCGCCTCCGTCCCCTTCTACGGGCCCGACGGAAAGCTCATGGGCGTATGCACCGGCGACATAGACCTGGCTGGCCTCCAGAGGCTCGTCCTGGGGCTCAAGGTGGGCAGGACCGGCAGGGCCTTCCTGCTGGACCGGGACGGCACCTACATAGCCCACGAGGACTCCGCCAGGGCCATGAAGCTCAAGATCACGGACGAGGGGGACAGGGAGCTCTCGGAGCTGGAGCAGGTAGGGGGCATAGTGAGGACCCAGGTGGCGGTCACGGGCCTGGTGGTGGCCTTCGTCGGGCTCCTGATCTTCGCAGCCCTAAGCAGGTTCGTCTCCCGCGTCAAGGAGCTGGCCCGGGCGGCAGTGGCCTTCGGCGAGGGGAGGCTGGACCTGGACCTCTGCGACAAGTCCGACGACGAGGTCTGCGCCATAGGGAGGGCCATGGCCTCCTCCGCCGAGAGGCTGAAGGCCCTGGTTCAGAGGATATCCGAGAGCGTCGAGGAGCTAAGGCGGGAGTCGAACCTCCTGGAGGAGGCCTCCAGGTCCACCTCCGACGCCCACGAGATCACCTCCTCCAGGATGTCCCGCATAGGGGACGAGATCCAGAGCATCTCCGCCTCAATACAGGAGATGAACGCCAGCATAGAGGAGATAGCGGCCAGCAGCCAGCAGCTGTCCAACTCGGCCAGGGCCCTCTCGGCCAGGGCTTCGGCCGCGAGGGAGGCGGCCAGGAGGGGGGAGGAGCTGGTGGAGGAGGTGGCCAGATCGGTGGAGGAGACGCGGCGCGAGTCGGCCCTCACCGAGGGGATAGTCTCCAGGCTCAGCGAGAGCGCCAGGGGGATAGGCCAGATCCTCAACGCCATAAGCTCCATAGCCGAGGAGACGAACCTGCTCGCCCTCAACGCCGCCATAGAGGCCGCCCGGGCGGGCGAGGCGGGAAGGGGGTTCGCCGTGGTGGCCGACGAGGTGAGGAAGCTGGCCGAGGAGAGCCGAAGGTCCGCCCAGGAGATAGCCAAGATGCTATCGGAGATCCAGAAGGGCGCCGAGGAGGCCGCCAGGGCCACGGCGCAGACGGCCAGGTCGGTCCAGAGCGCCGCCGAGCAGTCGGCGGTGGTCAAGACCCAGTTCTCCGAGGTCATGGCCCAGATAGACGAGGTGGCGGAGCTGGTGGAGAAGCTCTCCTCCGCCTCGTCCCAGCTCAGCGCCAGCACCGACGAGATGGCCAGGGCCATGGACGTGAGCGCCTCGGTGGTGGTCTCGGTCTCCAGCCAGATGGGCGACATATCCGCAGCCCTAGAGGGGCAGAGGCTCGCCGCGGAGAGGGTCAAGGAGGCGAGCGCACGCCTCTCGGAGGTGGCGAAGGTCCTCTCCGAGCAGATGACCTTCTTCAAGAGGGATGGATCCCAGAGGTCCATAAGGCCCCTGTGAGGGCGGAAGCTGGATGGGTTGGGCCTTAGACCCCGAGGGGTCTAAGGCCCAGCACCCTCGACTCAGCCCCCCAGCACCAGAGCCCTGAGCTCCTCCAGGCCGTCTCCCCTCAAGGCCGACACCAGGTAGACGTCCTCCTCCCTGACGCCCGCCTGCCCCAGGAAGAGCCTCGCCCTCGCGACGTCAGCGCCCTCGGCGTCCACCTTGTTTATCACCCCCGCGCAGCGCGAGCCCACGGCGGCGCAGAAGCCCGGAGGAGCCGCGGGCCTGTCGCTGGTGGCATCCTGCACCAGGAGTACCAGGTCCGCGCCCCTCGCCTCCTCCAGCAAGACGTAGTTTAGCCTCCTTATCTCCACGTACTCGCCGGGGGTGTCCAGCACCTCAAAGCAGGACCCAGGCCCGCAGACGAGCTCCAGGGCCTGGGTTTTCCTGGCCGCCCTCGGGTCCAGCCCCAGCAGAGCCATGACCAGCGTGCTCTTCCCGGCCCCTGATGGGCCTACCAGCAATACCCTCCTCGGCAAGGGGTCACCTGCCGGAGCTCTTGGGGGCGAAGAGGGTCGCCACCATCACCGCGGTTATGCCGGCAGTGAGCTTGCCCACTATCATGGGGAAGATCATCTCCTTGGCCACGCCAGCGGTGAAACCCAGGTGGTCGCCGAAGGTGAAGGCGGCGCTCACGGCGAAGGCCACGTTCAAGACCTTGCCCCTCTCGTCCATCTCGTGGAGGATCTGAAACATGGGTATGTTGTTGGCCAAGGTGGCGACGAACCCAGCGGCGGCCTTGTCGTTCACCCCTAGCATCTTGCCCAGGCCCATGAGGGGCTTCTGGAAGGTCCTGGTCAGGAAGTTGACCAGCGGGAAAGCGCCAGCGAGCATTATGGCTATGGCCCCTATGATCTGGATCCCATCCCATATGGGCGCCATGCCGGGGATTATCACTATGCCCGTCAGGGTCTCCACTATCGCGGAGGCGAGCCCCACGGTGATCATGGCCACCACGAAGGTCCCGAACTTCTTAAACCCAGATATCATCTTGCCGGGTATCGTCCAGAGGCCTATGGCTATCAGGACGGAGACTATGGTTATGGGGATCAGGTTTCTGAGGATCATGCCCATGGGGAAACCGGCCACAACCCCACCGGCGAAGCAGCCTATGGGGATGGTGATCATGCCGGCCAGCACGCCGGTGGCCAGCGCGCCGTGGTCCTCCTTCCTGATTATCCCAAGGGCCACAGGGATGGTGAAGACTATGGTCGGCCCCATCATAGCCCCGAGGATCAGCCCGGCGAAGAGCCCCGCCTCCTTGCTCTGGGCCAGCTGCATGGCGAGCGGATACCCCCCCATGTCGTTGGCCAAGAGGGTGGTGGCGAACATCGCCGGGTCAGCCCCCAGAGCCGTGTAGATGGGCACCACCACGGGCTGAAGCACCTTGGCCAGGGCTGGGGCCAGGGAGACCACCCCCACCATCGCCAGGGCCAGGGCACCCATGGCGTTAAACCCCTCCTCGAACTTCTCGCCGTAGCCGAACCTGTTGCCCAATATCCTGTCCACCGCGCCTATGAGCATGAACAGAACCATCACGTTGACTATCCACTGGTTTATGGCCGCCAACTAAGACACCCCCTCAGGGAGAGAAAGGCCTCACTCGCCGCCGGACCTGGGGAGGATGGCCTCCACCTCCGGGTGCGGCCTGGGGATCACGTGAACGGATACCAGCTCCCCCACCCGCGATGCGGCCGCAGCGCCTGCGTCCACGGCGGCTTTAACCGCCCCCACATCTCCCCTCACCATGACCACCACGAGCCCTCCGCCCACGTGCTCCTTGCCTATCAGGTGGACGTTGGCCGCCTTCACCATGGCGTCCGCCGCCTCTATCGAGCCCACCAAACCTTTGGTCTCGATCATCCCAAGGGCTATCTGGTAATCCCTCGACACCTCCTATCACCCCTTCTAAAAAGCCTTCGGACGAAGCCCAGGACACCCAGCCCAAACCCTAACCCTCCAGATCAAGACCGCCCTTCTTCCCCCCATCACCTCCTCCGAGAAGCTCGCTAAGCCTGGACCTCACGGCCTTCAATGCCTCCCCCTCGAGCCCCATGTCCGACAGCATACCCCCCAGGGCCTCCTCGAACTGAGGGGTCCCGAAGCGCAGGAGCCTGACCCCCAGCGATCTCGCCAGGTCCATCACCCCGGGGGGGACCACGCAGTCCCTCTCCAGCAGGACCGTCCTGCCGCCTCCGTAGTAGACCTCCTCCAGGTCCCTCCTGGTCAAAACCCTCTTCCCCATCGCCTCACCCCCTCCCCCTAGAGAAGGCTTCCCAGTACCTCCCTGGAGATGTGGGGTATCACCGAGGTGGAGAGCACCATGCCCTCCCCGGAGACCCTTCTCAAGCCCGCCTCCACGGCGGACTCCACAGCGCTAACGTCCCCTATCATGCTCGCGAAGGACTTGCCACCCAACCCCACCGCCGGCCTGACCTCCAGGAGGTGGACCCCCCCCGCCTTGACGGCCGCGTCGGCCGCGTGGACGCAGGCCACCACGGTGAAGGTCTCTATGACCCCGAGGGCCCAGCTGGCGGCGAACTCCTTCAGCTCGGTCAAACCCTCCAGGGCCAGCAGGACCGACTCGTGGACGTTTGGGATGACCACCGCGTCGGCCTCGTACTCCCCCAGCACCTCAACGCCCCTGGAGATGGAGCTCTCCACCGCCGCCACATCACCCCCCACCATAGCCAGGAACTTGCCGGGGCATATGGTCTTAGCGAGATACAGCCTTATGGGAGCCGCCTTCACCATGGCGTCCGCCGCCTCTATACCTCGGGCTATGCTTATGCTCTCCAGAACCCCTATGGCCCTGCTCATGCCCCTTCCCTCCTGACCACCACCGCTTCCCCGGAGGCGTAGACCACCCTGCCCGAGATGCTGGAGTGGACGTCCACCCCCAGGGCCCCCTCCGGGGCCCTGCCCACCACCTGGCCCACCTCCACCAGGTCCCCCTCCAGGACGACCGGAACGGCAGGGGCTCCTATGTGCTGCTTCATCGGGAGGACCACCTCCCTCGCGTCGATGGGCTCATCCGACAGCGGCGCGTATCGGTCGAAGCCCTTCAAGCCCATCCTGGCCTTCAGCCTGTCGGTGGGGACCTTGCGGTGCTCCCTGTCATCCCTGGCCACCGTCTCCCCCGCAGGGGGCTCGTACCTCTGCCCCTGCCTCGAAAGCTCCCCCTTCAGGTAGCGGTTCACCAGCCTGGGGGAGAGGCCCTGCGGGCAGGAGTAGACCTCGCAGACCCCGCACTCGGAGCAGAGCTGGGCCGTCCTGCGGACGTTACCCACCACCCCGAAGGCCATCGCGTTCATGATCCGATGGGGCTGGAGGTCGTGCCCCAGGAGGTACCTGGGACACTGCTCGGTGCAGTACCTGCACTGGATGCAACAGGTCCTGGCCCTCCTCAGGATCCACTCCAGCCTGGCGGTGGACTGGGCCACCGCGGGATGCCCCTGCGGGAAGACCAGTACCCCGCCGCTCGTTCGGGTAACGGGGCTATCGGGGGAGACGGGCCTCCCGGTCACCGGCCCTCCCTCCACCAGCACCTTGCCCTCGAAGCTGACCCCCAGGGCCCTGAGGAGGTCGCCGAACCTCATCCCCACGGGGACCTTGACGGTCACGGGCCTCTCCACGTCCCCCCCTACGGTGAGGAACTTCTCCACCACTGGACGCCCCTCGAAGACGGCCCGATACACGTTGTAGACGGTCTCCACGTTGTTGACCACAGCCCCGAGGGATATGGGTATGCCCATCGGGGGTATGGGCCTGCCGAGGAGCTCGTAGACCAGGACGTGCTCGTCCCCCTCCGGGTAGTAGTCCCCGCACTCGAAGACCTCGAAGGGATAGCCCCCCAGGGCGATCTCGCGCCTCAAGGCCTCGACCACCTCCCTGTGCTTCCCCTTAAGGGCCACCACCCCTCTGGTCGCCCCGGTGTAGTCGCAGAGCACCTTAAGCCCCTGGAGCACCTCCTTAGCCCTTGTCCGCAGAAGCTCCTTGCTCACCCAGAGGAGGGGCTCGCACTCGGCGCCGTTCACCACGTAGACCCTTATGCCCTCCCTCCTGAGCTTGGCGTAGGTGGGGAAGCCAGCCCCTCCAGCCCCCACGACCCCCTTCTCCCTCAGGAGCAAAGCCAGATCCACGGCCCCATCACCTCGAAAGCTCCACGTCCATGGAGTCGACTATCCCCACCACGGCGGCGTCTATGGGGGACTCCTCGCCGCTTTGGATCTTCCTGGCGGAGCTCCCGGTGGTAACCAGGACCAGCTCCCCCACCCCGGCCCCTATTAGGTCGACCGCCACCAGGGGCTCTCCCACCATCTGGGCCCGCTCGTCCACCTGCCTGACCACCAGCAGCTTGTAGCCCCTCAAGCTCTCCTCCTTCCGGGTGGCCCACACGTTCCCTATCACCCTGGCCACCATCATCGACCGCCCACCCCCACGAGCTCCACCCGGTGCTCCCTCAGGAGGTCCATCGCCAGAGGGGTGACCAGAACCCTCCCCTTGAGCAGCACCCTCCTGACCCCTGACGAGACGAGACCTTTGGCCATCTCCTCCGTCAAAAGACCACCTTCCAGGACCTCTTCCTCGCCCCGGGATGGAGGCAACCCCTCACCCATCGGGCCCAGGAAGGGCTCGTCCAACCTAGAAGCGGGAAGGAGCAAGACCCCCAGCTCGGTCAGCCTTCCGGATATCTCCGAGAGAAGCCTCCCATAGGGGGAGCCGACCGAGGCCGCCTCCAGCGACTCCCTGGAGGCCACCACCCTCTTTCCCATCAGGAGGGCGCAGGCCGCGAGCTCGCTTCCCGGACAATCCCTCATCCCGAAGGCCACCTTGGCCGCCGTGTTCTGGGTGAGCGTGGGGAGCACCAGCCCCTCGGCGGAGGAAAGCTCCCCGTAGAGATCTTCCAGGTCAAGCGGCCGCGCTCCGAGCTTCCCCTCCAGGCCCTCGAACTCGGCCATGGAGGAGGCGGCCCTCGACCTCCCCACCGCCAGCTCGAAGCATGAGGAGAGCCTCCTGAGGGACGACATGGCCCCCTCCAGGAGTCCAGGCGCCCCCGTGAAGAAGACCAGGAGCTTGCCCCTCACCCCCCTCGGCGGCTCGGTCCCCGTACCCCTACGGCCGAGCTCCCTCAAGACCTCCTCCACGACCCTCCTCAAGTCCTCCTCGCTGAAAGCCCTCAAGGGCTCATCCCCCCTTAAGACAGCTCAGGGCTATGCCCAGAGGGGTCACGAAGAGGGGGTTTTTGGGCTTGAAGGTCGGCAAGCCCACCTCCCTCGAGACCACCTCCTCCATCCCCGGCAGGGCGCAGCTTCCGCCCACCAGATAGAGGCAGTCCACCTCGAAGTCCCTTATGTGGGAGGAGACTATGCTCGAGACCTTCTGGATCACGGGCTTGACCAGGGCCATCACCTCCCTGGCGTTTCTCGGATCCTTCTTGAACTCCTCGGCCTCCTCGAAGCTGATCCTCTTGGCCCCGGCTATCACCAGGGAGAAGTGGGTCCCCCCGGTGGGCTCGTCGGCCGTGTAGACCACCTCTCCCCCCTTCACCACCGCTATGCCCGTGGTCCCACCCCCCACGTCCACTATCGCCCCGTCGAGGATCCGAAGCACCAGGTTGGCCGCGGTGGGCTCGTCCAGGGCGCCTACGACCTCGAAGCCGGCGGCCTCAGCGGCGTAGCGGTGGGACCTCTCCACGTAGGGGCCGGTGCCCGGGGGAAAGGAGACGGAGGCCCTCCGAAGCTCCAGACCCAACCTGCCCTCGAGCTCCTCCTTGAGATCCCTCAAGATCCTCACCGCCCCCGAGAAGTCCACCAGCACCCCGTCCTTGACCACCTGGGCGAACCTGTAGGAGGTAGCGACGGGCCTTCCCCTCTCGTCCACGACCGAGAGCACCACGTAGGCGGTGCCCAGGTCCACCCCCACGAAGAGCTCCCCCTCGTGGGGCAGGGCTCGATGGAGGCTTCTCTCCACCTCCGAAAGGAGGGCGTCGACCCTGTCCTCCAACGCCAGCGCCATCCTATATCCCACCCCTCTCGAGGAAGACCGTATCCCCGTTTCGGACCCCCAGGGCGTTGGCCTCCTCCACGTCCAGGTGGCACTCCAGGGCGTAGGACTCGCTAACCCTCACCAGCACCCCGCCCAGCACCCCGCACCTGATGCCCCTCTCGTGCCTTATCCTCACCAGCTCCCCGTCGCCCACCCCGGCGGCCTCGGCGTCCTCCGGGGCCATGTGGACGTGGCGCTGGGCCACTATGACCCCCTCCTCGAGCCGCAGGATCCCCCGGGGCCCTATGAGGTAGACCCCAGGGGTCCCCCCGTGCTGGCCCGAGTCCCTGATGGCCGGCTCCACCCCTATCCTGTAGCAGTCGGATATGGAAAGCTCCACCTGGCAGGAGCGCCTGGCGGGCCCCACCACCCTGACCGAGTCGAGCATTCCCCTGGGGCCCAGGACCCTCACCGTCTCGTTGGCGGCGAACTGCCCAGGTTGCCTCAGGTAGCTCCTCACGGTGAGCTCCCTCCCGAAGAGGAGGTCCACCGCCTCCCTCGAGAGGTGGACGTGCCTGTTGGAGACGGTCACCGGCACGGGAAACCTCCTGGCCCAGGCCACCACCTCCCGGACCACCCTCTCTATCAGCTCCCTCTCCAAACTCAAGCACCCCCCTTCCTGTAGCGGCCCGCTTTGAGCCAGCACATCATCAGGTAGAGGGCGCTGCTCAGCCTGTTGAAGAGGCGAACCAGGTCCTCCCTGGAGGTACCCTCGGCCTCGCTGTGGAAGGCCTCGCAGGCGGCTATCTCGCACTCCCTTATCTGGGTCCTTATGAGGTTCAGGTGGGCCATGGCCTCCCCCATCTCCCAGGAGGGCACGAAGTGGTCGACCCCCACGAACTTCCTGGGATGGTGCGACATCTCCCTGACCTCCGACCAGGAGAGGCCGAAGAGCTCGAACTCCTCCAGGGGCTCGTCCAGCACCTCGGCCCTGAGGGCCCTCCTCACCGCCGCCAGAACCTCCTCCAGATGGGAGACCGCCTCCCCTAGCCCCATCCTGGCCAGGGCCACCTGGGCCAACAGGATCTTCGCCTCCAGGGAGTCCATCTTCCCCCTGAGCCTTATCCTGGGATGGGTCTTGGGGACCAGCTTGTTCCCTTTGAGGTGGGTGAAGGCCTCGGGCTTCTCGTCCACCCTCACGCCGGCCCCCAGGATCTCGAACCTACCCTTCCCCTCGGCCCCGGGCTCCTCCGCCTCCCTACAGGGGCCAGGCCCCTTCTCCTCCTCCCCGTAGACCAGCTCTATCCTGCGCTCGCTCAGGAAGCTCCTGGCCGCCGGGGTGAGGATGGTGCCCGGCGGCACCACCAGCCTCTCCACCGGGCCCATCCTCCTGAGCTCGTTCCGGAGATCCACCTCCGTCAAGACCTTCAAGGTCACCTACCTCCCGGCTGATAGAGGGGCCTAGGTCGTCGGGCTGAAGTCACCCTCCTTCTTGGCCTTGGGGAGGATGAGCTCCACCTCCGGATGCGGCCTGGGTATGACGTGGACGGATACGAGCTCGCCCACCCGCGATGCGGCCGCAGCCCCGGCGTCGGTGGCGGCCTTGACCGCCCCCACGTCCCCCCTAACCATGACGGTCACGTATCCGCCCCCGATCTTCTCCTTCCCTATGAGCGTCACGTTGGCGGCCTTGACCATGGCGTCCGCCGCCTCTATGGCCGCCACCAACCCCTTCGTCTCGATCATCCCCAAAGCTATCTGGTTGGACATCTCCTCATCCCCTCCTCTACGCGAGCTTCTTCAACACCTCTTCTACCACCCTTCTCACCAGCTCGGGGTCCACACCTCGCTGGAGCCCCCCGCGCTCGCCCCCCAGCAGGTAGGACTTGAGCTCCTCCAGCGACCTGGACGGGAAGGCGAGCCTCTTGACGTTCATCAGGTGCTCGGGCCCCACGTTGTCGGAGGTGGCGTTGTTGCCCCAGGTCCCGCAGCCCAGCGTCATGGAGGGCACCAGCGAGCTCGTCCCCCCTATGGCCCCCAGGGCCGCGGGCTGGTTGACCAGGATCCTGAAGGCGGGCTTCTCCAGGGCGAACCTCATCACTATCTCCCTGTCGTTGGAGTGGATGGACATGGTGTGCCCCAGACCCCCCAGCTCCAGGAGCTCTATGGAGAGCCTGCAGGCCTCCCTCCAGTCCTCCACCTCGTAGAAGGCCAGGACGGGGCTAAGCTTCTCCCTCGAGAGCGGATGTTCGGGCCCCACCCCCTCCAGAGGCGCCACCAGCACACTGGTGCCCGAAGGCGCCGAGATGCCCGCGGCCTCGGCTATGTGGAGGGCCGATCTGCCCACCACCGCGGCGTTGAGGCTCCCGTCGCCCCTGAACATGTACCTCTCGAGCCTCCTCACCTCGTCGGGCTTTAGGAAGAGACAGCCCATCTCCTCCAGCGCCCTTCTCACCTCGGAGGCGTTGCACCGCTCGCATATGACGGCCTGCTCGGAGGCGCATATGGTCCCGTTGTCGAAGGTCTTGCTCTCCACTATGTCCCTGGCGGCCTTCCTGACGTCGGCGCTGCACTCCACGTAGGCCGGGACGTTCCCCGGTCCCACCCCGTAGGCCGGCTTGCCCGAGCTGTAGGCCGCCTTCACCATCTGGGCTCCACCCGTGGCCAGGATCAACCTCACGTCGGGGTGCGTCATCAGCGCCTGGGTGGACTCCAGGGTGGGAAGGCTCGAGCAGCCCAGGACCCCCTCGGGGGCACCGGCCCTCACGGCGGCCCTGTGGAGGATCTCCACCGCCTTGCCCGTGCACTCGGCAGCCCTGGGGTGGGGGGAGAAGACCACCGCGTTCCTAGCCTTGACGGAGATGAGGGCCTTGAAGATGGCGGTGGAGGTGGGGTTGGTCACGGGGGTGAGGGCCGCTATGACCCCGACCGGCTCAGCTATCTCGTAGACTCCCCTCTCCTCGTCGGCCCTTATTACCCCCACCGTCCTCATGTCCCTTATGCGCTCGTAGACCGCCTTCGCGGCGAAGAGGTTCTTCAAGACCTTGTGCTCGTAGACCCCTATCCCCGTCTCCTCGACCGCCAGCTTGGCCAGCCACTCGGAGGCCTTGACGGCCTCCTCGGCCATGGCCGCCACTATCCGGTCCACCTCCTCCTGGGAGAGGTGCTCCAGCGAACTCTGGGCCTCCCTGGCCCTGCACACCAGATCCCTGACCTCCTGGATCGACAGGAGGTCCCTGTCCAGAGCTCTCAAATCCCCTTCACCCCCTAAAGCCCATCCGCTCCGCGAGGAGCCTCAAGACCTCATCCTTCTTCATGTAGTAGAGGCTGGACCTGCCCTCGCCCGGCCCCTCCAGAGCCCTCACGATGGCCCGAAGCTTGTTCAACCCGTGCTCCTCCAGGGGGACGTCCTCCCTGATGAGCCCCTCCTTCCCCACCGCCCTGAGCGCCTCCAGCAGCCTCCTCTTGAGCTCCTCAGATCCCAGGGCGGGAGCGGTCCCGGACCCTGAGGGGGGCTTCGCCCCGTCGCCCCCGCCCGAGCCGTCCCCGGAGCTCTTGGGCCCACCATCGCCCGGCAGGATCCCCTCCAGCTGGGGGTCGGGCCGGGGTATCACGTGGGAGCTGACCACCCTGCCCAGCCTCGAGGCAGCCGCCAGGCCCGCCTCCACAGAGGCCTTGACGGCCCCCACGTCCCCTCCCACCATCACCGCCACAAGCCCGCCGGTGGTGTAGGTGCACCCTATCAGGCTCACCGAGGCCGCCTTGAGCATGGCGTCCAGCGCCTCCACCGCCGGGACCAGCCCCAGCGTCTCTATGAAGCCTATGGCCGTCCCGGGCATGGTCTACGGCACCTACCGCTAGTAGCGCTTGGGGTACCTCGCCACTTCCATGACGGCGGCGGCGAAGGCGTCGCAGGCCGCCTTGCAGGCCGACTGGGAGCCGGTGAGGTGCCCGCCCGCGAAGTTGGTCTCCGAGGGGGGTCCGAAGAAGGAGGTGAGCCTGACCTCGGCGGCCTTTATGGCCGCGTCCAGCGCGTACATGGCCTCGATGGGCGGGGCTATCAGGTAGGCTATGGGCTGCCCCTCGGGGATGTTGTTGATCTTGGAGAGGTAGGAACCCGTCCTGGATATGCACTGGGCGTAGAAGGCTATGGTCCTCTCCTCGTTGGCCGCCCAGAAGCAGGCCTCGTTCTCCACGGTCTCTATCGCCGCGTTCAGGCCGCTCTTGACCTCCGCCGGGTTGGGGCCGGCCAGGATCCCTATGAACTCGCCCGAGAGGGGGCCTGAGGCGTGAGCCGCCCCGGCGTAGAAGGACCTGGCGTATACCACCTCCACGTCCGCCTTCTTGGTGGCCTCGTCCACCGCCGTGTAGCCCACGTCGTCTATGGTCACCGTGAGCATCCCTATGCTCCTATGGTGAGGTTTGAGCCCCAGCTGCTCCTTCATGAACTCGTTCACGTTGGGTATGAGCTTGACCGCCAAGACCTCCGCCTTTATCGGACCATACCCGTACATGCTCGCATCCCCCCAAGCCTCTCTATCCTTGCATGGTGGCGAGCTTGACGCCGCTGGCCTTGGCGTCGTAGATCCTCTTGACTATGCTCGCCACGTGCGCCCCTGCCTCCACGGCGGGAAGACCCCCGTCGTGGATGTTGGAGACCAGGGTCCTGTCGGACTCGATGGTGTCCCTGTTTGGCCTGTAGCACATGTAGACGCTCATGCTCTTGGCCGTGACCAGCCCCGGCCTCTCCCCCACCAGCTCCACCACCACGTCGGGGCTCAAGAGCTCCCCCACCTCGTCCATAACCGCCACCCTGCCGAAGCGGACGAAGAAGGGGGTGCCCACCGACAGGCCGTATCCCTTTATGGCGTGGAGGAAGGAGGGGATGAAGTCCCTGGCGTTGGCCTCGATGGCGGTGGAGCTGAGCCCATCCACCACGATCATCTGGACCTGCGGCGACCTCTGGCACGAGGAGAGGATCTTCTCCTTGGCCTCGGGGGAGAGCTTCCTCCCCAGGTCCGGCCTGGTGAGATACTCGTCCTTGTCCCTCACCAGCGTCTGGACCGTGAACAGCCCGAGCTCCTCTATGAGCTTCGGGTCCACCTCCTTCATCACCGCGTCCTTGGCGGCCGCCAGGTCCATCCTGAAGCGAAGCCACGGTTCCAGCTTGTAGCGAGGACCGGCCCTCCACATCCCTATCCTGGCCGGCGTGGTGGACTTGATCCTCCTGAGGCCCTCCGGGTCGACGGGGTTTGGGACGAGACACCAATCCTCCAGCCTGATCTCCCCCAGATCCGGAAGGCACTCCCCCTCGTCGAGGGCACCGCGGACCGGCTCATCGCAGGGGCAAGGCTCCCCCTTCGGGGTCTCCCCCCTGGAGAGCTGCCTAAGGACGGCCTCGACTATCTCCCTGAGCTCCCTGTCGCTGATCATCCAAGACCACCCTCCTTAAGCCCTGAGGAAGACGGTGGGATCCCCGGCCCTCTCGGTGAGCCTGCCGTCCTTCATCAGGCCCATCTCCTCCATCCACCGCTCGAACTCCGGAGCCGGACGAAGCCCGAGAAGCTCCCTCAGGGAGGCCACGTCGTGGAAGCTGGTGCACTGGTAGTTGAGCATGATGTCGTCTCCCATGGGGACGCCCATGAAGTAGTTGCAGCCAGCGGCGGTCAGCAAAACCGCCAGGTTCTCTACGTCGTTCTGGTCGGCCTTCATGTGGTTGGTGTAGCAGGCATCGCAACCCATGGGTATGCCGGTGAGCTTGCCCATGAAGTGGTCCTCCAGACCGGCCCTTATGACCTGCTTGCTGTCGTAGAGGTACTCCGGGCCTATGAAGCCCACGACGGTGTTGACCAAGAGGGGGTTGTAGCGCTTGGCCAGGCCGTAGCAGCGGGCCTCCATGGTGACCTGGTCCGCGCCGTGGTGGGCGTCCGCCGAGAGCTCCGAGCCCTGTCCGGTCTCGAAGTACATGTAGTTGGGCCCCTTGGCGGTGCTGTGTCTCCTTATGAGCTCGTGGGCCTCGTCCAGCATCTCCACGCATATCCCGAAGGCCTCGTTGCCCTTCTGGGAGCCGGCTATGCTCTGGAAGACCACTCCCACCGGCGCCCCCTGCCTGATGCACTTCATCTGGGTGGTCACGTGGGCCAGGACGGAGTGCTGGGCAGGGATCCTCCACTTCTCTATGAACTCGTGGAGGGCCCAGAGGAGGCGACTCACGCTCTCCACCTCGTCGATGCAGGGGTTTATCCCTATCACCGCGTCGCCCGTCCCCAGGCTAACCCCCTCCATCACCACCGCCATGATCCCCTCGACGCTGTCCGTGGGGTGGTTGGGCTGAAGCCTCGCCGAAAGCGTCCCGGGAAGCCCGAGCGTGGTGTTGCACCTGGCCACCCGCCTTATCTTGGAGGCCCCGTATATGAGGTCCATGTTGGAGCAGAGCTTGGCCACCGCCGCCACCATCTCGCTGGTGAGCCCGAGGCTTATCCGCTCGATGTCGGCGCCGGTGGTCCGATGGTCCAGGATGAACTCCTTGAGCTGGCCCACCGTCCAGGACTTGATCTGCCTGTATACGTGCTCGTTCACCTGGTCCTGGATGACCCTGGTGACCTCGTCCTCCTCGTAGGGCACCACCGGGTTGTTCCTAAGGTCCTCCAGGGTCAGGTTGGCGAGCACGTACTTGGCGGCTATCCGCTCCTCCTCAGACCTGGCGGCTATCCCCGCCAGGACGTCGCCGGACTTCTCCTCGTTGGCCTTGGCGAGCACGTCCTTCACGTCGCGGAAGCTGTACACCGTGCCCCTGACCTTCGCTTTGAGGATCACCTTCGCATCCCCCCTTCCGCACCTCAGGCGGAGAAGACCAACGTCTTCATCACCACCGGTATCACCGTCCCCCCGTAGAGAGGCTCCCCCA
>Ga0209289_100517_pt1 | contig 19716 bp, 23 predicted proteins | sample GXS110809BmetaG_FD_184121 | JGI IMG/M metagenome (GOLD analysis project Ga0209289, IMG submission 184121) | Hot spring microbial communities from Gongxiaoshe hot spring, China to study Microbial Dark Matter (Phase II) - GXS 110809B (SPAdes)... ...
GCCCCCTTCATCTTCAAGCGGGTGGGGAAAAACCCCAAGTTCTTCCAGAACGTGGAGTTTTCCGTGGGGTACAACCTGGAGCTAGGGGACGACGTGGTGGTCCACCGCTACGTGCTCTTGGATGACATCGGGGGCATAAAAATTGGGGACCGCACCTCCCTTTCCGACTACGTGAACGTCTACAGCCACACCCACCACGTCCTGGCCTCCCCCGACGTGACCCTTAAAGAGACCATCATCGGTAGCGGGGTGCGCATCACCTACCACGCCACGGTCCTGGCCGGGGTCCGCATCGGGGACGACGCCATGGTGGGCACGGGGGCCATCGTCACCAAGGACGTGCCGCCCCACGGCATCGCCCTGGGGATCCCTGCCCGGACCGTGCGCTACAAGGTGCGCCACGACTGCCCCTACTGCCGCAAGGGGGAGCCCCACCCCTCGGACCTCATTCCCAAGGCCCCCGACCGCAAGGGCAACCCCGACTACCCCGACTTCCTCCCTCCGGGCTTCGGCACGCGGGAGGCCTAGGCCATGTGGACCAAGGAGGAGCTGGACCGCTACCACCGCCAGATGATCCTGCCCCAGGTGGGCCCCGAGGGGCAGGAGCGGCTGAAGCGCGCTTCCGTGGTGGTGGTGGGGGCCGGGGGCCTAGGGGTGCCGGTCCTACAGTACCTGGTGGCCGCCGGGGTGGGACGGGTGGGCATCGTGGAGATGGACCGGGTGGAGCTCTCCAACCTCCACCGCCAGGTGCTTTACGCCACGGAGGATGTGGGCAAACCCAAGGCCCTGGCCGCCAAGGAGCGCCTCTTAGCCCTGAACCCTTTGGTGAAGATCGACGCCTATCCGGTGCGCCTCACCTCGGAAAACGCCCTGGAGATCCTGAGGCCTTACGATCTGGTGGTGGACGCCTCTGACAACTTCCCCACCCGTTATTTGGTGAACGACGCCTGCGTGCTCCTGAGGAAGCCCCTGGTCTACGGGGCCATCTACCAGTTTGACGGCCAGGTGGCGGTCTTCCACCACCTTACCCCCGAGGGGGAGATGGGCCCCTGCTACCGCTGCCTCTTCCCCAAGCCCCCTCCTCCGGGAAGCGTCCCCTCCTGCGCCGAGGCCGGGGTCTTCGGGGTCTTGCCGGCGGTGGTGGGCAGCCTCATGGCGGCGGAGGCCCTCAAGGTGCTTTTGGGGATCGGGAAACCCTTGGCTGGGGCCCTGCTCCTCTACGACGCCCTGGAGGGCCAGTTTCGCAAGCTCTCCCTGCGTCGGAACCCCGCCTGTCCGGTGTGCGGCGACCACCCTACCCAGCAGGAGCTAATAGACTACGAGGCCTTCTGCGGCCTTTGATGGCGTACAGCCCCAGGGAAGCCATCTCCCCAAAAAGAAAACCGGGGGCAAGCCCCCGGCGTGCTTGCGGTGCCCTTCTAAGTACCCCGTCGTGGCTTGCGCCGCGCCGGGGGCCCCAAAGAGGCGACAACCAAGCCGCTTTGGCTTTAGCCAATGGGGCAGCCTTTGTGCGCGGGCGCTTAGGCCCGGGCCTCGAGGGGCACGTAGGGCACGTCCAGCTCCCCGGTATACTTGGCATCCGGCCTGAGAAGGCGGTTATCCATAGCCTTGTACTCCAGGATGTGTCCCACCCAACCCGCAATGCGGGCCACGGCGAAGATGGGGGTGAAGAACTCCAGGCCGAAGCCCAGGTCGGAGTAGACCACGCCGGAGTAAAAGTCCACGTTGGGGTAGATGCCCCTGGGGTTCAGGACCTTGCCTGCCTCCTCCTCCACGATCTTGAGGATCTGGTACTCGGTGGAGTGGCCGTGCTTTTCCGCCACCAGCCGGGCTAGGCGCTCCAGCACCCCGGCCCGGGGGTCGAAGGCCTTGTAGACCCGGTGGCCCATGCCCATGATGCGTTCCTTCTTGGCCAGCTTCTCCCGCACCCACTCCCGGGCCCTCTCAGGGGTGCCGATCTCCCGGATCATCTTCATCACCGCCTCGTTGGCCCCCCCGTGGCGCGGCCCCTTCAAGGAAGCCACAGCGGCGGTGATGGCCGAGTAGAGGTCGGTTTCCGTGGAAAAGGCAGCGATGGCGGTAAAGGTGCTGGCGTTGAAGCCGTGCTCCGCGTGCAGAATAAGGGCGGCGTCCATGAGGCGTTCCTGCTCCTTGGAGGGCTCCACGCCGTTCGCCATGTAGAGGAAGTTGGCCGCATGGGAGAGATCCTCCCGGGGCGGAATGGGCTCTTTACCCTCCCTGAGGCGCTTGTTGGCGGCCACGATGGTGGCGAACTTGGCGATGAGGTCAAGGCCTTTCTGGTAAAGGGCCTCTTGGGAAATCTCCCCCTCGGTGGGGTCCAGCATCCCCAGCTCGGAAACCGCCGTGCGCAGGAAGCTCATGGGATGAGCCGAGAGGGGATAGCGGCGGAAGGATTCCAGGAGATGCTCGGGCAAGGCCCGTCGCCCGGCCAGCTCCTGCTTGAACCCCTCGAGCTCCTCCCGTTTGGGAAGTCTCCCATGTAGCAGGAGAAAGGTGGTTTCCTCAAAGGTGCTCTTCTCCGCCAGCTCCTGGATGGGGATCCCGTAGTAGTAAAGGCGGCCTGCCTCCCCGTCGATGAAGCACATCCGGCTTTCCGTAAAGAGCACGCCTTCCAAACCCCTTGCCACTTCCATACGCTCCTCCTTTTTTCGCACCCCAAGGGTGCTTCCTCGCCCATCATACCAGGGGGATCGGATCCCGCTGGGCTATGGCAGCTAGAGGGCATCCTCCTGCAGGACCAGGGTCTTTAGATAAAGGCTTTCCGGCACGTGCAGGCTCCAGGGATGGTCCTTGGGCTGGTGGGTGAGGGCGTGCACCCTCAGGCGCATTCCCCGGTCGGCGGCCGCCCGCCGGGCCACCTCCAAAAGGTCCTCCGCCTTAAGGTAATAGCTGCAGGTGGAAAGCCAGAGGTACCCCTCGGGCGCAAGGAGCCGCAAGGCTTCCCGCAAAAGGTCCACCAGGTGCCGCTTCATGGGGGGAATCTCCTCCGGGCGCTTCACCAGGGTAGGAGGGTCCAGGAGGATGTGATCGAAGGACCCTTGAAGGCCCCTAAGCACCTCCAAGGCCTCCCCATGGCGGATGTCCACCTTTAGGCCCATCCTCAAGGCCACCTGGTCCAGGATGGCCAGGGCCTCGAGGTCCTTGTCCACCGCCAGGGCGTAGGCCCCCTTGCGGGCGGCGCGGAGGGCGAAGGCCCCCACGTAGCTGTACACGTCCAGCACCCGCTCCCCTGGGCGCACCATGGACTCAAAGAGCCGGCGGTTTTCCCGCTGGTCCAGGTAGAACCCCGTCTTTTGGGCCAGGGCCAGGGGAATGGGAAAGCGGAGGCCATCCTCCTCCACCTCCAAGATGGGGGGCACCTCCCCCCACACCACCCCCACCCGCCCGGGAAGCCCTTCCTGCCGCCTGGCCTCCATGTCGCTCCGCTCGTAGACCCCCTTGGGCCCCACCGCTTCCAAAAGGGCCGGGAACCACGCCTCCCTCAAGGCCTCCATCCCCCGGGTGCGCACCTGGAGAACCAGGACCTCTCCAAACCGGTCCACCACCAGGCCGGGGAGGCCATCCGCTTCTCCATGCACCAAGCGGTAGCTTTGGCCCAACCCCTCCCTTTTCCGCAAGGCTCGCCGGAAGCGGGCCAGAAAAAAGGCGCGATCCAAGGGGCCGGGGTCAAAGCGGTAAGCCCGGAAGGGGATGCGGGAATCCGGGTCCAGGTAGCCCACCGCCAAAAAGCTGCCATCGGCGGCCACCGCCTCCGCTACTCCCGCCTGGGAGGGCATCTCCTCCAGCTCGTCCCGGTAGAGGTTGGGGTAGAAGTTTCGGACCTTCCTCTCCTTTCCCGGCTTGACCAGCACCCTCAGCACGGGCTCAGCATACCCTTGTGCTACCTTGGAACCATGAAGCGAAAGCGTTGGCTAGCCCTTCTCCTCTTCGTAATGGTGGCCCTTCTCGTGGTGGGCCTAGGGCGCCTCATCCAACCTCGAGAAGCCGGCCATCCCTGGCAGGAAGCCACCCTGTACGGCCGGGGTGAAAAAGTCGTTCTCCTGGAGGTAGTGGGCAGCATCCCCACAGGGAAGGAACTCGAGAACCTCCTTTCCAAGATCCGCCAGGCCCAGGAGGATCCGGGCATCCGGGCCGCGGTCCTCTTCGTGGATAGCCCTGGGGGTAGCGTCACCGAAACCGAGGCCATCCACCGCGCCCTGAAGGGCCTAGCCCGGGACAAGCCCCTGGTGGCTGCCTTCGGCACCGTGGCCGCCAGCGGCGGCTACTACGTGGCCACCGCCGCACGGGAAATCTTTACCCCCGCTACGGCCATCACCGGCTCCATTGGGGTCATCGCCGCCCTTCCCCAGGTCCAGGGTTTACTGGCCAAGCTGGGCGTTCAAGTGGAAGTCCTTAAGGAAGGCCGGCTCAAGGATATGGGCTCCGGCCTCCGGCCCCTTACCCCGGAGGAGCGAACCCTCATCCAGGGCTACATGCGCGAGGCGTACGAGCTTTTCGTGGCCAGGGTTGCGGAGGGAAGGCACCTTCCCAAGGACAAGGTACGGCAGCTGGCCGATGGCCGCATCTACTCGGGAACCCAGGCCATCGCCCTCGGGCTTGCAGACCGGGAAGGCTACCTGGAAGACGCCGCTAAGCGCGCCGCGGAGCTGGCCGGCCTGGAGGAGTTCCGCCTGGTGCGCTATGTGAAACCTAAAGGCCTGCTGGACGGACTTCTGGGGGAGGAGTTTCCGCTGGGTCTCGCCTCGGAAACCGAGCAGCTAATTTCCCTGCTCGGCCAGAACCGGTTGCGCCTCGAGTACCGCTACCTGGGAGGAGGGTTATGGTGATCGCTAGCCCCTGGCGCAGGCTCATGGCCTCCCTTATTGACGGGCTCATCCTGGTTCCCCTGAGCTTCCTCCTAATGGCCCTAGCCGGGATAAACCCCCTGGCGCAAACCACCACCTTCGTCCAGGATCTCCTCTTCAACTGGATACCCAGCTGGGCCTACTACGTGATCTTCACCGCATTGTATGGGGCAACCCCGGGAAAGATGGCCCTGGGCCTCAAGGTGGTCCGCACGGACGGCCAGCCCGTGGACTGGCTCACCGCCTTTATGCGGGAGGTGGTAGGCAAGACCCTTTCCACCCTGCCCCTCCTCCTCGGCTACCTCTGGGCTTTCTTCCACCCTAGGCGCCAGGCCTGGCATGACCTCATCGCCGACACCCTAGTGGTGCGCCCAGACCAGGCCCATGCACTACCAGTTAAGTCCTCTACACATTGAACCCGAACATGCGCATCATGCGCTTGCCTTCCTCGGTCATCCTGGCTGGGGTCCAGGGAGGGGTCCAGACAAACTCCACATTCACCCCCTGCACCCCGGGAAGGCGCATCACCGCCATTTCCGCATCCGCCTTCACCATATCCTGGGCGGGACAGCCGATGGCGGTAAGGGTCATGGTGAGGTCCACCACCCCGTTTTCGTGGATCTCCACATCGTAAACCAAGCCCAGGTCCACGATGTTGACGGGGATTTCCGGGTCGTAGACCACCTTCAGGGCCTCGAGGACCTGTTCCTTGGTGGGCAGACCCTCTTTGCCCCCCGCCTGGTTCGCATTCCCCTCTTGCAAGCCAGCCTGCCCCTCGGGCAAACCCTCGCGGTGCCTCTCGTCCATGCTTTACAGGATACCCCTTCTCCCAGCACCCCGCCCGCCCGGCCTCACCATCTCCCCAAAAGGCTTCCTGGTCCTGGCAAAAACGCCGCGGGTGTGGCATAATGTCCCCCGGTTGGGGAGTAGCCCCAAGGCCAGCCTTCCGTCAAGACGGGCGCGGACCCCGGGAGGCTGGGGGCAGAAAGCCCGGGCAAGACCACCGCTTAAGCGGTGGTCTTTATCTTTTGGGAGGTGTGCATGGAAACCAGTGCCCTCTCGGTGATCCTAATCCTGGTGGCCCTCGAGGTCATCCTGTCCGCCGACAACGCCCTGATCCTGGGGGTCATCGTCCAAAGGCTACCCGTCCACCTCAGGCGTAGGGCCCTCTTTTACGGCATCCTGGGAGCTTATGTGCTCAGGGGTCTCGCCCTCCTCTTCGCCGCCTTGGTCATCAAGCTCTGGTGGGTCCAGGTGCTGGGAGCTGCCTATCTGCTTTACGTGGCCCTGAAGCACTTCCTCAGACCCCAGGAGGCCCATGCTCCACCTCCCCTCGAGGTAAGCGCCGCGCACTTTTGGAAAACAGTAGCCCAGGTAGAACTCATGGACCTGGCCTTCGCCGTGGACTCGGTGCTGGTGGCCGTGGCCCTCTCGGATAAGCTCTGGGTCATCTACACCGGAGTCTTCCTGGGCATCCTGGCCCTCCGGATGCTGGCCAGCCTGGTGGTGAACCTCCTGGACCGCTACCCCCGCTTCAAGCACCTGGCCTACGCGGTGGTGGGCCTAGCGGGGGTGAAGCTCTTGGTGGGTGGCTGGGACAAGCTGGCCAAGGAAGCCCTCCACCGCCCCGAGCTGGCGGTGGGCCTGGACAAGGAAGCCTTCAGCCTCCTCATCCTAGGGGTGCTCCTTTTGGGGAGCGTGTGGGCGCTGCGCAAACCCGCAGCCCAGCCCTCCTGACCCATGTCCACCGCTGCCTACCTGGTCCCGGCCCTCATCCTGTTCCTCGAGGTGGGCCTCCCCTTTGGACTCTTCGTCCCTGGGGGGGACACCCTACTCCTGGCCCTGGGAGCCCTTGCCGGCGAGGGGAAGCTGCACCTTTTCCCCCTCCTTCCCCTCCTCTTCCTGGGAAGCTACCTGGGGCACGGGGTGGGGTACGCCTTGGGCCGGGCCTTGGGACCCAGGGTGAAAACCCGCTTTCCCGAGGAGCTTCGGCGACGGGCCGAACGGCTCCTCTTGCGCTACGGCCCCTCTGCGCTCCTCATAGCCCCCTTTGTGCCGGGAATGCGCACGGTAACTCCCTTCGTGCTAGGAGCCTTGGGCTTCCCCCTCCTGCCCTACCTGCTCCTCTCCGCCCTAGGAAGCCTCCTCTGGACCCAGGGCCTCGTGCTTTTGGCCTACTTCCTGGGGCAGAAGGTATCCCCCTGGATCCTCTGGCCTTCCCTGCTCCTCCTGGTCCTCCTGCCCGCCCTCAGCCGCAAACCCAAGGGTTGAGAGCTTCCCGGCTCGGGGGAGCACCGCGCCCCTACACGTACTTCTCCCCCCGGACCACCCAGACGTTCTCCACGTAGGCGATGACGGCGTAGTGGGGGAAGTAAGCCTCTTGCAGCCGGGCGAGGATCTTCAGGGCCACCTCCTCGGGGACGATGGTTTCCAGGCGGATGTTCTGCCCCTCCCAGTCCACGCTCCGCATGCCCCTCGAGCCCTCCCCCCGGGCGGGAACGATGGTGTACCCCTTGGCCCCCAGGCGCTGGATCTCCTCCACCAGCTTTTTCTCCAGCAAGCTTTCCGCCACGATGGTGACCAGCTTCAAAGGCACCAGGTCCATCCTTACCCCCCAATCCACTTGGCTATGGCGTGGTACACAGGAATGCCCAAGACCAGGTTAAAGGGAAAGGTCACCGCCAGGCTGGCGGTGAGGTACAGGCTGGGGTTGGCCTCGGGCAAGGCGATGCGCACCGCCGCCGGAGCGGCGATGTAGCTGCTGCTTGCGCTCATGGCCCCAAGCACGGTGGCCCCGCCCGGGGAAAGCCCTGCCAGGTGCCCCACCCAAACCCCCAAGGCGCCGTGGAGGAGGGGAAGGAGGGTGCCGAAGAGGAGCAGGCGCAAGCCCACCTGCCTCAGGGCGGCAAAGCGGGAAGCCGCCACCATACCGAGGTCTAGGAGGAAAAGGGTGAGGGCTCCATAGAAAGGGTCCACGAAAAAGGGTTTCACCCGCTCCATCCCCGCCTCCCCCGAAAGGGCGCCGATGAGAAGCCCCCCCAGGAGGAGGACCACGCTCTTCCCGGTGAGCACCTCCCGGAAGGCCTCCCCCAGGTTTCCGCCGCCTCTTTTGGCGAGGAACAGGGCCAGAACGATGCCCGGCACCTCCAGAAGGGCCACCAGGGTGGGCAGGAAGCCCTCGGGCCGGTGGCCCACCCCCTGGGCGAAGGTGAGGGCGGCGAGGAAGGTGACCGCGGAAACCGAGCCGTAGTGGGCGGCCAAGGCTCCGGCGTCGGCCCTTCCCACCCCGAGGAAGCGGCGGGCCAGGAGGTAGCCGGAAAGGGGCCGGAGGAGGCCGAGGAACAAGGTGGCCAAAGCCGGGAGCAGGAGGAGGACCACGGGCGTTTTGGAAAGCTCCACTCCCCCTTTGAAGCCGATGGCGAAGAGGAGGTAGATGGAAAGGGCTGTATACAGGGCCTCGGGGAAGGCCAGGTCGCTTTTCAGGAGGCGGGCCGCCATCCCCAGGGCGAAGGCCAGGACCATGGGGGAAAGGAGGTTGAGCCTCAAGAGCTCCAGGGCGTCCATACCCCGCCTTCTACCACGGGAAAGGGGCCTTGGTACAATCCGGTACGATGCGGCCTTTGGTGGGCGTGATCATGGGTTCTAAGTCGGACTGGGAAACCCTGCGCCATGCGGCGGAGACCCTCGAGGCCCTGGGCGTGCCCTACGAGGTGCGCGTGGTCTCCGCCCACCGCACCCCGGACCTGATGGCGGAGTACGCCAAGACGGCCAAGGAGCGGGGCCTCATGGTCATCATCGCCGGGGCCGGGGGCGCGGCCCACCTCCCCGGTATGACCGCCGCCTACACCCCCTTGCCTGTGCTGGGGGTGCCGGTGGAGAGCAAGGCCTTAAAGGGCCTGGACTCCCTTCTCTCCATCGTGCAGATGCCCGCGGGGGTCCCTGTGGGTACCCTGGCCATCGGCAAGGCGGGGGCGGTGAACGCCGCCCTCTTGGCCGCCAGCATCGTGGGGCTTTCCCACCCCGAGGTGATGGAGCGCCTACAGGCCTACCGCCAAGCCCAGACCGAGGCCGTCCTGGCCCACCCCGACCCCCGGGAGGAGGCGTGAGGGTCGGCATCCTGGGCGGCGGCCAGCTGGGGCGGATGCTGGCCCTTTCGGGCTATCCCTTGGGCCTTTCCTTCCGCTTCCTGGACCCAAGCCCTGAGGCCTGCGCCGGGCAGGTGGGGGAGCTGGTGGTGGGAGACTACCTGGACGGGGAGGCCCTCGCCCGCTTCGCCGAAGGGCTGGACCTGGTCACCTACGAGTTTGAGAACGTGCCCGTGGAGGCGGCGCGGAGGCTTGCGGAAAAGCTCCCCGTCTACCCGCCCCCCAAGGCCCTAGAGGTGGCCCAGGACCGCCTGGCGGAAAAGACCTTCATGCACAGCCTGGGGATACCCACCCCTCCCTTTCGCCAGGTGGATGGCCTCAGGGAGCTTAGGGAAGGCCTCGAGGCCCTAGGCTTCCCTGCGCTCCTCAAGACCCGCCGGGGCGGGTACGACGGCAAAGGCCAAGCCCTACTCACCTCATGGGAGGAGGTGGAAAGGGCCTTCCACGCCCTGGGGGGAGGGGCATCGATCCTCGAGGGGTACGTTCCCTTCCAACGCGAGCTTTCCATCCTGGGGGTACGGAGCCGAACCGGGGAGATGGCCTTCTATCCCTTGGTGGAAAACCGCCACCAGGGGGGGATCCTCCGCCTCTCCCTCGCCCCGGCCCCAGGGGTTTCCCCCACCCTGCAGCAGAAGGCAGAAGCCTACGCCAGGAAGGCCCTCGAGGCCCTGGGCTACGTGGGCGTCCTGGCCCTGGAGCTCTTCCAGGTGGGGGAGGAGCTCCTCTTCAACGAGATGGCTCCCCGGGTGCACAACTCCGGCCACTGGACGATAGAAGGGGCGGAGACAAGCCAGTTTGAGAACCACCTTCGGGCCCTTCTGGGCCTCCCCCTGGGGAGCACGGCCCCCAGGGGCTATAGCGCCATGGCCAACCTCATCGGGGTAGAACCGGACTTCGCCCAGGTCCTTGCCCTTCCCGGAGCCCACCTGCACTGGTACGGCAAGGCGGTGCGCCCGGGGCGCAAGGTGGGGCATATCACCCTGCGGCGGGACACTTGGGAGGACCTCGCCCAGGACCTTCCCCACCTCCTCGCCTTGGCCCAGGCTCCCGAACCGGTATAATCCCCCTGTCCCCTGCGGGAGCGGGAAGGAGGCAGGCTATGGACCGGAACGCTCGGCTCAAAGAGGTGGTGCGCGCGGCCAAGGAACACCCCGTCTACCGGGAGAAGTTCAAGGAAGTCCACCCGGAGGAGGTCACCCTGGAAAACCTGGGGGAGCTCCCCCTCACCACCCGCGAGGAGTGGGTGGCCTACCTCAAGGAAAACCCCAGGCCCCCAGCGGGGGCGAGCCTCATGCACCTCACCCCAAGCCCCCTCATGGGCTGGATGCCCGAGTACCTTTCCCAGGAGGATCTCCGTTACCAGACCGAGGCCCTGGCGGAGCACTACCGCCGCCTGGGCCTCACCGGGAAACGGGTGCTGGTGGCCTTCAGCTACCACGTCTTCGCCGGGGGGTGGCTCTTTCACCAGGCCCTGTGGCGCGCCGGGAACCTGGTCTTCCCCCACGGGCCCGGGGAGGCGGCCCGCATCGCGGAAATCGGCCAGGCCTACGGCTTTGACGTGCTGGTCACCAATCCCTCCTTCGCCCTCAAGGTGGGACAGGCGGGAGGGCGGTTCGCCCTCCTCCTGGCCGGGGGGGAGCCCTTCACCTCGGTGCCCGGCTTCCGGGAGAAGGTGGAGGCCGTCCTTGGGGGCGTGGCCCTGGACGCCTACGGCACCAGCGAGCTGGGCATCGTGGCCGGGGAGCGGCTGGAGAAGGACGGGCTTTGGGAGATCCCCGAGATGGCGGTCCTCGAGGTCCTGGACCCGGAGACCTTAAAGCCCGTCCCCGACGGGGAAAAGGGAGAGCTGGTGGTCACGGCCCTAAGCCGCACCCTCATGCCCATGGTGCGCTTCCGCACCGGGGACCTGGCCATCGCCGAGAGGCGGGAAGGGCTCACCGTTTTGCCCAGAGGGGTCTTTGGCCGGACGGACCAGATGGTGAAGGTGAAGGGGGTAAAGCTCTACCCCACGGAGCTCGCCCCCATCCTGGGGGGCTTCGGCCTGGACCCCAAGGGCTTCCAAGTGGTGCTGGAGAGGAAGCTGGAGGGCACCGACAAGCTGGTCCTCCGCCTCAAGGCGGAAAAGGTGCCCCCGGGCCTCATGGAGGCCATCCAGAGGGCCACGGGCCTGAAGGTGGACGAGGTGGAACTGGTGGGTGAGCTGGAAGGCGGCCTGGTGGTGGACCGGCGCTTCTAAACCACCCCACCTGGGCAAGAACCCAGGTGGAGACCCCAGTATATCCCTTTCTCCAAGGGATGTTCCCGGGCACCCATGGAGGGCGGTACGGCGAGAAAGAGCACAAGGCCATCCTTGTGAGGCCACTTGTTATATTCTTCTCATAACCCCGGGGTATACTCCTCCCAAAGCAACGGGGCCCTTGCGGTATAGTAAGGGCAAACCCTGTGCCTTGTGGGAAGGAGGCAAGATGCGGTTTTTCGTGGTGGGGGACGTTTCCGTGGACCTGCTTTTCTTCGTGGAGCGCATACCGGAACCTGGGGAGGAGGTTCCTTCCCGCCGTGCCCTGATGAAACCGGGGGGCGCCGGGGCCACCCTGGCGGCACAGCTAGCGAGCCTAGGCCACCGGGTCTACCTGGCGGGCCGGGTGGGGCAGGATCCCTTCGCGGAGCTGGCCCTTTCCCGGGTGCGGGAGGTGGGGGTGGACCTGAGGCACCTTCAGGAGGACCCCGACCACACCACCAGTTCCGTGCTGATCCTCTTGGTGCCCGGGGGGGAGCGGGCCATGGTGAGCGCCGAGGGGGCAAGCCGTTACCTGGATCCCTCCCTCTTCAAGCCCCGCTACCTGGACCAGGCGGACGCCGTGGTCCTCTCCGCCTACGCCCTGGTGGGAGGCCCTAGCCGCAGCTACGCGGTGGAGGTCCTCGAGGCCGCCCGGAAACGGGAGATGCCCATCTTCGCCGACCTGGGAACCGGGGCGGTACGGGTGGCGGGCAGGGAGCTTTTAAGGTACCTACGGGGTGTAAGCTGGCTTCTCATGAACCAAACGGAGCTTCTGACCCTGGCAGAGGCCTCCTCCCTTTCCGAAGGGGTGGCCCGCCTCCGGGAAGAGGGGTTCCACCACCTGGCCATCAAGGTGGGGGCCATGGGGTCCATCGTGGTCACTCCCGAAGGGGAGGAGCTCATCGAACCCTTCCCCGTGGAGGACATCGTGGATTCCACGGGATCCGGGGACGCCTATACCGCCGCCTTCGCCCACGCCATCCTGAGCGGGAGAAGCCCCCTGGAGGCGGGCAGGCTGGCCAACCTGGCCGGGGCCTTGGCCGCCACCGCCATCGGCGCCCAGGGCAGGCTCATCCGGCTAGAGGACCTGGAAGTAGCGGTGGGCCAGGGCTAAAAAGGCCAAGCCCGCCTTCCCGCTCTTTTCCGGGTGGAACTGGGGGGCCAGGAGGTTTTCCTTGGCCAACAAGGCGGTGAAGGGGGTGCCCTCGTACTCCCCCTGGCCCAGGGAGTGGGGGGTGAGGGGGCCGTAGTAGGAGTTGGCGAAGTAGAAGTGCCGTCCGGAAAGCTCCGCAAAGGGGCCGCCGAAGGCCACCTGGTTCCAACCCATCTGTGGCACCCGTCCCCGGGGAAAGCGCCGCACGGTGCCCGCCACCAGGCCCAGGCCCCTAACCCCAGGGGCTTCCTCGCTTGCCTCGTAAAGCACCTGCATGCCCACGCAGATGCCCAGGAAGGGAAGGCCCCTTTCCAGGTGGGCCAGGACCCGGTCCACGAACCCGCTATTCCGGAAGGCCTGCATCACCTGACCGAAGTGGCCCTGGCCGGGAAGGACCAGCAGGCTGGCCTCGAGGTGCGCCCGGGGGTCCGAGGAGACGGCGACCCCAAAGCCCGCAACCTCCAACGCCTTGGCAGCACTTCGAAGATTCCCCGAACCGTAGTCGATGAGCAGGGCCTTCATGCCCTAAAGCACCCCCTTGGTGCTGGGAAGATCCTCCCCCGTGATCCGGGTGGCCCGGTGGAGGGCCCGGGCCAGGGCCTTAAAGCTGGCCTCCACCACATGGTGCGCCTCCCTGCCGGAGAGAAGCCGAAGGTGCAGGGTGAGGCGGCCGTGGTTCACGAGGCCCCGCAGGAACTCCCTGAGGTGGTAGTGGTTCACCCCCCCCGCCTCCCCCACCACGGGCCACTCCTCCGGGCGGTACTCCAAATGGGGGCGGCCCGAGAGGTCCAAGACGCAAAGCACCAGGGTTTCGTCCATGGGGGCGAAGGCCTCGGCGTAGCGCTCCAGGCCTACCCCCTCCCCTAACGCCTCCTTGAAGGCCTGGCCCAGGGCGATGCCCACATCCTCCACCAGGTGGTGCACGTCCACCTCGAGGTCCCCTTTGGCCTCCACCTCCAGGAGGAAGCGCCCGTGGCGCTGGAGCTGGAGGAGCATGTGGTCCAGGAAGGGCAGGCCCGTGGCCACCTTCCCCCCCACGGGCCCATCCAGGCCCAAGCGCACCCGCACCCAGGTCTCCGCCGTGGCCCTTTCCACCAAAGCCTCACGCATACGCCACCTCAAAGGCCGCCCGCAAGAAGGCGTCCATCTCCTCCTTAAGCCCGATGGTCACCCGCAAGCACCCCTCAAGCCCCGGGTAGCGGTCCTGCCGCCGCACCAAGATCCCTTGGGCCAGGAGGTGGCGGAAGGCCGCCTCCGCGTCCGGGGTGCGCACCAGGAGGAAGTTGGTGTGGCTGGGGTAGGGCCGCCAGGTGGGGTGGGCGAGGAGCTTCCCGTAGACCCTTTCCCGCTCCTTCCGCACGTAGGCCGCCACCTCCGCCACATAGCCGGGGTTTTCCAGCACCACCTCCAGGATGGCCCCGGTGTGGGCGGGGAGGACGAAGGGGGGGAGCACCTCCCGCACCACCTGGGCCACCTCGGGGGCGGCCAGGAGGTACCCCGCCCTCACCCCTCCCAAGGCAAAGGCCTTGGAGAAGGTGCGCAGGAAGGCCACGTGGGGGTTTTCCCGCCCCAGGGGGCTGAAATCGGTGCCGGCAAACTCCCGGTAGGCCTCGTCCACCAGCAAAAGCCCCCCCACCTCCTGGGCCCTTTGGGCCAGGGCCCGGAGGGCTTCCTCGGGGTAGAGGGTGCCCGTAGGGGCATGGGGGTTGGGAAGGAAGAGGACCCCGCCCCGGAAGGCCTGAAGGAGCTCCTCCAAGGGCAGGGCAAACCCCTCCCCCAGGGGCACCGCCCGGTAGGGGGTGCCCGCCATCCTGGCGGCGTGGGCGTAGTGGGGGAAGGAGGGCGAGAGGTCCAGGACCTCCTCCGCCGCCAGGCTCAGGGCCAGGATGAGGAGGTTGGACCCAGGGGCCAGGACGATGCCCTCCTCCGGCCAGCCCGTGAGGGCAGCGAGCTTCCTCCGCAGTCCCTCCGCGTGGATCTCCGGGTAGCGGTTCCAAGGAAGCCGGGCCATGCGGCGCAGGGCCTCCTCCTTGAGGGGTTCGGGCAAGTCAAAGGGGCTTTCGTTCTGGTCCAGCTTCACCGGGGCCTCCACCTTTTGGTAGGGGTAGGGGGTGAGGCCCTGAAGGTGCGCCTTGAAGGCCCGCATACCCTGGAGTATAGCCCGGTGCCGGTAAACTGGAGGGGTGAACCGGGCCAAGGACTGGCTCCTCCAAGCGGAGAAGGACCTGGAGATGGCCGGGATCGCCCGGGAGGCGGGAAGGCACGAGTGGGCCTGCTTCGCCGCCCAGCAGGCCGCGGAGAAAGCGGTCAAGGCCCTCCACCTCCACTTGGGCCAGGAGGCCTGGGGGCACCTCATCGCCCGGCTTCTCCGGGAGCTACCCCTAGAGGTTCCTCAGGAGCTGGTGGAAAAGGCGCGGTACCTGGATGGGCTCTACATCCCCACCCGCTACCCCGATGCCTTCCCCGAGGGACCCTCTGCGGAGCACTACGGACCCTTGCAGAGTGAGGAGGCTTTGCGTTATGCCGGTGAGATCCTTGGCTTCGTCCGTGCTCAGATGGCCTAGCCGGGAAGAGGTGGAGGTGGCCCTCCGGGCCTGGCTCCAGCGCCACCCCATCCCCGGCCTCCTGGCACTAGGCTACTTCGGCTCCTACGCCCGGGGGGACCACGGGGTGGGGAGCGACCTGGACCTGGTCCTGGTGGTAAAGGCCGCGGACCTTCCCCCTTGGCAAAGGGCCGCCCAGCTCCCCCTGGAGGAGCTTCCCGTACCTGCGGAAGCCTTGGTCTACACCCTGGAAGAGTGGCAAGCCCTTCCCAGGCTAAGCCCCCGCTTCGCCAGAACCCTAAGGGAGGAAACCCGCTTTCTCTTAGGGGCGGAAGTGGTCGTACCCCCTTCGGGGCACAGGCTTGCCCTGGAGGAAAACCCCCTCCCCCTCCTCCACCCGCCCCGCGCGGAAGAGGGGTAGGCCCGCCGCCTCCGCCCGGGCCAGCACCTGGGCCTCGGCCTCCGGGGGCACCACCAACACCGCCTCAAACTCCTCCCCCCCATAGAGGACGAGCTCCTTGGCGGCCACCTCGTCCCCTGCGAAGGCCAGGACGTCGGGGTAGAGGGGCAGGTCTTCCAAGTCCACCCGCAAGCCCAGCTCCGCCAGCTGCCACAGGGTTTCCGCCAGGCCGTCGGAAGAGTCCAGCCCCCCCCGGAGGAGGCCCGAAAGGGCCAAAAGCTCCAGGCGGGGCAGGGGGTAAAAGGCGGCCTCGCGGATTTCCGGGAAGCCCTGCAGGCTACGCCCCCGGTGGTGGGCCCATATGGCCGCCCCCGTCCTGCCCCAGCGGTCCCCGGCCAGGTAGAGGAGGTCCCCCGGAAGGGCCCTACGGGGTAAGGGAACCTCCGCCTGGGCGAAGCCGGAAACGGTGAGGGCCACCTCCTCGCCGGCGTTGGTGTCGCCCCCAAGGAGCACAGCTCCAAGCCGCCCTGCCGCCTCCGCCGCACCCTTGACCAGCTCAAGGACGAAGTCCTCCTCCAAATCCGGGGGCAGAAAAAGCCCCAGGGTGAAGCCCAAGGGCCTTCCCATCTTGCAAAGAAGGTCGGAGGCCGTGGCCGCCACCCCCCGCCATCCCACCTCAAAGGGCCCCATCCCCAGGAGGGCCACTTCCCGGTAGAGAAAACCATCGGTCTTCAAAAGCCAGGCCACCTCCCCCATCCAAACCCCTCCGGCATCATCCCCGGGAGGCAGGGGAGCCCCTGGGGGATAGCCGATGGGGGCAAGCTTCCCAAGAAGCGCCCGCTCGCCCAAGTCCTTAAGCCGCATACGCCCAGGCTAGGGTATCATGGCGGGGTGTGCCGGGTTGACCTTTGCCTTACGCCGGCCCGCGGCCCCCTAATCCTGGTAGAGGTCCTCCCCGCAGGGAGCCTCCTCACCCAGCTCCTGGCCCAAGGAGCCCTGGAGGTCTGGGTGGCCCCAGGACCCAAGGTGGCCCGCCTTCTGGCCCAGGAACTGGGACAAGGGGTCCTTCTCCTGGGCGAGGTGGAAGGCTTCCCTCCCGAGGGCTTCCACGGCCGGCTTTCCTTGGTGGACTTAGCAAGCACCCCTGTGGCGGGGAAAAAGGCCATCCTGGTGGCTCCCCTCCTCAACGCCAGCCTCCTCCCCGGGGAGGAGGAGGTGTACGTGGCGGGGTTTCGCAACGCCAAGGCGGTCTTGGAAGCCCTTCGCGGCCTAAAGGGGCTGGTGCTCCGACCCTCCGGGGCCCCGGAGCCCCTGCTCTCGGCGGTGGTGGCGGCCGGCTTTTTGCAGAAGCGTCTCTCCCCCGATGGCCCCACCACCCTGGCCACCGCCCTCCTCAAGGCCTTCCCCGATCCCCAGGAGGCCCTCTTCCAAAGCCCGGAGGGCCAGGCCCTTCACAAGGAGGGGCGCACGGAGGAGCTGGCCCGGGCAAGCCTCATCGGGGTGGATCCCGTGGTGCCCAAGCTCTCCGGGGTGCGCTTCTTCCCCAAGGGGGACTTCGGCCTTACCCAGGACCGCTACGCCCAGAGGTTTGTGGCATGGAACGGGTAGAACTCCTAGGCCTTCCCCTGGACCCTGTGGGGATGGAGGAGGCTCTGGCCCGAATCCAGGGCTTCCTAAAGGAGGAAGGCACCCACCAGGTGGTCACCCTGAACCCGGAGATCGCCGTGCGGGCCCAGGAGGACCGGGCCCTCAGGCAAGCCATCCTCGAGGCGGAGCTGGTCACCCCGGACGGGGTGGGCATCCTCTGGGCCGCCAAAAGGCTTTTGGGCCTGGAGCTCAAGGAGCGGGTCACGGGGGTAGACCTCACCCTGGCCCTATTCCGGCGCTTCCCTGGGATCCGGGTCTACCTCCTCGGGGGAAAGCCTGGGGTAGCCGAGCGGGCAGCAGCCGAGGCCGGGCGGCTCGGGGCGGAGGTGGTAGGGTACCACCACGGCTACTTCCAGGAGGAAGAAGGGGTGGTGGAGGAGATCCGACAGAAGGCCCCGGACCTCCTCCTGGTGGGCATGGGGGAAAGGCAAGAAACCTTCATCCACCGGCACAAGGCCCACCTGAGGGCCAAGGTGGCCATGGGGGTAGGGGGCACCCTGGACGTGCTGGCCGGCGAGGCCAAGCGCCCCCCGGCCTGGGCGCAACGGCTTGGCCTGGAGTGGCTCCTCCGGGTGGGCCTGGACCCCAAGCGTTGGAAAAGGGCCCCCAGGCTCTTCCGCTTCGCCTATATGGTTCTCAAGGAAAAGCGCTAGAATGCATCCATGGTAACCCCAAGGCGCTTCCTCGCCCTTTTCCTTCTCCTGGGGCTCGGCCTGGCCCAAGGGCTGGTCCTGCCCTTTGAAGGCCCCCAGGGCTTCCGCCTGGCCCAGGCCTTCGCCCAAGGCCTCAAGGCCCCTCCCCCCACCCTCCTGGCCCTTCTCCTTCCCGACCTGCCCTGGCGGAACAGCTACGACCTGACGGGAGGGCTTTACACCCGGGCGGGGGCCCGGCTGGCCCAGGCGGCCACGGGGGCCGAATGGGTCCTCCTGGGCAAACAGGAGGAAGGGAGCCTGAGGCTCTTCCTGGCCCGCAAAGGCGGGGTCAAGGAGGGCCTCTTCCGCACGCCCGACCTGGCCTGGCTCTGGCTCCAGGGGGAGGGGCTGGCGCAAAAGTTCAGCTCCCTACCCTATCCCTCCCTCTCCGAGGAGGAGCTCAGGGAACGGGCCCACGGGGTAAACCCCGATCCCCTTCACCAATCGGCCCTGGACCTCAAGGAGGGGCGGGGAAGCGGGCTTTTAGAGGGGATCCTTCCGGAAAAGCTCCTCCTTCTCTGGCAAGGGAAGCTCCCCCCCGCCTATCAGGCCTTCGCCCTCCTCTCCCAGGGCAAGCGGGAGGAAGCCCTTAAGCTGGCGGAGACCCTCCTGAAGGGGGACGTCCTGGAAAAGACCGCCGCAGAACTGGTCTTTAGAACCCTCGAGGACCCCCGCTGGAAGGAAGCGGCCCGCACCCTGGCCCAGGCTTTCCCCGAACTTCCCCTGGCGTGGGAGGAGGTAAGCTTCGCCGCCTTCGCCGAGGGGAAGGGAGAGGAGGCCAGGGACGCCCTGCTGAAGGCCCTCAGGCTCCGGCCGGATTACTGGCTTTACTGGACCAACCTGGGCTGGGCCTACTACCTTGCAGGGGACCTCCCTAGGGCCATCCTGGCCTCGGAGCAGGCGGTGAAGCTCAGGCCCAACGCCACCGCCTATTACAACCTGGGCCTATTTAAGGCCATTTACGGGGACTTCCTGGGAGCCAAGGCCGCCTACGACCGGGCCCTGAGGCTGGACGAGGGGGAGGACTTCCTCGAGGCCCTAAAGGACCTGGAGGAGCGAACTGAGCCCCTGGCCCTTTTCTTCCGGGCCTACGTGGCGGAACGGGCAGGGCTTCCGGCCAAAGGGCTTTACCAAGCCTTTCTGGAAACCTACCCCCAGCATCCCCTGGCCCAGGCGGCGAGGAGGGCCCTGAACCGGGAAGAAGGGGGGTTGGTTTTGGAGGTGAAGAAGCTGGCCCTGATCCCTGGGGACCTGGAGGCCAGGCCCTTCCACGCCGGGGAAGCGGTCTTCCCCGAGGTCAAGCTCACGGGAAGCCCCTACCTTCCCCGGCACGAGCTGCAAACCCTGCTCTACAAGGAAGGCACCCTGGTGGCCCAGGAGAAGAAGCCTTTGGGCTTCCCTCCCCTCACCGCCGCCCTCGAGGAGGTGGCCCCTGCGGTCAGCCTGCCCGAGCCGGGCAGGTACGTGCTGGAGGTGCGCTACGGCGAGGCCCAGGCCCTCATCCCTCTGGAGGTGGGTCCCGAAAGCTTGGCCCGGAGGCTTTATGCCCTGGGCCTCGAGGTGCGGGACCTTTCCGGAAACCTTCTCCTCACCCCCAAGGAAACCCTGGGCCCGGACGGGGACCGGCTTCTTCTGGAAAAAACCCTGGAGGCTCTTAAGGAAGCGGCTCCCCTGGCCACCAGCGCCCGGCTCACCACCCCCCTCCCCCAGGGTCCCTATGCGGGGAAGAGCATCCAGGAACTGCTGAAGAACCCTACCTTGGAAATGGTCCGCTCCTTCTTCCAAAAGGTGGTGGAAGCCCCCGAGCTCCTGGCGGATAACGACGTGGTGAACGCCCTGGTGAACTGGCTCCTGGAAAGCCGGTAACGTGGTAACGGCCCTGTAACGCTGGATCGGGTTTACCCTAATCCTGGTCTCATTGGACCGGAATGGAGGCCCATTCGTATCGGCATTTCTCGGTATTGGCGTTTGGGTATTGTGGCGTTGGTGGCGG
>Ga0209289_100518_pt1 | contig 19653 bp, 17 predicted proteins | sample GXS110809BmetaG_FD_184121 | JGI IMG/M metagenome (GOLD analysis project Ga0209289, IMG submission 184121) | Hot spring microbial communities from Gongxiaoshe hot spring, China to study Microbial Dark Matter (Phase II) - GXS 110809B (SPAdes)... ...
GGACCGGCCATGAGGACGAGGGCCCGAAGGGAGGGATCGCGCGCGGCCACAAGTAGGGCGACGATGGCTCCTTCGCTGTGGCCGATGAGGGCGATGCGGTCCGGCGCGATCTCCGGTCGCGCGCGGAGGAATCGAACGGCGGCCTGCGCATCATCGGCGAAATCATAGGTCGTCGCCGTCTCGTAGCGTCCTCCCGATCGCCCGACCCCACGCTTATCGTAGCGAAGGACGGCGAACCCTTGCGGCGTCAGATGCTCGGCGATCTGCGCGAAGACCTTCACGCCCGCGACGTTTTGATCGCGCTCGTGCGGACCGGAACCGGCAATGAGGACAACGGCCGGCAAGGGGTGCGCGCGCTCTTTCGGAAGCGTGAGCGTTCCCGCCAACGTGATCTCTCCAGAAGGAAAGGTCACTTCCCAGGCATCGTACTCTTGCGGTGCCGTGCGCTCGGTTGGTCTCTCATATCCCTCACGATAGACCTCGATGAAGAGAGGGCCGGGGATGACGAGCTTGATCACGCGACGCGCGTCGTCCACCCACATCTCCATCGAGATCGTCTGTCCCGTTGGTTGAACGAGCGCGAGTTCCAGGTGAATCAGGTCATCCATCCGATTGGCGAAGGAGATGCGTTCGCGCCCTTTGACGCGCACCGTGAGCGGCAGTTCGATTTGCGGGAGGACGTAAACGCGAACATCTTGAGGTTCCGTTCGAGAGAAATCCACGCGCTGTGCCAAGACTTCGTAGAGGAAGAAGGGGACGTTTGAGAGCACCACGATCGCGTCCGGCGAGACAGCGTCTTCTTTCGTCGTCGTCGTTCCTCCCACGGTGATCTCGCTCCGTGCCTTCCCTTCGGCGAACGTCGCGCGCACTTCCTGTTCTAAAGGACCAACCTTCGCTCTCACCTGCGCCTCCCGAGGACGATGCTGGGCATCGGTGATCAGCGTGAAGGAATCGATCGTGATCGAGAACGAACGGAGTTCGAGCGAGGCGCGTCCCGTCCACGTGATCCGTCCTTCTGCCTTCGTCACGGAGAACGCCTCGCGCCCGGCCGGGTGCTCGTTCACATAGATATGAAAGCCACCAGCGGCTTGGGCGGTGGGCCATCTTGCCCCGTCCATCCCTGCGAGGAGAAGCAGAAGGAGCTTGTGGATGAGCATCGGTGCTTTCCTCCCGAAAGGATCGGGACCGTCGGGTGAGGACGTTCACGATCCCGGATGGTGGAGCGAGAGCTCTTCATGTTCGATCGGCCGAACGCCCGCTGCTTCGGAAGCTGCGACCTTTCGCACTGGGGCTGCGGCGCTGCGTCGCCGCTCTACGTGTTCGACCAATCGGCAGTATGCGCAGACTTCGGTCGTCGTCGGCTGGCCACAGCGTGAGCAGGGGACAAGCGCCGTAGCCTCGGCTTCCGCAAAGAGCGCGCGAATCTGATAGAAGCCGTCGAGGAAGCGCCGTTTCGTGCCCGGCGCTTGATGCTCCAACTGCGCGAGGAGGTCCTTGTACGAGAGCGTCGTCGCCCCAAACGCATAGGGGCACTCGTCGCGGACGTAGGCGATCCGATTCACTAGGGCATAAACGGTCGTTTGCTTCTCGGTGAAATAGACGAAGGGCTTGACCTTCTTCTTCAACCCCTCTCGCTCGTCCAGGACCGGATATTGGCGAGCGAGATACCCGCGATTCCAATTGAGGACGTTCGAGAAGAGCACCGCAACTTCATCATCGAGGTTATGTCCGGTGGCGATCACATCGTACTCGGCTTCCAGAGCGTAGCGATTCATGACATACCGTTTGATCAATCCGCACGCTGAGCACGCTTCGCGGGCCGTCAGGTCTTTGATCTCCGGAATCGGTGCGCCGACCTCTTCGGCCACGCTGACGACGTGCAATCGCCGACCGATCCGCTCGGCAAGCTCGAAGCATCGTTGCTTCGATTGCTCCGAATAGTTATTGCTGCCGACGATTCCCAGGTCAATATAGAAGCCATCGGCTTCATATCCAAGCGCATTGAGTGCGTGCCAGAGCGAGAGACTGTCTTTCCCGCCGGAGACGGCAACCAAGACGCGATCCCGGCGGGAGAACATCTTGAACTTACGGATCGTGCGCTCTGTGTAGTCGAGAAACCACGGCGAGTAGCACGCGGAGCAGAGCGCCAGCCGGTGCTCTGGCATGTAGATGATGGCTTTCTTCAGACACTTTCGGCACTTCATGGACTGACGCCTCCAGAGACGACGCGGATCAGCTCGACCTCATCTTCGACCTCGAGCCATTCGTCTTCGGTCACGATCTCATCGTTCCTCACGACGACGACGGTCTCGGGCAAGAGGTCGAGCTTCTCGAGCAGCTTGCGCACGCTCATGCGCTCGGTGAATTCGTATTCCTGCTGGCCGTATCGAACTTTCATGTGCGCGAACGACGGGCGCGTTCATCGGCGACTCGCGCCGTGTAGCTCGACGTTGTTAGCCACGAGGCGGAACTGGCAGCCGAGAAATTCGACGGCCTTTCGCGTCAGGATCATGCGTTCGGTGAAGATCTCGAAGAACTCCATGACGCTTCCAATGGACGGATCCACCTCCAATTCCAAGGTGATGACCTTCTGGTCTGGATCCACGGCGAGCGTGCTGCGGGTGACCGAGTAATTGATACGATCGTGGATGTCGAATTGTTTGGGATCGGTCAAGCGAACGCGCGACCGGTGCACATCGGCCTTATCGGCGATGATGACGGCGGCGCTCACCGGGCTCACGGGCAGACCGTCGGATTCGTCGTGATGGCCGATGGCCGCCATCACGATGCCGATGTAGCGCGGAGGCATCTTCATGGCCGTCAGAATCTGCATGGCCATGAGCGCGCCCGATTGGGCGTGCACGTTACGATTGATGACGTTGCCCGCGTCATGGAAGAAGCCGGCGATGGCCGCCAGCTCCGGCAGAGGCGGTTCGTATCCGAGTTTCTGCAGGATCTCGCGCGCCCATTTCCCCGTTTTCTTTGCGTGTCGGATGCCGTGCTCCGTGTAGCCGATGGCCTCCAGCACGGCGTCGGCCGCTTCGACATAAGCCAGGGCCGTCTCATCCTGCAGCAAATCCTCCAACGTCACAATCTGCTGGATCGGCTCGATCAGTTTCGTTGACATGCTTGCCCCTCGCTCTCCCGGATTCGGCACGACACGATGTAAATAATACGCCGCTTCACCAGGAGGGCGCAAATGGCGGCTCACTTCGTGGCTTTTTCCTCCTTCGTGCAGAGGACGTCTTCAAGAGCATTCAGAAGGACACGTTCCGGAGGGGTCGCCAGCGTCACCTCGGTCTCGACCGAGCTGTTCCCCTGTACGGTTGCCATGCCCAGGCGCACGAGCTTTCCCTCGCCGTAGTCGAGATAGACGGGGACGAGCATGCGGAAATCGTCAGGCACGCGGCTTTGGGCGATCTTGAGCCAGAGCCGATACCTTCCGTCGGGGGTCGGGCGAAGCCAATAGTGGAGCACGTAGTGTGGGAGGGCTGTTCCATAGACCCACTGTCGGAAGAACCACTCCATGCGTCCATTCCCCTCGAGGTCCATCTCCGGCGTCATGTGTTTCTCGACTAGGCGTTGGAAGTCGCGGGTCGAGGCCGCGCGATGTGCGTAGGTGCGGGTGAACTCGCGCATCAGGGCGATGAAGCGATCATCGCCTTCTCCCAAAGGGGCGCGCGGATCGCGCAGCATCATGCGCAACATGTGCAGGACGAAGGCGCCCTTCGCGTAGGCGAGCCGTTCGTAAGCGCCGGTTGTTCGTCCCGTGTTCAAGCGCGCGCCTAGGATGAGCGGGCCGACCCGATAGGGTTCGAGGCTCGTACGATTCACGCCAAGCAGCGCCTTTCGTGTGATCAGCTCGCGTTGGTTCTTCCAGAAGTCGAGGAAGCGCTTCAAGCGCCGCTGCGGATCGGCGTGGAAGGCGAACTGTAGATAGAGCGCGGCCGAGAAATCCGAGAAGCCCTCGGACATCCACTGGTCGCGATAGGTCTTCCAGCTCACGATGTGTCCCCACCACTGGTGGGCGACTTCGTGCGCGCCGACGATATCGGTGAACTCCGAGAAGCGCACGGGCAGGCCGAGCGCGCGTCGCTGCGTACCGTCCAAGAATGCCGTGTAGGGAAGATAGACGAGCATCGGCCAACTCTGCCCGAAGAACGCGGCCGGTTGCTGCGAGAGTGCGATGCGCCCGTAGGGATTCGGCCCGAAATAGCGGGTGAAGATGCGTACGGCGTTAAGCGCCTCGACGAGCATGTTCTCGGCCAAGCCACTTGTGGTCAAGCTCCCCATCGGCAACTCCAGGCGAATGCCCTGTCGTTCCAGTTGCTCCGCCAACAACTGCACACGGCGAATCTCATCCGGCTCGGTCGGATTCGTATAGACTTCGAGGACGATCCCGTCCTCGCTTCGTTGTCGCGTTTGGAACAGGCCGACGTTGAATCCGGCGACCGTTATGGGCCATTCGCTCGTCCAGCGCGATGTCTCTGGAACCCGCTCGCGCGGCTGTCCCGTAGCGACGATCATATGGTCTTTCGGGATCGCGAATATGATCTCGAATGTCGCGCGATCGCCGAAAGTCATCTGCCAATTATTCGGATACCAGGTGGACCGCGCTTCGGGGACGAGGATGTAATTGCCGGGACCGCTGGGACGCACCGCCCCACGGCCGCCATAGCGGAGGAACACCGTGCGCGGCACGCCAACCGGAAGCGGCTCCGGGAAGATCACGGCCAGCGCGTTTCCTTCCTCTTCGTCCACCTGAAGGAACGGAAGGGGAGTCTTCTGGGCGTCCCAGGCGCGTTCGACCCGCAGCTTCGGGAAGAGGGCGAAGCGAATGACGCGCAGATGCGGCTGAAGGGGAATGAAGGTGACTTCGGCCGTGACGTCCAAATGTCCGCCGCGATCCACGCGGACCTGGAGGCGATAGTGCGCAAGGTCATACTCGCGATGATCTTTCTCTTCGGTGTCGGCGGGAGCTAGCTCCGCACTGCGATGAAAGAGCGCCCAGATGCCTTGGGTCGTCTCCTCATAGCTCGCCAGGCCCACTTCTTCAGCGCTCGGCAACGAGGGGGCGAACCCGAGCGGGTCCACGCCGAAGACGAGCTTCGGATGCTTCTTCCCCTTGAGAAAGGCCAGGAAGAATCCTTCACGTTGAGGCGCGTAGAGATCCGCCAGTAGACGCATCTCGAGCGCTTGCTTCAGCTGACGTCGCACCACGTGTTGATGTTCGCGGAACCGATCAAGGATCGGCTTCGGCGGTGGGGCGTGGGTAATCGCGAGCCGCCGACGCAACTCTTCGTCCGTCCGATCGGTGAAGTAGATGACGGCTTCCTCGAAGGTCTCGCGCAGCTCGCCCGTGCCCGTCAGATGCGCGAGAAATTGCCGCTCGACCTCAAGCGGAGGGGAGAGCGCGAATGCTCCCTCACCCACGAAGATGGCTCCGAGCGTGCGTCCCATCACCGGTGCGAAGAAATAGAAGGTCCCTCGGTGGAAGATGAAGTGGCCGGCATCGCGCCACAGTTCCACCTCTTCGACGATCGCGCGTTCCTCGCCCGGTTGCATCTGGCGCAATGCGAGATAGATGGGGTCAGCGGCCGAAGCCTCCCCTTGCTGCTTGCTCGTCACAAGGGGAAGAGAGTGCGTCCAGAGGACCAGAAGAGGGAGAACGAGCCGAAGGAACCGGGACATACAACTCCTCTCATCGAGCCTCGCGCAGCTTTGAGACGACGGCCGCGCGAAGCGGCATCGCGGGAGAGTACTCGCGCGTTCCCCCTTGTCGAGAGGGGAGCTTCCGACCCGCCCAGAGGACGCGCTGCAATCGGGGCCACCGATCCGCCCACTGGTTCGGCAGGCCTTCCACGACGAGCACATCCGTTCCGCGGCGCTCGATATGGACACGCCCTTCCTCCGTCTCCCAAGCTCGCCATGAGGCGTTCGGCTCCTGAGGGATCTCGCGCGCCGTCTTATAGCGGCGCGTCGTACGACGCGCGTAGGCCTCGGCGAATTCGCGCGCTTCGGCCTCGTTCTCCCATGTGGAGAGATGAATGAGCACGAGATGTCCCGTGCGCGCGTCCTCATAGAGCGCGAACTGGTCGCCCTCCCAACCTTCAGCTGCTCGTGCGGCCGTCGGCTTGTCCAAATACTCGCGGAGGATGAGGAGGTATCCGAACTCTCCGTTGCGATCGGTCAAGCGTTTTCGCACGGACTGGCCAAGCAGATGGCGAACGTCGCTCAAACGAATGCGAACCGGGCGATCGCGGGAGAGGAACTTCTCCGGATGAAGGATCTGCTCGGTCGAATCCGGCGGGTCAGCGTATGCGCGAGAGACGCGCGCCCATGAACCTCGCTGCACGAGGTGCTGGATGAAGGCCGTTCCGTAGATGTAGGGGAAGAGCAGACTCTCGCGCACAGCAGCCGGAGCGCTTTGCAGGACTCGACTGCGCTCGTCATCCATCATCCGAAGCTGCTCGAAGATGGCCGTGAGGGGGACGGGAATCGAGGTCAAGTCCATGCCCTGGGGCTTCAACATGTAGGTGAGCATTACTCCCATAGCCTCTCCCTCGATCAACGCCTGCACGGCGAGGTCGCGATCGCTCTCGCCCTTTGGGCCTTCCTCAAAGCGGGTGAGATCGAAGTGCTGATCTTGAAGCGCATGGACCAGCTCATGCACCATGACCAGGCGCTGTTCCTCAAGCGTCAGCCAGTCGGCCAGATAGAGCGTCTTCGTCTTCGGGCGATAATATCCGGCGACCTGCTCGGTCAGGATCCGCAGCAGCAGATCGCGATAGTCAAATCCTCGCGGCGCGAGACCGAAGGCGATGAGGGCCTTCGCCGCCGCGTCGAAGTCTTCGGGGGAGATCCGCTTGTTGAAATCGTCCACTAAGTGGCGTTCGATCTCCGCGCGGGACTGAAGGCCGGCCCTGACCGAGCGGCGAACCGGAAGTCCGCGAAGGCGGCTGACTTCGGCCAGGATCTCCTCGACCAGGTTCAAAGCGTTCGGACGAGTCGTTTGCTCCACCGCTGAAGGGCGCTCTGGGGAGGAAGCGGCCGACATCAGAAGGAGCAGGAGACCTCCGGCCGCCCATGCGATTCGGTGTCGTGAGCGATCCGAGACGGGGCTTCGTTTTGACATCCTCGCACCTTTCGCTCTACATTTCACTCCGTTTGTAGCCGAAGTCGGGAAGTTTGTCAAACGTCTGCTTTCGCGAGGGGAGAAGGGCATGGACGAAGAGCGTCGCGATCCGGTCGAAGTGGCGACGCGCGTGCGTTATGCGGAGACCGATCAGATGGGCGTAGCCTATTACGCGAACCATTTCATCTGGTTCGAAGTCGGGCGGAGCGAGTTCTGTCGACAACGCGGGTTTGCCTATCGGCAGCTCGAGGAAGAGTTCGGTTTCTATCTGGTCGTGGTCGAAGCGCGGTGTCGGTATCTGGCGCCGGCTCGGTATGACGATGAGATCGTCATCCGCACGTGGCTCGGGGAGATGCGCAAACGTTCACTGAGCTTTCGCTACGAGATCTTCAAACGGGAGGATGGGCGGAAGCTCGCCGAGGGGGAGACGGTTCACGTCCTCGTGGATCGCGAAGGACGAGCGCGCGCGCTCCCGCCGATTTTGGTCGAGCGCTTGGGTCGCGGAGGAGGTGCTTGACAGCTCAAAGGGGGCACGGCATATTTTAACAACGTCGGGGAGGGGGACATGGAAACGGAACGGCTGACGCTCGGCCAGGAGTTGAAACGTCGTCGCGAGGCCCGAGGGATCGAGCTGCAGGACATCTCGAACGCCACGCGGGTGGCCGTGCGTTTCCTCCGTGCCATCGAGGAAGATGATTTCCAGTCCCTGCCGGGAGGACTCTTCACTCGCTCCTTTATCCGAACCTATGCCCGCCATGTGGGGATGGATGAGGAGGAGGCGATCGCTCGGTACTACGAGCAGACGGGACAGACGCGGGAGGACATCCCGCGATACCCCTTCACGACCATAGCAGCCGAACGCGCGCGCTCCATTTTCTGGACCCGATTCGTCGTCGCCCTTTTCGTCGTGGGCGTCTTGGCGTTGGGTGGATATGGGGGGTGGCATTATTGGCAACGGGAGGGGAGGCATCTGTGGGAGAGCTGGAGAGCGAAGCGCGCGCCAGTTGTCAAGCACGAGGAACCGAGTCCGGTTCGCGCTCAAGAGCCGATTCCCACTCCGGAACCTCCATCGGGGCCTCCCGCCGACGTCGCTCCTGCGGCTCCGTCGGCTTCTGTGAGCTTGGAGGGGGCGGCGGCCGCCGCTTCTCATGAGCCGGCTTCGAACGCGCCTGCCGAACCATTGGAAATTCGGCTGGAAGCGATAGGCAATTGCTGGATCTCGGTTCAGGTGGACGATGAGCCGAAGCCTCAACAAGAGATGCTGCGCGCCGGCGATGTCCGCATATTCACGCCGAAGAAACAGGTGCGCTTGTCGGTGGGGAGTGTTCCCGCTTTGAAAGTGACGATCAATGGGCAGCCGGCGCAACTACCCTCGGTCGGCCACGTCGCCCGCGGGGTGATCATCACGCCGGAGAACGCGCGGCAGTTCATCACACCGTGAGCAGCGAGAGAAAAATTTCCCTCTCGGCGGGGCGTCGCCCAAGGCTCAATGTGCATCTAAAGGGGTGGCGTTTCACTTTGCGATGAGGAGGCGACGATGATGAGGCGCTTTATCGCACTGGGTCTGCTGGCTACATTCGCGCTTTTGGTTGGGCCGCTCGCCTCAAGTGAGCGGCAAGCCGCTCGCTCGCTGCGCATCGCGGCCGGGCAGGAGAGCGTTCGGGTTCCCGTGGATACGCTCTTTCGGCTGCGGCTGCGACAGGGGCTCAGCTCTCGAACGGCCCAGAAGGGAGACACGTTCACGGCAGAGGTCATCGCCCCCGTCGTCATCGGCGATGTGGTGGCCGTACCTGTCGGAAGCCTGGTGACCGGGCGCGTGACCTCGGTCACGCGAGCCGCGCGGCGGCGGAGCGGCACGATCGCCGTCTCGTTCGAGGAGCTTCAGCTCCCGTCGGGGCAGAAGTACAAGATCTACGGCTCGCTCGCAAGCTTGGAGACCGCTGAAGGAGAGAAGCGGCAGGTCGGAGAGGAAGGAGAGGTCAGAGGCGGATCGTCCATTAAGCGGGATGTCGTCTTCATCGGCGGCGGAGCCGGTGTGGGAGCCGTCATCGGCGCGGCCGCCGGTGGAGGGAAAGGCGCCGGCGTGGGCGCCGCGATCGGCGCGGGCTTGGGAACGGCCGCTGCGCTCCTGCGCAAAGGGGCTGAAGTCGAAGTCCCCTCGGGAACGGAGATCGGCATGGTGCTGGACCGCGAGCTGATCGTGTCGAGGTCGCGGTGAACCCTTCGCTTGTGAGGGGGGGATGTGTCCCCCCTCGGCCACTCGTCGGATGAGCATCTACGAGCAACGTCCGATCGATCTCACGTCGCTTCGCACCTATCGTCTCGCTGAGCGTCCCAGTAAAGTCACCGTTCGCGATTTCGCGAGGCCTCATGAGCCGGGGGCTTCGGTGAAGGCTTTTCTCGATACCCTTCCACGCCTGCTCGCCGGTGAGGACTTCCGGGCCGTCGTCGAGAGCATTCATCGGGCGCGACGGCAAGGGAAGCCAGTCCTCATGGGGTTGGGAGGACACGTCATCAAGTGCGGCTTGGCGCCAATCCTCAACGATCTTCTCCAGCGGCGGATGATCACTGGCGTGGCCATGACGGGAGCTGGAGTGATTCACGATTTCGAGATCGCGCTCTGCGGGGCGACCTCTGAGGATGTGGAGGCGTCGCTCGGAGAAGGGCGATTTGGCATGGCTGAGGAGACGGGCCGATTGATCAATGAAGCCATCGGCGAAGGGTTCCGGGATGGCTTGGGACTGGGCGAAGCCGTCGGGCGCGCCCTGCATCGGCTCAATCCCCCCTATAAGACCTTCTCGCTGCTCTATGTGGCCTATGCCGAGCGCGTGCCGGTGACCGTGCACATCAGCCTCGGTGCGGATATCACACACGTACATCCTTCGGCGAGCGGCGAAGCCATCGGTGCCACCAGCCATCGCGATTTCCGCCTCTTCTGTTCTCTCGTGCGGGAGATGGATGGCGGCGGCGTCTATCTCAACGTGGGCTCAGCCGTGATGCTGCCGGAGGTCTTTTTGAAGGCCGTCACCGTCGTGCGTAATCTCGGCGTGAAGCTCCACGATATCACGACGGCGAACTTCGACTTCATCCAGCACTATCGCCCGGTGACGAACGTCGTGCGACGCCCGGTCGCCGGCGTAGGACGAGGCTTCGCCCTGACGGGCCATCACGAGATTTTGATCCCGCTTTTGGCCGCCGCGCTCATCGAAGGGAGCGACTGAATCCTCAGACCTTTGGTGGAACCAACCCGGTTTGGTCTTGATACTTCCCCTGTCGGTCTTCGTAGGAGACCTCGCACTCTTCGTCGCTCTCGATGAAGATGATCTGTCCGATACCTTCCTCGGCGTAGATGCGGACGGGTAGATCGGCGGAGTTCGAGATCTCCAGCACCAGGCGACCCCGCCAACAGGGTTCGAGCGGCGTCGCATTGATGATGACCCCTGAGCGCGCGTAAGTGCTCTTGCCGAAGGCCAAGCCAATCACCCGTCGCGGGATGTTGAACGTCTCGACCGTGACGCCGAGGGCATAGGAGAGTGGGGGAAGGAGCCAGTACTGCGATCCGTCCTCGGCCGTGCGCAACGGTGCCTCGATCAAACTGCTCGTGTCGAAATTCTTGGGATCGATCTCTCGCCCCTTGATCGGCGAGAAGATGAAGAAGCCATCCTTGGCGAGGCGGATATCGTACCCGTAGCTAGAAAGACCCGCGCTGATGATCCGCCGACCTTCGACTTCGCGAATCAGACGCTCCTCGAAAGGCACGATCATGCCGTATTCCAGGGCCATGCGACGAATCCACTTGTCCGATTTCACCGGCATGGCGACCTCCCGAAGCTCAGGTGGAGATATGAGGCGATGGAGAAGCGGAGTGGCCGATATTCGCCATCACCTGTTCGATCGTCATCCGCGCCAATTCGGCGAAGAAGGGGATGCGCCAGAGCGATCGTCGTCGGTCGCACAAGGCATCCCAAAGGGCCAACGTCGTCTTCCAGACCGAACGGGAAGGGGGCCGGCGATGAGCGCGGAGAAGACAAAGCTTGGTCGTCAACGCGAGTCGCCGGATCAGGATCTCGCGGTTGGGTTCGAGGATCTCCTCGATGAACGCGCGCACGGTCTTCCGCGTCAGACGGACGCGCCCGCTCGCCCGGTGAAGCCCTCGCTGCACGACGAAGTCATACGCGGCGGGCACATCGAACCACCATTCGGAGAATGGGAGAAAGGTGAGCAATTGATCCGATGTCGTCAAAAGTTCCGCGCGATGCCGGCGCACCTCAGCGAGCAGAAACGGCGGGAACTCCAGACGGTATTCCTCCGGCGTGAGCTCGTCTTCTCCGAAGATCCGCCGGCGGAAGGCGAACTCCGGGCAGATGAGGGCACGGTGGCGTCGCGCGGCGAACAGTGCGTCGCGGACGAGCGCGCGCGCGTCATCGTAGTCCACCGCGATGAGCGACATCTCGCGGCGCAGGATCATCACCGCGTTGCGATAAGTGCGTTCGGTGAGCCCGCGAACGCTATAGCATTCCTTGATCCCCTCGCGTTCATTCAGCGTGAACAAAGCCACCTCGTATCGGCCGTCCTTCCCCTCGCGAGCGATCAACAACAGTTGACTCCCATAGCCGTCAATGTGTGTGAGCCAGCATTCGCGCACCGGTCCGCTCGCGGAGAACAAGGGCTGCGCCGCGAACCCCGCGGCCTGCAGCTTCCGAAGCGCACGCTCGATCTCTCCCCACAACGTCTGCCGATGATTGAAGAGCGTCTTCAAGACGAAGACGGCGCGCCCCGAAGGGATGCAAGCGATCTCGGCGATGGCCATCCGCGCCAATTCCACATCGTGGGATTCCGCCACCGTGGCCAGAAGCGGCAGCGCTCGTTCGTCCCCTCTCTCGCCGAAATGCCTCAGCCATCGTCGCTGCGATTCCCGATCCCATTTCGCGAGCTCCTCGACAATCGAGCCAATGGCGTTCTCGTCCTGATCGAGGCCATCCAGCATCCATTCAGTGAGCGTATGGGTGATCGCTTGTGGATCCTTGAAGGCGACCACGAGATTCGGCGAGGAGAAATCTATCCCATGGCGGAAGAGGAAAGGAAGAAGCTCGATCTTGACCTCATCCGCGACATGGGGATCGCGCATGACCTCCAGGACGCGTTCGACGACCGTAGGGTCTTCTAGCTTCTCAATAACGAAAACGATGAGGGAGGCGAGTTCCGAATCCTGCGTGCTGCGCAGTTTCTTGAACAAGAGCGGGATGGCGCGCGTGTCTTCGCGCTCGATCCGTCGCGCCAGCTCGGCGATGCGCGCATCCCACTGATCTGGGGTCAACGTGCTCTTCAACAGCCGATCCAACTCGCTCACGATCCGGAAGTAACTGTGCATAGGTCGCTCCCTTAGCTCGATCCTCAGCGACGGTGCCTCGCATCCGCCCAGGAGGCTTCGGACAACGGCCGAGGCCTCCGGAGATGGCGACGCGAAAGATCCTCACCGCGACCGGAGCGATCGCGCTCCGATCCTTGTGCCAGTCATGCTCACGTTGTCTCTGTCGCATCGGCACCCTGCGAATTAGAGTACGATCCGGCCACGACGTCAAGCGCCTCCGCCTCATCCGAAATCAGCGCACGAGAGCACGGGCGCATTCGGATCTCGCTCGACGTCTTCGAGCGTGCGCCCGGAGAGCACCGAGCAAGGTTCCATCTCCGTGATCGCCGGCGCCTCGCGCGCTTCCGCATCGCGCTCTTTGATGAGCAACCACTCCTTCTCCCCACGCCCCTTCAAGCGGATGAGCGTCCATCGTCCGCGCAGCTTTCGCCCATATAAGACGAACTTCAGCGTCCCCATCTGGAGCGCGCGCGCCGGATCCTCGCCCGGCGACTGCATCTCCCATCGCCCGTAATCCCATACAATGACGGTCCCCGCGCCGTAATGTCCCGGTGGGATCTTCCCCTCGAACGTCGCATACCCCAGAGGATGATCCTCCGTCTGGACGGCGAGTCGTCGCTCGCGCGGCGAGAGCGAAGGCCCTTTGGGAAGGGCCCAGGAGGCGAGCACGCCCTCTATCTCAAGACGGAAGTCATAATGCAGACGCGAGGCCCGATGCTTCTGCACGACGAAGATCGGAGGGGCGAGTTCGGGAAAAGGGCGATGCACATCTCCCGTGTGGGCTGAAGTCTTCCGATATCCCGCTGACGTTGCGTTCATATGCCGTCTTCCTCGATCTCATAGGTCATGGTGACGGTCGTCGCGGCGCCGAGCATCGCCGAGACGCTACAGTACTTTGTCTCGGAGAGGCGAATGGCTTCTTGCACTGCTTTCTCGGAGATCTGGCGCCCGCGCACGATGTGGCGCACGACGATGTCTTGCCAAATGCGAGGATATTCCTCCCGTTGTTCGGCGAAGACGCGTACTTCGTAGTGCGTGACTACCTGCCGCTTCTTCTTCAAGATCGTCGCGACGTCCGTCCCCGTGCACGCGCCCAAGGCGAGCAGCAGCAGCTGCATAGGGCCGGGAGCGCTATCCCGCTCCCGATCGGCGTCAATGACGATGGCCCGACCGCTCGGCGAATGGCCGATGAAGAGCCGCTCGTCGGCGAGGATGACTCGAACCTCCGGCATACGCGCGTACCTCCTTTCAGAAGCTTCTTCTCCGGAGCACGAAGCAGCGATCCACGGCGATCCGGGATGATCCGCTCATGGCTTCCACCGCACGAGTCCGGCTTCGATGAGATTCTGCACATACCGCTCGACGCGCTCCAGCGTCACTGTCCCATAGTAATGGGCCCCGGCGCGACGCGCCTCCGCATCCACGGCATTGTAGATATCCAGGACCGATCGCGAGCCGTCAATGAAGTTGAGGACCTCGAATGCCATCAGCGGATGCAGACCCTCCACATTGCGGACGCGATTGCGCCGCTCCAGGAATTCCGCGGGGCCAGCCGCGAGAACGGGGACCTTGCGCGTCAGTTCCTCCTCTCTCGGCGAGGGCGCCAGCGCGGGAACGCGCGCCTGTCCCGTGATCGCCACATAATATCGCTCCACGTTTGAGAGCGCTTGTGCTTCTCGCTCCGCGAGCAGGGTCTTGAGGCGTTCGACGAGTTCCCGCACCTCAGGAACGGGTCGGAGGATCGACTCAAGCGCCGTGCGTTCGCGCCATCCGGCTTGCCGGATTTGATTCCGCGCGCGCCCGAGGGCGAACGTCTTGTCTGGCTCATGCAGGATCAGCTCGAATGCCAGCCGTTCGTCGAAAGCCATTCGTTCGAGCGCCCGCGTGTAGACCTCCGTCGCGAGCAACCGCCCGCGCTCGGCATCCAGCGAAGCGATGAAATAGGCGATGGCTGCCGCTGCGAACGTATTCCGTTGCAGCTGCGTGCGGTCAATGTTCCAGAGATCATCGTCCGTCGTGTGAATGTAGTTGTCGGGCCAATTCGTGAAGGTGATTCCCGGAACGCCGATCGGCGCTTCGTTGAACGTCATGTGATCGGTGTTGTTGTGAAAAGGGATCATCTGCGCATTGTACCGATGGCGCGTCCCCAAGTGCGCGAGGATCGGCTTGGGGTAGGGAACGGGCGATCCCGCTTGGAATTGCGCCAGATGCGAGGTGTTCGCCGCGACGACGAACTCGACGACGCGCTCGGCGACGTCCGTCAGGAAATGGCTGCGCGAGAATGGGACGCGCGTGATGTTCTGAACCCGCAGCAGGTCCTGTCCCTGATTGGCGCCGATCATGTCGAGGTTGATATTAACGAGCATCCGCTTCGGCTCGTCCGGATGGTCGGCGAAGTATTGGCGCTCGCTGGAGATCTCGGTCACCCACCAGAAGCGAATGTTACGGCGCGGTCGTCGAAGTTTTCCTTCCTGGATCAGCTTCCTGAGCGCGCGCGCGATCTCCAGAAGGCCCGCGCATCCGCTCGCATCATCGTTGGCGGAGAATTTCTCTTCCTGAAGATGCGCCGTCAACACGACGTCCTGGTCCGAGATCTCCGTTCCACGAATGAACCCCTCGACCATAACCTGCCACTTTTCCGGGAGCACTTCGGCTTCGATCCGCGCATGAACCTTGACCGGCCCTTGTGCGAGGCGGCGGCGGAGGGTCAAGCCTTGGCGTAGCGAGAGCGAGAAGGCGAACGTCCCCTCCTTCCCATCCGGGCTTCGGAGGGGGATGCGCACCCATCGGATCTGATCGGGGAAGTTGACGCTATTGAGCGGATATTCGGTCGCCGAGGGGTCGGGATAATACACGATCCCTAGCGCGCCGCGCTTCCACACGGCTTCCTCCATCACGCGATCGAGCGATCCATAGGCGAGCACGATCTTCCCTCGTACCTCCTTGCCAGCATAGTCGGACTCTTGCAAGCCCGCCCCGACGTCGACCAACTCCGCGCGAACATCCACCGAGCGGCTGTTATCGGCCAAGTGGACGTGAGCTTGAAGGAAATCGGCCAGGCGCTCCCATTCCGGCTCGACCATCCAGAGTTCCGCACGCCGCACGCTCCATGCTTCCAGTGGATACGGTTGTTTGATCAGTCTCACATCCTCCAAACCGTATTCGCGCGCTTTTCGCTCCGTGTATTCCGCCACGCGCATGAGCCCTTCCGTCCCCCCTCGCGGTCGGTGAAAGAGCGTGAAGTAGCGGATGTGTTCGTAGGCGATGTCCCCGGAGATCTCGTTGACGAGAGCGCGATATTCCGCGTCGGAGAGAAGCGGCAACGTCTGCGCCGGAACCGAGGAGAACGCCAAAAGGAGAATGAGAATTCCTGCCATACCGTGTCGCTTCTGCATCGTCGTCCCTCCTGATCGGTGAATCATGGCGGCACAATAATACGCGCCCGTGCGGTGTTCGGACAAGGGGAGGCCAACCGGCAGCGTTCGAGGGATCTCAGATTCCGATGTATCGGGCGTAGAGGCTCCGAGCTAGCGCCATGTCCTCCGTGCCTTTGATGATACAATGCCCGTCCGGGAAGAGAGTCAGCTCGTAGCCGTTCACGCGAAAGACGAGGAGGAATTCCTTGAGCGTCACCTCACCAAGCGGCTTCAGGCGTTCGGCGATCTCCCGCAGGTCGAGCGAGACGTCGCCGAGACCCGAAATGTGAACGGCATTTCGCCCGCATAGTGTCAGGGCCGATTGGCGCAGGCTCGCTTCCAGGAACTCGAATCGCCGATGTCGGCAGGCCGGACAATCCGCGCGCTCACGCACCTTCTGCAGACTCACGCGATGGAAGGACGTCTCCCACACGTCCACCTGAATCACCCCCCCATGTAACTTCTCGATGCTCCCAGTGAGCAGCTTGAGCGCCTCCGTCACCTGGATCGAGGCGACGGTGAGGATGACGGGGAGGATGATGCCCGCCGTATCGCACGTCGGGGAGGAAGCAGGCGGGGGGATCTTCTCGAATACGCACCGCAAGCACGGCGTAACGCCAGGACGGATCGTCATCGTGAGCCCGTAGGAGCCGACGGCCGCGCCGTAGATCCACGGCTTCCCGTGTTTGACGCACGCATCGTTGATGAGATAGCGCGTCTCGAAATTGTCCGTGCCGTCGAGGACGACGTCCACATCGGTAATCAACCGCTCGATGTTCTTGTAGTTCACGTCGGCGACGACGGGCTCCGTCTGAACGTCGGCGTTAATGCGCGCGATGCGCCGGGCGCAGGCGATGGCCTTCGGGAGCCGTTCGGCAGCGTCGCGCTCCTCGAACATAATTTGCCGCTGCAGGTTAGACTCCTCGACGAAATCGCGATCCACCAGGCGCAGGAATCCCACGCCCGCACGCGCGAGCATCTCAGCCTGCGCCGCGCCGAGCGCTCCGCAACCGATGATGATGGCGCGACTCCGGAGCAGTCGCTCTTGTCCGGACTCGCCGATCTCCCGAAAGAGAATTTGCCGCGAATATTTCTCCCGGTTCATACCCCTCCCGATCGAAGAAGCTATCGGATTTCTCCTTCGTCCGTCAACTCCCTCCCCCACGCACTCCATACAGCGGAAGCGGGAGACCCACGCGCGCGGCCCACGCCCGAATCCCCCCGCGCAGAATTATGCCCCGATAGCAATAGAGGTCGGCGCGCGAGTCCAGCTCGCTCGCCCGCCACGGAAGCTCGGGCCAGCGGGTGAGCCACGAGCCAGGAATTCGGCAATAGGCGTGTTCGTCCGGCTGCCGCACGTCCACCAAAAGGATGGCACCCGGACCCTCCTCCAGAGGGGCTTTCAATTCCTCGGGCTCGATCCCTTTCGGCCGCGCGCGAGCGCACGGGGCCAGGTCAACAACGGAGGACGGACTCGCTCCCACCCGCGATGGCGGGAATGATGGAAACTTCCGTGCCATCTCGCACCTCGGTCGCCAGTCCGCTCAGAAAGCGAATATCCTCGCCATCCACGTAGATGTTCACAAACCGCCGGAGCTGTCCATCGGGTTCGCGCAAACGCTCGGTGATGCCCGGATACTGTCGTTCCAATTGCTCTAACAGTTCGCCGACAGTTCCAGCCGACAGTTCGATCACATCACGGTTCTCTGTAAAACGTCGGAGCGGTTGCGGAATCCGGACCGTCACGCTCATCGTCTCGTGCCCTCCTGACAGGGATTCATATTCCTTCTCGGAGCAGTCGTTCCACTTCGGCGATCTTCGGCGCGATGGTGATGGGAGGCGATGCCGTGAGCGCCTCCATCGTCTTGAGGCCATTTCCGGTAATGGTCAAGATGATCGTCTCATCGGGAGAGAGACGCCCTTGCTCGGCGAGCTTCTTCGTCACGGCGACGGTTACCCCTCCGGCCGTCTCCGTGAAGATCCCTTCCGTCTCGGCCAGCAGGCGAATGCCTTCGCGGATCTCCTCATCGGTAGCATCCTCGGCCCAACCGCCGCTCTCGCGGATAGCTCGCATGGCGAAATAGCCATCGGCAGGATCGCCGATGGCCAGCGAATGCGCGATCGTCCGCGGTTTCACCGGACGAATCTCTTCGCTCCCTTCTTTGATGGCCGCGACAATCGGATTACACCCTCGCGCCTGGGCTCCGAATAAGCGGGGACGCGCCGGGGGGATCAGACCCAGGTGTTGCAGCTCCGCGAACGATTTGTGAATCTTCGTCAGAAGCGAACCTCCGGCCATCGGGACGACCACGGCATCGGGAGCGCGCCAACCCAACTGCTCAGCGATCTCAAAGCCTACGGTCTTAGAGCCCTCCGAATAGAAGGGGCGAAGATTGACATTAACCAACCCCCAGTTCAAGGTGTAGACGATCTCGCTGCAGAGACGATTGACGTCATCGTAGGTGCCGCGAATGGCGATCACCCGCGCCCCATAGATCTGCGTGCCGAGGATTTTCGCTTGTTCGAGCATCTCCGGGATGAAGACGTAGGCCTTCAATCCCGCCCGCGCGGCATTGGCAGCGACCGAGTTGGCCAGATTTCCCGTCGAGGCGCACCCCACCGTGTCGAAGCCGAATTCGCATGCTTTGGAGAGCGAGACAGCGACGACACGATCTTTGAACGAGAGCGTGGGATGGCATACGCCATCATTCTTGATGTAGAGGTTCTTTAGTCCGAGCGCGGCGCCCAATCGCGGGGCCGGCACAAGCGGCGTGTATCCGGTCTCGGCCCCCACGCGCGGCGGGACGCCCAAGGGCAGCAGCTCCCGGTATCGCCACATCGTCGGGGGACGCGAGGCGATAAGCTCACGGGAGATCACACGCACGAGCGCGGCGTAGTCGTACTCTACTTCCAGAGGGCCGAAGCACTCTTCGCAAATCGCTACCGGCCGCTCTGGATACTCTGCGCGACAGAGCCGACACCGCAATCCGGTCACGTAACTTCGCGTTTCCGCCTCGACGGTGTTAGTGGCTTGTGCCATGTTCTCTCCTCGACGAAAACCCCGCACCCGCAGGCGTAGAATGCATCTGTCCGCCGGACTCGCTCCAGGCGGTTCGTCCTCTTTCAGAGCATCGGTTGCGATAAATCGCCGCGCACATGTAAATGGCAAAGATTATGCGCTCAAGCCGAATCTGTCAAGGCCCGTCTATGACAGGCAGGGAGATCGCCTTTCGGCTCGAAGTGGTAGACGAACAACGCAAGGGTAGGATTGAACCGCGCGGTGATCAAAGGCGAAGGCGTGTGAAATTCCACGCTTCAGCCGTCCGCGCGCTCGTGCAGTGGCCGAGCCCGGTATCGTCAGGGGCGGGCGTCATTTCACGTGGCGAGAAGTTGCCGCAGGGCCGAGAGTGTGATGTTGCCCCCGGAGAGGTCGAGCGCGACCTTGCGCCCACGCAATCGGTCTCGGATTCGAAGAGCGGCGGCCAAAGGGGCAGCTCCGGCGGCTTCGACGAGATTATGCGTGGCCTCCATCATGAGGAGCATGGCGCGGCGGATCTCCTCCTCACTGACGAGGATGAAATCGGCGAGGTTCTCGCGCAGGATAGTGAGCGGCAGCTCAAAGCCGACGCGCGTCGCCAACCCTTCGGCGAACGTGTTCATGAAGTCGGTCGCGACGACCCGCCCTTGGCGCCAGGAGAGATAGGCAGCCGGGGCAGCTTCGGATTGGACGC
>Ga0209289_100519_pt1 | contig 19599 bp, 19 predicted proteins | sample GXS110809BmetaG_FD_184121 | JGI IMG/M metagenome (GOLD analysis project Ga0209289, IMG submission 184121) | Hot spring microbial communities from Gongxiaoshe hot spring, China to study Microbial Dark Matter (Phase II) - GXS 110809B (SPAdes)... ...
CGCCGACGCTACGCGAAGCCGTTCGTAGCGTCGGCGTCCCGCCGACGATGCACTTGAAAAACCCAATCGGTATTACCCGCGGTCGATTGGGTTCACGATTCGGCTTCTGCCTCCGCTCAGCCCTTGCAATTTTTGACAACCCCATCAGGTATACTACGCCAGCATCACCATCGGGGTGTGTGGTCGACCCGTCTACACAATCCCGGAAGGAGGTTAGTATGGACACGGGTAAGGTCAAATGGTTCAACGACCAGAAGGGCTACGGGTTTATCGTAGCGGACGACGGTCGTGAAGTCTTTGTGCATCACTCTGCAATTAGCATGCAGGGGCACAGGACGCTGTACGAAGGGCAGTCCGTTGAGTTCGAAGTCGTGCAAGGTCCCAAGGGTCTGCAGGCGCGGAATGTTGTCCCGAAGTAAGCAGTCTTAAAGACGGAAACGACCACGCGGGGGCAAATCGCCCCCGCGTTTTTGTATTTCGAGGCAGGAAAAAGCAGCCAATCGGGAACTTACTGCTTGCGTTTTCAGTCTAAAGCAGGGTATAGTAGAGAAACTGCCTTCGGGCAGGCTCTCATCCTCACATATAGGAGGTTATTGCTATGCACAGATGGAAGGGCTTTACACTGATCGAGCTGCTGGTCGTGATTGCGATCATCGCCATTCTGGCGGCGATCCTGTTCCCTGTATTTGCGCAGGCGCGCGAGCAGGCGCGGAAGACCGCATGTGTGAGTAACTTCAATCAAGCGGTCAAAGCAGTGCTTATGTATGTACAGGATTACGATGAGACGATGCCGCCCCTAATGACCTCGCCCGCCAGTTTCTTTGTGACCTACGACCCGAATCAGGGCGACCGCGTGTGGCCGCAGCTGGTACAGTCGTATGTGAAGAACTGGCAGGTGTTCCGCTGCCCATCTGACCCAAACGCCACCGACAGCGTGCTGATAGAGAACTGGTGCCGAATGGGTAACGATGTTTCCTACTGCTATGGCATTAAGACAGACCTTGGCTACAATCACCTGTATCTCAGCCCGATGGACAACAACGCGAAGAGCCGCGGCATTTCGATGGCGAGCGTTTTTCGTCCGGCAGGAACCGTGATGCTGGTCGACAGCGTGTGGGACACGAACAGCGCAGGCGAGGGGATTGGCGGCGGCAACTGGTTCGTGGAAGCGCCCAGTTATGTCGGCTCGAACGCCCGCTACTGGTTTGGCGGCTGGGCGATTAACGAGCAGCCAGGCGGTCAAAACTACTGGCGCAAGTACGGCGGTACATGGCCCTGGCACAATCGGCAGCGGCTTGTGCAGAGCGGACCGCAGTTCCCCCACCACAGCGGAATCGCGACGGTGGCGTGGGTCGATGGGCATGTGAAAGCGGTGCGCCATCCATATGACCTGCTCAAGGGTGTTAATCCCGCCACTTACGCGATTACCGACCCGAACGTATATGTCTGGGGCGGTCAGCCGTGAGGTGAAGCACGATGAATAAGACGTTGATTTACGTGCTGATTGCGGTCGTTCTGCTGGCGGTTGGTGTGTTCGCGTGGCAGGCGATGAGCGGGCCGCGTTCGGAGTTTATTGAGATTGACCCGAGCGGGCCGCGTCCGTCACAGCCGCCGCCCGGCACGGTGTCGGGTCCTGGTGGTGGCTACGCGCCCCAGCAGCCCGCTGCGCCTGCGGGGGGGCTACCCACTCCGCCAGGCAAGGGCGGGCGCTGAACCTTGCTTCTTTCCTTCTCTCATCCCCCAGATTCAAAGCGAATCTGGGGGATGTTTACTACTCGATGGTATCAAATCACGGCTCTTTTGACGGTCTCCGTTTTCTCGCTTAGTACCTCTCTGTCTCAACAGGTACACCACGCCGCCTGATTGGCGCGCGGGATCCACACCCGCGGCAATCGCCATCCGCTCTCAATACTGGGGCTTCACACTGCGTCAAATTCGCAGGATTTGGCGGTAGCACGCCTCAGTTAAGATGCGACCAACCTTCCAACGACCCGAATACCCCCCATGCCGCTTTCAGGGGACTTGTATGCAGCCAAGAGACATCTATCCTCAGGGCTCAATGATAGTGGCTGAACTTCCACCGCCTACCATGTGGATTCACAGGAACGGGATGATCTGGCTTTACACAGACGGGCACGCGCGGTGGCACCGCATGGGCGGCTCCGCGACCACCAGCGCGTAGCCGATCCGTTCACTGGCTACGACATGAACACTGGTCGCCCCAGCAGTTACTGGGCAGACTATTGTGGCCATGCGTTTCTGTCCCGACCTGATGGAGAGTTCACAGAAACTCAGTGGTAGTGAGAAATCATCGGCGGAGGGAATTCTCCCTCCGCTTTTTAGAGGGAGGGAAGCTATGAAACAGGAAATTCCTAAACCGATGGCGATAGGACTAATCGTCGTTCTGGTTATCGCAATCGCGGCAGCTGGATATTTCTACCTCAACCGTCAGGAGACTTACACTCCTGGAAGCGGCGGTAGTGCAGGAGGACAGATGCAGCAACTTCCACCGATGGTACCGGGACAGTCTCCAGGTGTCGCGCCGCCTCAAGGTCAAGGTGGGGGCCCCACTTCGGCTCAGCCTTTCTAACGCGCGACCCCCCTTGAATCTGATAGATTGTCAGGTATAATACACTCGCGCAACTTGCGCACATCACACTCAGAGGAGGTTAACATGAAGAAGTGGATTCTGTTCGGTCTGTCGCTGTTGGCGCTGACCGCGTCGCTGGCGCTGAGCGCGTGCGGCTCGCAGGAGCAAAGCGGCGAAACTGGCGGCGGCACTGGTACCACCACGACCACGCCGAGCGGCGAAACCGGCGGCGCGCCTGCTGCGCCTGAGGCGGGCGGTACGGGCGGTACCACCGAAGGCGGTACCAGCGGCACTGGCAGCGGTCAGTAAGCGACTGCACTTTACGCGAGAGGGAGGGAGGCAACGGGTTACGGGCTTCCCTCCTGTTTATTTTTTAGTTCAAAGACCCCCTCAAACACTCGGTTCGCTTCTCCGGTCAGCAGGATTCCCGACTCGCCGTATTGCACACGAAGCGTCCCGCCTTTGGACACGATGTGAACTTCAGGCTCCGTCCACCCCGCTCGGTAGGCGAACACGCCGACCGCCGCTGCGCCGCTGCCGCAGCCCAGCGTCTCCCCCACGCCCCGCTCCCAGATACGCACGCGAACCTCACTGCGCGAGACCACAACCGCCCATAATACGCTCGTACGCTCTGGGAACATCGGATGGGTCTCCAAACGCGGGCTGACCTCCAGAAACAAATCGTCGTCGGGCAGTGTCGCGCCGAATATCACCGTGTGCGTCGTGCCCGTGTTGACGCTGAAAATGCGCAGCGTGTGCCCTGCGACGGTTATGGGGAAGTCTTCGATGACTTCGCCGTCGGCAAGCGCGGGGATGTCGCGGGGATGAAACCGCGGCGGGGGAAGTTCGGTGGTGATGGACTCAATCGCACCTTCCTGCATATTGATTTGAACAGGCACAATCTGGCCGCCCAGCGTCTCGATGGCGAACGCGGTCGCATCGACATACCCCTGCTCGTAGGCGAATCGGGCGGCGCAGCGCAACCCGTTGCCGCAAAAGTCTTCCGTGCCGTCGGGATTGAACATGCGCATGCGTACTGGGGCGCGCACGCCGCGCTCTACAACCAGCAGTCCGTCCGCGCCAATCCCGAACGGGCGATGACAGAGCCGCTGCGCCAGCTCGCTGAGTTCCAGCCCCCGCGCCGCGCCCGCTTCAATCAGAACGAAATCGTTGCCGACCCCCTCCATCTTGTGGAAGGGCAACCGATAGGCGTTCACTGCTTCTTCAGCAACGCTTTCACTTCTTTCTCGAGCGTAGCATAAGTGGTTTTGCCCGACCACGCCTTCACGCGCTTGCCCTGCTTATCGTAAAGATAGAATCGGGGCACCTCGCCGCGCCACGCCTTGTCGAACTGATCCGCGAACTGGTCGAAATCCTGCGCCACAACCACGATGGGGTAGCGCACGCCGTGCTTACGCAGCACAGGCGGCACGGTTTGGTCGGCGGTCTCTACATCATCGAACGAGACGCCAATCATCTCCACGCCCTGCTTCTGGTAGTTGCGATAGAACCGCGCCAGGTCGGGCAGCTCCTCCATGCAGGGTCCACACCATGTCGCCCAGAGGTTGACGATTACCACCTTGCCCTTGTTGCGATTGATGCGCTGCTGCAGGTCGCGGGCGTTCGTGCGGGGCAGCGCAGGGTCGGCAATCACACTCATCCCAAGCGTCGCAAGTGCAACGCACAGCCAGAACTTGCGCATAGTGCGAGTATTGTACCTGAACGCATGCCTCTGCGGGTGCAGGAGTTTTGCCCATCAGCGCGAATTCCCATTCTGGAGGCGACGACGATGCAACCGACGGCTATCGATGCACTGTTGCAGGAGACGCGAATCTTTCCGCCCTCAGAGGCGTTTGTAAAACAGGCAAATATCAATGACCCCGCGATTTACGAAGAGGCGGCGCGGGACTACGAGGCGTTCTGGGCGAAGTACGCCGGGCAAATGCTCGACTGGTTCGAGAAGTGGCACACGGTGCTGGAATGGAACCCGCCCTACGCGAAATGGTTCATCGGGGGCAAGCTGAACGCCTGCTACAACTGCGTGGATCGGCACGCGCAGACCTGGCGGCGCAATAAAGCCGCGCTCATCTGGGAAGGCGAGCCGGGCGATGAGCGCGTACTGACCTATGGCGACCTGCACCGTGAGGTTCAAAAGTTCGCGAATGTGCTGAAGTCGCTCGGCGTGCAAAAAGGCGACCGCGTGTGTATCTATATGCCTATGATTCCCGAAGTGGTCATCGCGATGCTGGCGTGCGCTCGTATCGGCGCGCCGCACTCGGTGGTCTTCGGCGGGTTCAGCGCGGACGCGCTCGCCGACCGCATCAACGACGCGCAGGCGAAAGTTTTAATCACGGCTGACGGCGGCTGGCGACGCGGGAGCATCGTGCCCCTCAAACGCAACGCCGACGACGCCCTGCGCCACACTCGCTCCGTCGAGAAGGTAGTCGTCTACCAGCGCATCGGCGATGATTACACGGTCAACATGCAGGAGGGGCGCGACCTCTGGTGGCACGACCTGATGCGCGACGCGCCCCTCACCTGCCCCGCCGAGCCGATGGACAGCGAGGACCTGCTCTATCTGCTCTACACTTCAGGCTCCACCGGTAAGCCGAAGGGCATTATGCACACCACGGGCGGCTACATGACGGGCGTCACGCTCACGGCAAAGTGGGTGTTCGACCTCAAAGACGAGGATGTCTACTGGTGTACCGCCGATGTGGGCTGGGTGACGGGGCACAGTTATATCGTGTACGGACCGCTTTCGAACGGGGCGACCTGCGTGATTTACGAGGGCGCGCCCGACTACCCCGACCGCGACCGATTCTGGGCGATTGTCGAGAAGTATCGCGTGAACATCCTCTACACCGCGCCGACCGCCATCCGCGCGTTTATGAAGTGGGGCGAGCAATACCCCCAGAAACACGACCTGAGCAGTCTGCGCTTGCTGGGCAGCGTGGGCGAACCCATCAACCCCGAAGCGTGGATGTGGTATCACGAACATATCGGCGGCGGACGCTGCCCGATTGTGGACACCTGGTGGCAAACCGAGACGGGCGCGATTCTCATCACGCCGCTGCCCGGAATCGTCGCGACAAAACCCGGCTCCGCGACCAAGCCGTTCCCAGGAATCTTCCCCGCCATTTTGGACGACAAGGGACAGCCCGTCGATACGCATCACGGCGGCTATCTGGTCATCACGAAGCCGTGGCCTTCTATGACGCGCGGGCTGTGGGGCGACCCCGAACGCTTCGTGCAGACCTACTGGAGCAAGTATGAGGGCATCTACTTCACAGGCGACGGCGCACGGCAGGACGAAGACGGCTACTTCTGGCTGCTGGGGCGCGTGGACGATGTGATTAATGTGTCGGGGCACCGCCTCAGCACAATGGAAGTAGAGAGCGCGCTGGTGGATCACCCCGCCGTCGCCGAAGCCGCCGTGATTGGCGTGCATCACGAAATCAAGGGACAGGGCATCGCCGCGTTCGTCATCATCAAAGAGGGCTACGCCGCCGACGAGAGCCTCAAGGACGAGCTGAAACGGCATGTCGTGCAGAAAATCGGCGCGATTGCCCGCCCTGACCAGGTGTTCTTCACGGCGGATCTCCCCAAAACGCGCAGCGGCAAGATTATGCGCCGTCTGCTGCGCGATATCGCCGAGGGACGCGCGTTAGGCGACACCACCACCCTCGCCGACCCCGCCGTCGTACAAGCCCTCAAGGAAAAATACGAAGGGCAAGAGGAGTAGCGAACAGGTATACTCCTGTATACCATGTCCACGACGCGGGGCTATACGCTGGAGACGGAGGTTCAGTACCTGAAAGGCGTCGGTCCGAAGCTGGCGCAGGTGCTGAGCAAGCTCAACATCTACACGCTGGGCGACCTGCTGTTTCATTTGCCGCGCCGCTACGAAGACCGACGCCATTTCCGCAAAATCGCTCACGCTCGACCTGGTGAAGCCGTCACTGTAGCAGGCAAACTCGTGACGGTCGACAATATCAAAGTGCGCAATAACATGACCGTCACGAAAGCCTACATCGACGACGGGTCGGGCGTGATGGAGCTGGTCTGGTACAACCAGCCCTATATGAAGGACACGCTGAACCGGCTGCGCAACAGCACGATTGTCGCCTACGGCGTGGTGAAGGACAACCCCTACGGGCTGCAGATGGAGACGCCCGAATGGGAAGACCTGCCCGACGGCGCAGACCCCGACAGCCTGCTCAGTGTGAACCGCATCGTGCCGATTTACCCGCTCACGGAGGGGATTCGCCAAAAGCGCATGCGCCAGATTCTGTATAATGCGGTGCAGTATGCCCACCTCGCGCCCGAGATTCTGCCCCGCAGCGTGCGCGAGCGCGTTGGACTGCCTCCCATCCAGCAGGCGTTGCAGCAGATCCACTTCCCCGACGAGGCGGAGCAGATCGAACCCGCGCGCCGGCGGCTGGTGTTCGAAGAGTTTTTCCTGATGCAGCTCGGCGTGGGGATGCAGCGACGACAGAACCAGCAGGAGCGCGGCATCGCGATGCGTATCGACGCCGATCGGCTGAATGCGCAGCTGCACCGCCTCGTGCCGTTCGAACTCACGAACGCCCAGAAGCGCGTGATTCAGGAAATCTGGAACGACATGGCGCAGCCCCACCCGATGAATCGCCTGCTGCAAGGCGATGTAGGGTCGGGCAAGACCATCGTCGCGGCGGCGGCGATTCTGGCAGCAGTGGACAACCAGTATCAGGCGGCGATGATGGCGCCCACCGAGATTCTGGCGGAGCAGCACTATATCAACCTGCATCGCCTGTTCCAGCCGCTGGGGATCAGCGTGGAGCTACTCGTGGGCAGGCTGAGCAACAAGCAGCGTCAGCAGGCGCGCGAGCGCGTCGCCTCAGGGCGCGGCATGGTCGCCGTCGGCACGCACGCCCTGATTCAGGAAGAGGTCGCCTTTGCACGGCTCGGACTGGCGATTGTGGACGAGCAGCACCGCTTCGGCGTGCTGCAGCGCGCCGCCCTGCGCGATAAGGGAATCATGCCCCACCTGCTGGTGATGAGCGCAACGCCCATCCCCCGCACGCTCACCCTGACCCTCTACGGCGAACTCGATGTGTCGATTCTGGACGAGATGCCGCCAGGACGCAAGCCCGTCAAAACCCACTGGAAAACGCCCGAAGAGCGGCTAAAAGTCTACGCCGGCGTGCGCAAACTCATCGAAGAGGGGCGACAGGCGTATGTCATCTGCCCGCTAATTGACGAATCGGACAAGTTGCAGGTGCGCGCCGCCGAAGAGATGGCGGAACACCTCCAAAAAGATGTGTTCCCCGACCTGCGCGTGGGATTGTTGCACGGGCGTATGAAACCTGCCGAGAAAGAGGCGGTGATGGAATCGTTCCGCGCAGGGGAGCTGGACATTCTGGTCTCCACTACTGTCATCGAGGTGGGCGTCGATGTGCCCAACGCCGCTGTAATCGTAATCGAAGACGCCGATCGGTTCGGATTGGCGCAGCTACACCAGCTGCGCGGGCGTGTTGGACGCAGCGAGCATCAGTCGTATTGTATCTTGATTGCCAACCCGAAGTCGGAAGACGGGCAACGGCGCATGGAAATCATGGCGCGCACGAACAACGGCTTCATTATCGCGGAGGAAGACCTGAAGATTCGCGGACCAGGCGAGATTTTCGGCACGAAGCAGAGCGGGATGCCCTCGTTTCGCGTGGCGGATCTTGTGAAAGACATGCGCCTGCTGGAGGTGGCGCGTCAGGAGGCGTTCCGCGTGCTGGAACGCGACCCCGACCTGAGCCAGCCTGACCACGCTGCGCTCCGCGACGCCGTAAGCCGCTTCCGCCACCGATTCGCGCTGGCGACAGTGAGTTAGACTGCGCCCACAGGGGTACTCCTTCACAAGGTGAACTATGGCGCTGACTGTCGTCAAGGGACGCTATCGAAACGGGCAGATTATTCTGGAGGAATCGCCTCCCGAAATACAGGAGGCGGAGGTGTTGGTGGTGTTCGAGACCCCCTCAGAAGAGGCTCATGCACGGCGCGCTGAGGCAATTCAGCGCATGGTACAGCAGAGGCGCGAGGGCTTTCCCATAGGCGGTAAAGGATACTCAAAGCGGGAGGAGTTGTATGCTGAGCGACTCGAACGGTTCGGCGATGGCGATGGTTGATACAAATGTTCTCGTCCACGCCTACGATATAACCGAGCCTCAGAAGCATGCGGTAGCCACTAATCTCGCGGAGCAGCTTGCCCAAGAATCGCGTTTGGCGATTAGCGTGCAATCATTGAACGAGTTCTACAGCGTAGTGACCAGCCTGCGCAAGGCAATCCAGATGCCCCATGAGCGCGCCGAGAGCATTATCACTACTCTATGTGAAGTCGCAACCGTTATTTCGCTCACTCCTGAGATTGTGACGCGCGCCTTGCAGGGAGTGCAACAGTTCAAGCTTGCCTTCTGGGACGCACTCATCTGGGCTGCCGCGAAAGAGAACAGGATTCCAGTAGTCTACAGTGAGGACTTCAACAGCGGCGCTACTTTGGATGGAGTGACCTTCGTCAATCCCTTCGAAGACACCTCTGTGGGTGCCTCGCAACTGTAAAGCGCGCTTCCAAAATTTCCGATAATTCCCTCACGAGGCGACGAGATGCCTGAATCGGTGCGTCCGCCAGAGCGTGTGGCGATGATTCCACAGGTCAAAGAGCGTTCCCCACGCGAGGAGCGCGAGCAGACCGCGCGTAAGGGGCAGCCCCCGCGCAAGCCGCCGCCTCCTGCGCAGGAACCCGCGCCCGACGATGCCCCGCACGCGCTGGATGTGGAGGTCTAAACGATGTCGGAACTGATGGTGCTGTTGCAAGCGCTGCTGCTGATTGCAGGGTGGCTGCTGTTTATACGCGCCCAGACTGAGCTGCGCGCCCAGGCGGCGCGTCAATCCCTTACAGGCGAGCTGGAGGAGTTGCGACAAACGGTAGACGCCCTGCTCCAGAAACTGGCGGAGGAGGCGGCGCAAGCGGAGGCGCGGCTGGAAGCGAGGTTGAAGGAGCTGGAACAGCGTAGCACGGGCGTCCCGCCCGTGCAGTTAGACGACGCCCTGCGTGGCACGGGCGTCCCGCCCGTGCAGTTAGACGACGCCCTGCGTGGCACGGGCGTCCCGCCGGTGCAAAGGAGCATTCCCACTGGATGGACTGATATACTTGAGCGGGACGCTCAAGCCACGATGCAGCCAATACTTGAGCGGGACGCTCAAGCCACGGGATTGCCAATACTTGAGCGAGACGCTCAAGCCACGATGCAGCCAATACCTGAGCGAGACGCTCAAGCCACTGTGCCTGAAACTTTCACGCCCGATTCAGGGTATAACCTATCAGCACTGGAAACTTCGCCGTATGGCACAGTCGCGGTTCTGGCGGAGCGGGGACTGAGCGTGCCCGAAATCGCCCGCCAGACAGGCTACGCCCCCGGCGAAGTGGAGCTGATACTCAATCTCACACGACGCAGTACGGAGGAGAACGGATGAAATTATCGAGTCTTTTTGGAGCAGGGTTCGCAGCGCTGGCAGTGGCTGCTTTGAGCGCGTGCGGTGGAAAACAGGGCGATATTGTTGCTAAAGTGGGCGAAACCCCCATCAATAAGGAGATGTACCTACGCCGCCTGGAGCTGATGCCTACCCCAATTCAGATAGCAGGCAATCAGGCGACCACCGCCCCTGCAGGCTACACGACCCTTGTGCAAATGATTCGCGAGCAGGTGCTGCTCGACATGGCGAAGGAGGAAGGCGTGCTGCCTACTGATCAGCAAGTCGAGGAGCGCGTGCAACGCGAGATGAAAAACAACCCGCAAATCAAGCAGGCAATTACAGAGGGACGCCTGACGCTCGATGACTATCGCCAGCGCGTGAAAGTTTTCCTCGCTGAGTTCAACCTGCGCACGAAGGGTGTCACCGTTACTGAACAGGAGGTGAAAAAGGTTTACGACGAGAACAAGCAAGCGTTCTATCGCCCCGCCACCGCGCGCGTGCGCGCCATCCTCGTGCAGAACCCCCAAGTGCGCCAGCAGATCGATAACGACCTCAAGCGCGGCTTCAACTTCCAGAGCATCGTGAATAAATATTCTCAGAACCCTGTCGCGGGCGTGCAATCGGGCGAGAACGAATTTGCGTTGGAAGGGCAACTGCCCAACACCCCAGAGGGGCAAATCCTTCAGCGGGTGCGGAATATCCTCAAAAACGCAAAGCCGATGCAGGTGACGGACTGGATCCCTGTCGGCAACGGTGTGGTAGCGCGGTTCGAAGTGCTTGCCAAAAGCGCAGGACGCCAGCTGCCCTTCGAGGAAGTCAAAGACAACATTCGCGAGCAACTCATGTTGCAGAAAGGCATGCAGACCAATCGCGACCTGAACCTCGAAATGGCGAAACGGATGGCGAACACGCCTGTGGAAATCAAGTCGGAGGCGTGGAAGAAACAGTACGAGAAAGATATCGAAGAGTTGAAGAAGACGCTGGCGCAGCAGGAGCCGCAGCAGGGCAAGCCGACCGACGGCGGGAAACCCGCAGAGCAGTCGGCGAAACCCACGGAGCAGAAACCTGCTGAGAAACGCTGATGATTTACCTGGTCGGGCTGGGCGCGGGCGGCGCGCAGGAGCTGAGCGAACATGCGCTCAACGCTCTGCGCCGCGCTCAGCGCGTGTTTCTTACCCATCCCGACCACCTCAGCGCACGCACCCTCACATGGGCGGGCGTCCAGTTTGAACCATGCCCTCCTGAGCCAGAGCAGGCGCTGGAACTCATCCTGAATGCGCCCGAACGCACGGTTGCCCTCGCGACGCCGGGGCATCCCCTGATTGCGAATCCACTCTCGGCGACCATCCTCCAGACTGCTTCGGAACGGGGACGCCCTGTACGCCTCGTGCCCAGCCGAAGTTTTATCGAGCCTGCGCTGGAGGCTGTGCTGTTTCCCGCGGTCGCGGGGCTTCAGGTGCTGGACTCGCGCCGCCTGCCCCACCTGCGCTTCGACCCCGCAATCCCGTCGCTCTGGTTCGGGATGGAAACGCCCGAACACTTGCACGCCGTGCAACAGCAGCTGTTGCGTTTCTACCCGCCTGAGTTCGAAGTGTTCCTGATTCATGCGCCGGGCGACGAGTCGCTGACCGAGTATCGCCGCGTCGCGCTGCACAAACTGCATCAACTGCCCTGCGACGCGATTACTTATCTACTCACGCCCCCCTGCCCTCGTCGGGAGCAGGTCTACAGCGGTTTCGAGGGGCTGGTGCGCGTGGTTGCCGCGCTGCGCGCGCCCGACGGCTGCCCCTGGGATCGCGAGCAGACTCACGAAAGCCTCAAACCCCACCTACTGGAAGAGACCTACGAAACGCTGGAAGCCATCGACTCAGGCGACCCGGTCGCGCTGCGCGAGGAACTCGGCGACCTACTGCTGCAGGTGCTGATGCACAGCCAGATGGCGAGTGAAACGGGCGCGTTCGATATCGACGGCGTCGTGCAGTACCTGACCGAGAAACTGATTTCGCGCCACCCGCATGTGTTTGGCGAGGCGCACGCCGAGACCGCCGAGCAGGTGCTGAAAAACTGGGACAAGACCAAGCGGGCGCAAAAAGGGCGCGATTCGGTGCTGGAGGGCGTGCCGCGCGCAATGCCTGCGCTCGCCCGCGCACAGGAGATTTCCAAACGCGCCGCCCGTGTCGGCTTCGAGTGGGATTCGATTGACGGCGTGCTGGATAAACTGCGCGAGGAGGAAGCCGAACTGCGCCATGCCATCGCGTCGGGCGACCAGGAACGCATCGCGAGCGAGCTGGGCGATTTGCTGTTCACGGTAGTCAACATCGCCCGCCACGCGAAGGTAGACGCCGAGGACGCCCTGCGCACGATGGTCGACCGTTTCACGCGCCGATTTCAGTGGATGGAGGCGGAAGCCGCGCGTCAGAACCGCCCGCTGGAGAGCCTGAGCGCGGAGGAATGGGAGGAACTGTGGCAGCGGGCGAAAAGTGATACCAAGTGAGGTTTCATGTGTCGTGAGTTGTCGGCGGGACGCCGACGCTACGAGCGCCGTTCGTAGCGTCGGCGTCCTCGCCGACGATTTGCACTACTTGAAACCCCAGTTGATATAAGGTTCCTTAAACAGAGCCGCCCTCCCTTGCGGGAGGGCGCACTCTGCCGGTGTTCGCTTGAGGAGGTAAGCCAAGTCGTTAGTTGCCAAAGCCGCGTCCGCCGCCGAAGCCCGAACCGCCGCGCGGACCGCCCTGCTGACCGCCGAAGCCGCCGCGTCCGCCGCCCCAAACGTTCGGGCGACCGCCTTCAAACTGGAACGGCTTGCCCTGCATCTGCTGCCACTGCTGGCGCTGCGCGGGGGTCAACACCTCCAGCATCTGCTTCTCCATCTGGTCGCGCATCTGCTGGAAGTTCTGTGCGCCCTGACCCTGACCGAAGCCGCCGCCCTGAAACTGCTCGCGCAGCTGCTGCATCGACTGCATTACGACACCCTGCAGTCGGGAGCGTTGCTCCTGCGTCAGTTTCAATTCATCAGCGACCTCAGGCTGCATCAGGGCGAATGCGCCCATCGCTTGCAGCTCGATTTCACGCAGCCGCTTCTTCTGGGTTTCGTTCAACACTTTGGTCGGGTCGTTCTTCTCACGCACCTCCTGCATGCGCTGCCGTCGCTGCTCAGGCGGGAGGTTGCGCAGCTCCTGCATCGCGGTGCGCTGGTTCTCCTGCATCTGGCGAATCTGGCTCTTCTGCTGCTCGGTCAGGTTCAGTTCGCGTTGCACATCGGGGCGTTGGAGCAGCATCCCCGCCATGCCCGCGCCCATCATGCGTCCGAAGCCCTGCCCGCGCTGCTGTCCTTGACCTGCCCCGCCCTGTCGGGGCTGTCCAAACCCGCTCTGGGCGAATGCGCCGCCCACCAGCGCTGCGGCAAAGACGCTTACGGCAATCCATTTAAGTCGCATCGTTTTCATCCTCCACGCGCCTTATAGACGCATGGACGGTTCAGATGTTCACTCTGGCAGGAGAATCGCGCCTTGAATCCAATCGAAATCGGCGGAGGAACACAATGCGACGGTGTTTGCTACTGGGATGGTCTCTGCTCCTGCTGTCAGCGTGGGGGGCGCAGGAGCCGCTGATTGTGGTGGAAGTCGTCAACGAATTGGGCGAACCCGTATCGGGCGCGTATGTCACGGTCTATGCCCTTGCGAAAGACGGGCAGATAGGCAGCCAGATTGCCGACCCACACTGGCGCACGACGGACGCTAATGGGAAGGCAATCTTCACGCCGCTCAAACTGGACTTTGCTGATGACCCAGACAACTGGATGTTCAAGAGCTATCCGAAGTGGGAGTTGCGAGCCGTTGCCGTGGGTTATCTGCCCCTAAAACAGGTAATCGAGCAGCCGCAGCGCGGAACGACGGTGCGCGCCGTGCTGAAGCGCGGCGGACGCCCCCTCACGCTCACCCTGCGCAACGAAACAGGCAAACCGCTCCCGGAACCGCTGGAACTTGCTGTATGCGAGCCGAATCTGGACACGCTCTTCGAAGAATACGAGGTTGCGCCCGCCCTGCGCTGGGTCATCACACGGAAAGTCTACTCGCAGTTCAGCATCGAACCGATAGGTGAGGGACGGTATCGGGTGCTACTTCCCGAATCGCAGACCGAGCCGCTGCTGGTTATCGTCTATCACGCGGGCTTTCTGCGGGGTTTTTACGCCACTCTGGACGCCGAGGCAATCCGTCGCGGCGAGGCGACCTTCACCTTGCCGAAGGCGCACACGCTCACCATCCGTTACGATGTGGAGCGCGTTGATCCGAAGCTGTTCAAAAATCTCGAACTGGGGTTGACGGGGTTTTCTCAGAGAGCGCCGACTGTCGAGGGTATTCCTATCGGATGGGCGGTCTTTGCAAAACCAGTGGAGGGCAAGGGCGAGGTGCGCTTTGACGACCTCCCGCCGGGTGAGTATCTCGCCGAAGTAAGCGGTTTTCCCGCTTCGGGCGAGGGCGCTTTACTGAATGTGAGGAAGCGATTTGAGTTGCGCGACGGACAATCTCAGATTGTGGAACTGGTGTATAATCCGCCCGATCCGCGTCGGTATCAAGGCGATCGGGAGCATACAGTGCGCCTGACGGGAGCAGACGGCAAGCCCGCTGTGCGCAAGCCCTTCCGCCTGACCACCAACACGGAAGCGGGCGAAACGGTCGTGGTGCAGGAAGGCGAAACGGACGACGCAGGACGCGCACATCTGAAGCAACTCAAGCCCGAAGTGTTTTATCAGCTGGAGGTGGACGGGCGTCCGACCTCCGTGAGTTTCGTCATAGGGCGCGACGATTTTGCGCCGCCCAACGAGGGCTATATCGCACCCCAAAAAGGCGACCACGCGCCCGATGTGCCCCTGCAGCCTGTGGAGGGCGATAAACCGCTGCGCCTGAGCGACCTGCGCGGGAAGTGGGTCTATATCGACTTCTGGGCGTCTTGGTGCGGACCGTGTCGGATGCCGCTGGCGATGCTGGCGGAGGAATTGCCCAACCTCAAAACAGCTCACCGAAATCGGGCAGTAGTGCTGACCGTGAGCATCGATGACTCTACGGAACCAATCAAGCCCTACCTCAGTCAGCTGGGCTTATGGGAGCATGGCGGGCACTACTGGGCAGGCGAAGGCGGCTGGCGCAGCCCCGTTGCGCAGCGGTTCGTCGTCTTCAGTATCCCGCAAGCCGTGCTGATCGACCCCAACGGCGTCATCGTCTGGCGGGGTTATCCCACAGGAAGCGTCGCCGCCCTGCTGAGCGAGCACATGGGACGAGTGAAATAACCTCTCTCCTTGCGGGAACGGGTATCCTTCCCCGTCGATGGCGCAGAAACCACAGTGGCGTAAGCGCATCGAGGGCAAGTTAGGCGGCTGGGGGCTACGGCTCGCCTGGGGCGTGTTTCGGGTTCTGCCGATGGGCGCGGCGCAGAAGCTGGGCGCAGGGTTGGGGCTGCTGGCGTATGCGCTCTCGGTGCGCTATCGGCGCGTGGCGATTGCGAACCTGCAGCGGGCGTTCCCCGACTGGACGCCTGAGCAGGCGCGCGCCACCGCGCGGCGCGTGTTCCGCAACTTCGGCGTGAGCATGGCGGAGTTCTTCAAAGCCCCCACCATGACGCGCGAGCAGATCGAACGGCGACTGACTATCATCGGACTGGAACACTTAGACGCTGCGTTCCGTGAGGGCAAGGGCGTGCTACTGATTACAGGGCACTTCGGCAACTGGGAACTGATGGCGCGCTATCTCTGCATGCGGGGCTACCCCATCGCCGTCATCGCCCGCGACGCCGACGATAAGGGCACGACCGAACTGATTACGATGCTGCGCGAGCGCAGCGGCTACAAAGTGTTCCCTCGCGGGAACGCCGCGCGCCTCGTGCTGAAAGCGCTGCGCGCCAACGAAGCCGTTGGAATCCTGCCCGACCAGAACGCGGGCGATGTGTTCGTGGAGTTTTTCGGACAGAAGGCGGGCAGCGTGGCAGGACCTGCTGTGTTTCACTTACGCACGGGCGCGCCGCTCGTGCCCCTGTTTAATGTGCGCCTGCCAGGCGATTTCCATCGCGTGGAAATCCTGCCGCCGATGCGCTTCGAGCCAACCGGCGACGCGCACGCCGACCACCAGCGCATCATGCAGGCGTTGCACGATGTGCTGGAAACCTATGTGCGCCGCTACCCCGACCAGTGGCTCTGGCTCCACGACCGCTGGAAATCGGCGCGGAAACGGTTCGGGGCGGATGGCTGAGAACAGGTACACTTTAACCGCCATGCCCTCCGAGCTGCAGGCGAAGCTCAAGACGCTGCCCCGTCAACCGGGCTGCTACATTTTCAAGGACGCGCAGGGGGCGGTGTTGTATGTCGGCAAAGCCGTCAACCTGCGCCAGCGCGTGCGCTCCTACTTCCAGAAGTCGGCGCAGCATACCCCCAAAACCGCCCGCATGGTGCGCAAAATCGCCGATCTGGAATGGATTGTCACCGACACGGAACTGGAAGCGTTGATTCTGGAGTGCAATCTAATCAAAAAGCATCGCCCGCCCTACAATGTGCTGCTGCGCGACGACAAGTCGTACCCCTATCTGTGTCTGACGATGCGCGAGCCGTTCCCGCGCCTGCTGGTGACGCGCCGTGTGCGTCAGGACGGCAGTCGCTACTTCGGTCCGTTCGCTAACTCTGGCGCAGTGTGGAGTACGCACCAGCTGCTTCATCGTACCTTCCCGCTCATTCCCTGCGGCAAGGTGTGGGATGGAACCCCGAAGCAACGCCCGTGCCTGTATTATCATATGGGGCGTTGCCTCGCGCCGTGCGCCGGGCTGGCGAACCCCGACGAGTACCGCCAGATTGTGCAACAGGTCGCGCTCTTTCTGGAGGGTAAAGGCGATGACCTCGTCAGGCAGCTCACAGCGCAGATGGAGCAAGCCGCCGAGAACTTAGAGTTCGAGCGCGCGGCGAAACTACGCGACCAGATTCACGCCCTGCAGGAAGTGCTGCAGCGTCAGAAAGTGGCGCAGCCCGACGGCGCAAACGAGGATGTCATCGCGCTGGTCAAAGACGAACGCGGCGCATGTGTGCAGATGTTCTTCATCCGCAACGGAAAACTGCTGGGGCAGCGCAGTTTCTTCCTCTCCGAAGGCGCGGCGGAGAACCCCAACGCGATTATGAACGAGTTCTTGAAGCAATACTATCAGGACGCGCCCGAAGTGCCCGACCGCATTCTCTTGCCGTATGAGATTACAGAGGCGCAGATTATCGCGCAGTGGCTGCGACAGAAGCGCGGCAGTGGGGTGGAGATTCGCGTGCCCCGTCGCGGCGAGGACGCGCAACTGCTGGAGATGGCAGCGCATAACGCCGAACTCGCCCTGCAGAGCCTGCGCCAGGAACTCGAACTAAAACAGGAATGGCTGGAGACCGCGCTGCTGGAACTGCAGGAAGCCCTCAACCTGCCCAACCCGCCGCAGCGCATCGAGGCGTTCGACATCTCCAACATTCAGGGGATTGCGCCTGTCGGCAGCATGGTGACCTTTGAGGGCGGGCAGCCGAAAAAATCGGACTACCGGCGGTTCCGCATCCGGTGGCATCCTGAAAGCCCCGACGATTTCGCGATGATGAAAGAGGTCATCACGCGTCGTCTGCGCGAGGCGTTGTCGGGCGACGAGAAGTGGCGCGTGCTGCCCGACTTGATGCTCATCGACGGGGGCAAGGGGCAGCTGAACGCTGCGCTGGAAGCCATTCACGCGCTGGGGTTCGAAATCCCTGCCGTCGGACTCGCCAAACGACATGAGTTAATCATCCTGCCCGACGCCGAGGAGCCGCTGGAGCTGCCCCGCCACAGTAAAGCATTGCAGCTGCTCCAGCGCATTCGCGACGAGGCGCACCGATTCGCCGTGAGCTACCACCGCAAGCTGCGCGATCAGCGGGCGGTCAAGTCGCCGTTGGACGAGATTCCGGGCGTCGGACCGCGCCGCAAGCGAATGCTGCTGCGCCTGTTCGGCTCAATCGACCGCATCCGCGAGGCAAGCCTTGAAGAACTCGCCTCCGTGCCGACCATGACACGCAAACTCGCCCAGCAGGTGCTGGATTATTTGCGTGAGGGGTAGCGTTATACTAACCCAAGTTGCTACCTATGCCGAGATTCCTCGCCTTCGGCTCGGAATGACATACTCATTAGCGCAAAAAACCGCTTTGTCATTCCGAGCGGAGCGAGGAATCTCGCCCACTCAAGACCGATAGGTAGTAATAAGTTCCTCAAAGGTGAAATCCTCTCCAAACTGTCGTGCAGAACCAAATGAACCCCCTCCTTGAGGTTCCCCCTACTGCGTAGGGGGAACCGAGCCACTTTTCGGTTCCCCTCGCGAAGCGGGGGGAACCTTAAGGAGGGGGGCGAAGCGACGTGGAATAGGGACGATTTAATCTTTGAGGGACTTAAGTTCCTCAAAGGTGAAATCCTCTCCAAACTGTCGTGCAGAACCCAATGAACCCCCTCCTTGAGGTTCCCCCTACTGCGTAGGGGGAACCGAGCCAGTTTTCGGTTCCCCTCGCGAAGCGGGGGGAACCTTAAGGAGGGGGGCGAAGCGGCTTGGAATAGGGACGATTTAATCTTTGAGGGACTCATACCAACTGGGGGTTCAAGTAGTGCCAATCGTCGGCGGGACGCCGACGCTACGCGAAGCGCGTTCGCAGCGTCGGCGTCCCGCCGACGATTGGCACTACTTGAACTCTCGATTGGTATAAGTAGAAGGTCTGCCCGAAATCGCCCTGCAATTTTCCGCGCCGCTGCCAATAATAAACGCAGGAGGCGTTCCGATGCACACGACGCTGAAAACGACCAGCAAGAAGCACAAACTGACCCTATCGGGCGAAATCGGTTTTGCGGAGACGAACGAACTCTGGGACGCCGTGCAACAGATTGCACAGCAGCCCAGAGAGACGCAAATCGAGTGGAGCAACCTGAGCCGAATCCACTACGCGGGCATTCAGACACTGTTCGCCCTGCGCAAATCGCTTGAGGAACGAGGCTATAAACTGCAGTTCGGCGAGCCGAACCCGAATCTCTATCAGCAACTGCACACCTTCGGCGTGTGGGACGCGCTGATACAATCCTGAACCTAAGGGAGCGGAGCGATGGACAGCCTGATGCAACTGTTTTATGACGAAGCAAACGAGATGGTCGAGGGCATGGAGCAGGTGCTGCTTGCCTTGGAATCGGGCGAGCCTGACCCTGAGACGGTCAACGCGCTGTTTCGGTATGCGCACTCCTTCAAGGGCAACAGCGCGGCGATGGGCTTCACGCACCTGAGCAAGTTCACGCACGGTTTAGAGAGCGCGATGGAGTCGCTGCGCAAGGAGCAACGCCCGCTCACGCCTGAGCTGGCGACGCTGATGCTGCAGGCGGTCGACCTGATTCGCGTCCTGCTGGAGCGCACTCGCACCGAGGGCGATGTCGGCGACCCCGCTTGCGAGACCCTGTTGCAACAGATTAACGCCGCACTCAGTGGCACGGGCGTCCCCG
>Ga0209289_100521_pt1 | contig 19576 bp, 22 predicted proteins | sample GXS110809BmetaG_FD_184121 | JGI IMG/M metagenome (GOLD analysis project Ga0209289, IMG submission 184121) | Hot spring microbial communities from Gongxiaoshe hot spring, China to study Microbial Dark Matter (Phase II) - GXS 110809B (SPAdes)... ...
GGACGAGGACGGTCAAATCCGAGACACTCACAGCATAAGCGCAGGGCTTGACTACCCCGGCGTTGGTCCCGAACACGCTTTCTTGAAGGCAACGGGTCGCGCTCAATATGTCGCTGTGACCGATGAGGAAGCGTTAGCAGCCTTTGAGTTACTGGCGAAACTTGAGGGAATTTTGCCAGCCCTTGAACCAGCCCATGCGCTTGCTTACGCTTGTCACCTTGCCAAAAACTTGCCCAAAGACGCCATCGTTTTGGTTAATCTTTCTGGACGAGGCGACAAAGATGTTGAAGTTGTGATGAACGCTTTCAGCCTGACTAATGAAAACAGGTGACTGATGGATGCTGAAATTCAGGCTGATCAGTGCACTCGTTGGAATTCCTTTGGCGGTAATTCTGATTTTTGTGGGTGGGATGCCCTTTGCCTTTGCTCTCTTAGTGTTGGCGCTGTTGGGTTTGAGCGAACTTGCCCAAAAGTTTCGGGAGAAAGGTTTGAAAATCATCAGCCCCGTTGCAGTTCCATGTCTGTGCATAGCAATCCTCGCAAGTCAAATGGCGAATTCAAGCCAAACCTTAATACTCATCATCGTAGCGACATGGTGGTTTGCAATTTTCGGCAGCATGTTGTTCCACATCTTTCGTCAACAAAATGAGAGCAAATTGGAGCAAAAAGGGGAACGAGCGAGCAGTATTGCTGCCACTGTTTTCACTGTCGCTTACCTGAGCCTTTTTGCCGTCTTTTCGTTTCTGCGTGAATTTGAACTCAACATCTCAGACCAAGTTTATCCTGTCGGTCGCGACCTTGTTTTTTTGACCATCGTAAGTGTTTGGGTTGCTGATAGCACGGCGTTCTTTTTCGGTCGCTCATTTGGGAAACGAACCTTAGCACCACACATCAGTCCAGGCAAAACATTTGAGGGTTCAATTGCTGGAGCCTTTGCAAGTTTTGCATCGGCGTGGTTTTTCGCTTGGGTGCTGATTTCTTTTGGCGGTGAATTGGTCAGTCAAGTCTGGCTCAAGTTAGTTCGTCCCATCCCATTTGCTTTGCTCGCTCTGGCACTTGGAACAATCGGGCAAATTGGCGATTTGGGCAAAAGCGTTTTGAAGCGAAGTTTGGGCATTAAAGATTTCGGGACGATAATCCCAGGTCACGGTGGCGTCATTGATAGGTTTGACAGTTTGTTGGCAACAGTGCCCATCGTTTACCTTTACGCCTGCTGGACTTTGAGGTAACAAAAGGCTTCAAAAAAATCAGTCTGACGCCTTACCGAAAATCGGTGGTGAGAGAGCAACGCTCTCTGAACAGGTGCGACGAAAATTTTTAAGCCGATGCTATATTTTTTCCTTGACGGAGGTGCTTTGGGAGATGCAATTCCGAGTTCTGGTTGCTGACCCTCTTGAAGATGTGGGCATCAACCTGCTCAAGGAAATCGCCGATGTTGATGTTCAGACGAAATTGAGCGAAGAGAACTTGTGCCAAATCATCGGCGCCTATGATGCCTTAATCGTCCGAAGCGGAACAAAAGTCACTCGCAAGGTTATTGAGCATGGATTGAAACTTAAGGTCATCGGACGAGCAGGTGCAGGTGTTGACAACATTGAGGTTGATGCAGCGACAGAAAGGGGCATCTTTGTCGTCAATGCACCTTCGGCCATCACAACCGCAACTGCCGAACATACTTTTGCTTTGCTTCTTGCTTTGGTGAGAAAAATTCCGCAAGCCTTCGCTTCACTGCGAGAAGGCAAATGGGAACGGGCGAAATTCATCGGCTCTCAACTTCAAGGCAAAACCATCGGCATTATAGGACTTGGGCGAATTGGAACTCAGGTTGCTCGCTACTCAAAAGCCTTCGGGATGAGAGTCATCGGTTGCGACCCCTTCATTTCCGATGAGCGAGCAAGGCAATTGGGAATTGAACTGAAGGAACTTGATGAACTTTTGCGAGAGGCTGACATAATCACTCTCCATGTCCCACTGACGAAGGAAACTCGCAAGATGATTGACGCACGGGCGATTTCGCTAATGAAGGATGGTGCAATTTTGATTAACACATCTCGCGGCGGTGTTTTGGATGAGGAAAGCCTTTACGAGGCGCTTGTTTCAGGCAAGTTGGCAGGTGCAGCGTTAGATGTCTTTGAGCAAGAACCGCCTAAGGAAGGCAGCACCAGTTTCAAGTTGCTCAAACTTGAAAATTTCGTCGCTACACCACATTTAGGAGCCTCAGCCAAAGAGGCTCAGGAAGAGGCTGCTTTGGAAATCGCCAAGCAAGTGATGTCTGTTTTGAAAGGCGAATTCCCCACAACGGCTGTCAATATCCCAGCGATACAGCCAGATTTGCTTCAAATGCTCAGCCCATTCATGGAACTTGCCAGCAGAATGGGACGATTTTTGAGCCAATTGGTCAGAGGGCGCGTTGAAGAGGTGCGGATACGCTACTTCGGCTCTCTGTCCGAAGTTGAAACTGAGCCTATCACCCGCTCTTTTTTGAAAGGCTTGATGGAGATGAGGCTGCCTGAAACTATCAATCTCGTGAATGCACCTACTTTGGCTCGCTCAAGAGGCATAAGGATTGTTGACGAGAGAAGCACTGAGCCAACCGATTACGCTTCCCTCATCTCTGCTTCCGTCAGAACGCATCAAGAGGAGCGGTCGGTTTTCGGAACAATCTTTCACGGCGTCGGTCCGAGGATTGTGCAAATTAATGGCTATCGGGTTGATGTCATCCCTGAAGGGCACGCCATCGTCGTTGAGCAAATTGACAAACCAGGAATTATCGGTCAGGTCGGAACTCTGCTCGGCCAGCACAAAATCAACATCGCTTTCATGCAAGTCGGTCGCAAGGAAATTGGCGGTCGGGCAGTTATGGTCATCATGGTTGACACTCCAGCCCCACCCGAACTTCTGGAGCAAATCAAGCACTCTCATGAAGCCATTTTGGATGTTCACCAAGTTGACTTTGGACACGCATTGAAAGAGCATTAAAGGCAATGCTCTTTACTACGAACTTTGTTGGTAGCCTATGTAGGGCAGGGCTTCCACGCCTTGCCGACTTTTTAAATTTCGTCGGCAGAGGACAGAGCCCCTGCCCTACAAGAAAAATGCTCGCTGGCTACGAACTTTGTTGGTAGCCTATGTAGGGCAAGGCTTCCACGCCTTGCCGACTTTTTAAATTTCGTCGGCAGAGGACAGAGCCCCTGCCCTACAAGAAAAATGCTCGCTGGCTACGAACTTTGTTGGTAGCCTATGTAGGGCAAGGCTTCCACGCCTTGCCGACTTTTTAAATTTCGTCGGCAGAGGACAGAGCCTCTGCCCTACAAGAAAAATGCTCGCTGGCTACGAACTTTGTTGGTAGCCTATGTAGGGCAGGGCTTCCACGCCTTGCCGACTTTTTAAATTTCGTCGGCAGAGGACAGAGCCCCTGCCCTACAAGAAAAATGCTCGCTGGCTAAGGCCACTGGCATAGGAAGATAAGCACCAACAACCTTTGTATTAAACTTCAGAGTTACGCAGTTGGATATAGGGGCGGCTGCTAAGCCGACCGCTATAAAGGATGTTTTCGGGCAGACTATCGTCTGCCCCTACACAAAATGACATCAACTGCGTAAGTCCTATCAAAAAGCGAAAGGCAAAATCCGTGCTACAGACTTTAGCCCGCAGTCTCATTGTTGTAGTGTAGGGTGCAGGCTCTGACCTGTGCCGACATTTTCACTTTTGATGTTGTTGCATTGTGCTAACTACTCGTTCAACAAGCACTAATTCCCCATGAGTGATTAAGTCATCAAACGCCCGATGCATTTTCGCCCGCAAAGGTAAACTGCTGAACTCAACAACAGCATAGCCCCACCAGCAAATCAGCAAAAGCAAAATTGCAGCGCCTTTTAATTTTGCCAATGCACCTTGACAAATATGACGGTAATCGTGATGACCGAACCTCGCCCAAACGCCCCAAGCGATGAAGAAAGTGAAAGCAGCAGCGGTGAGAGCAGGCACAAGGAACAAAGGCATCCCTTCAATTTCGTGTGGTCTCCAACGAAGAGTCTCAAGCACGGCTCCAAACCAGAGCACTGCAAACAGCAAAACGCAAATCATGATAGCGAGGGCAACAGCACTGAGAATGCGAATCAGCGAATTGGGTGTGTCCAATTTACCCTTGAGCCAAAAGGTTATGATAGTGAGGGCAATAAGTGCCAAGAACAGCAAAACCGACAGTAGCACAGACATCGCTTTGAAAACGGGCGTGTTGACGGCAGCAATGGTTAAAGCACCTGCGAAAGCGGGAACCCCAATCAGCACTGCAACGGTTTGCCAATTGACTTTGCCCCTAATTTGCCACAAGGCAGGGAGAAAGCCGATGGCAAAAAGCAAAAGCAAGATAGCGAACGGCAAATAGATTGCGCCGAAGTAGGTTTGAGCGCGCAAGGCGTCCCAATCCCAAAATTCTCCTTTCATTGCCCCCAAGATGCCCCAAACGACTGCAGCGAGTGGCAAGCCCATGACTACAAGCGCAGCAGAAATAGGCGAATACTTGTCAATGGCAATGGGAATGCGCCAAAGGAAGGTTGTGGAAATCAAGCCAACAATTGCAAGTGCCAAAGTGCTCAAAAGCAAAGAGAAACCCGTCAAGCGGTTGTTGATGAGCCTGAGTCCATCACGACGCTTGATGTCACCGAAAATCAAATCCTCATCCAGGAATCTTCTCGTGAGCAGAGAGACCCTTGCGTTTTCTTCCGCTTCTTTCAACGCCCATTCAGCCAAATCGTTGCGACCATGCCTGCGGGCAAATTCGGCAAATCGGCGAGCCTGCACCCTCAAACGCTCAGCACCACCTTCGTGAGATTGAGCGAACTTTTGAGCCTCGGCTTGCGTCAATTTCCTCGTTTCACCAGCAAAAGCAATGGATTGGATAGAGATGCCAACTAACGGCTCAAACAAAAGCAGCCTTCGCTCCCTCAATTTCGCTCCGAGTTTAAGCGTGTCTTCAGCAAGTTCAAGTGCTCGCTTGAAATCACCTTCCTTTTCAGCCTGCGCCGAATAGCGCATTACTCGCCTCGCTATTTCTCTCAGGACAGAAAGGTGTGGGAAGATAACCTCTGCCGACCGGAAAATCCGTTCCTCTGCGGTCAGGGATGGCGAAACCATGATTTGCATCCATTTGTCCTCGTAAGTTCGTAACTCAGAGCAGTTAACGGCGTCGTGAAAAACTTTCAGCGCTTCTTCGTCTCGCTTCAAGGTGAACAGGGCACAAGCCTTCGCCAGCAGCGGAAACGCATTATCCCTGTCTCGTTCGCTTAACTCCTCCGCCAACTTCAACAACCTTTCTGCATCTCGGTGCTTTTGCTTGTTCTCTCCCTGTTCTGGACGAACAACATAAATCCCATAGCGCAACCCGAAAACGCCAATCCAAACTTCACCCGTTTGACGATACAGTCGTTCGTAAGCGAGCCATTGCTCCCTGCCTACAAAACTCTCAGCCTCTTTGATGCCCCGATACAAGGGGTCAGCAGGCTCTGGCAAAAGTTCCATCGCTCGTGAAGGCGCTTTGAAGGTCAAAATGAGCGCATCCCACATCAAAATGCGCCTGAGTTCAGGATGACCTAACAGCGCGATGAGCGGGATGGCAAAAGCGATGATGAAGATGGTGAGCCGCTTCGCCATTGCAGTTCACCTCTCAATTCGGCATCAAGCCATTGAACGACTTCACGGCGAAGCCCACCCCAATGCCAGTAAGGCATTTGCTCGTTTCGTTTTGATGGCTCTTGAGATGGCAACATGAGCATCAAAAGTGTCAACACCATAATGACCAAACCACCCATCGCCGAAGATGCAAGCCTAAACGCTGGGTTTGAAAGCCAATGAACTGGGATTGGCGTTGCAGGCGCTTTCGGCATTTTTAGCCTTGACAAAACCTTTCGGTCAAAATCTGGCGACGGAGTTACTGACGGGTAGGAGCGGAGCATCGCCCTCATCTGTTCCCACTCTCGCCAAACTTGTCGGCAATGTTCGCAATTTTGAAGGTGAACGAGCAATTTTCGCTCGTCCTCTTTCTCTAACATCCCGTCAAGCCAAAGGCTCAGCAACTTTTGTGCCTTATCGCACCGCACTTTCAATCACCTGCCAAGTTCGTTGAGCGTTCGGCGTTGTGCGTTGAGCGTGAAATTTTGTCCTTTTCGGAAGGCAAGCCTCTGGCTTGCCGAAATTTTCGGTCGGGCAGGAACCCGACTCTCATTGTAGGGGCGGATGAAATCCGCCCGACATTTTTCGGGCAGGTTTCAACTTCGGGCAGGTTTCAACTTCGGGCAGGTTTCACCTGCCCCTACATTGATTGTCTTGAAGGGGCGGATTGAAATCCGCCCGACATTTTTCGGGCAGGTTTCAACTTTGGGCAGGTTTCACCTGCCCCTACATTGATTGTCTTGAAGGGGCGGATGAAATCCGCCCGACATTTTTCGGGCAGGTTTCAACTTCGGGCAGGTTTCACCTGCCCCTACATTGATTGTCTTGAAGGGGCGGATGAAATCCGCCCGACATTTTTCGGGCAGGTTTCAACTTCGGGCAGGTTTCACCTGCCCCTACTTTGGGGATCCGAACAACTCGCGCCAAATTTGGGCGAACCTCTTTCGGGCTTCAAAAAGGCGAGAACGGACTGTGCCGATGGGAATTGAAAGCACTTGCGAGATTTCCTCGTAACTGAGTTCATGCATTTCACGCAAAACAAGCACCAACCGAAGTTGTTCGGGAAGGCAAGCCAAAACTTTGTCAATTCGCCGTTTAAGCAAAATCCGCTCCCCAACTTTTTGCCAATCAATTTCGTCGGCAGGTTCGTAATCCTCGGTCAAAGGTTCAAGGAACTTTCGTTGGCGCAAACGCATCATGCAAAGATTGACTGCGATTCGGTAAAGCCAAGTGAAAATTTGCGATTCGCCACGAAATTCGTGCAAGTGCTCAAAAGCGTGCAAGAATGTTTCCTGTGCTACATCTTCAGCGTCATCTCTGTTTCCGAGCAACTGCCAAGCCAAGTTAACGATGCGGTTGCGGTAGCGTTTCACTAATTTGACAAATGCTTCCGTTTCACCACTCTTAATTCTCGCCACCAATTGGCTTTCATCATCTTCGTTCATCAGCGAAAGCGGCAGCGAAATTGACTGTGCAACTTGCATTTCCCAACCCGCCTTTTGAGGTTTCTCCATTTTCCTGCCCATTTGTTTGATGCAGCATCGTGCCAGAAAGTTCGGATAGTGACCTTGCTCAAAAGAGGTTTCTCGGTTCATCAATCTTCGTTCGGATGAAGAACGAGGTTATGTCTTATCGGAGTTTTGCTTCTCTGACGAAAATTTGAGGTGACAGAATTTGGTTTGGAGTGATGACGATGAGGTTGAGAATAACTTGGACAGCCGATGGAGTTGTCATTTTGCCTTGGAACTACCTGCATCTTTTGCACGGGTTACTTTACGCTGCCATTCGCAAAGCCAGCCCAAAGTTAGGTGAGTTTTTGCACGAACAAGGTTTTGTCGCTGGCAGCCATCGCTACAAGTTGGTCACATTCTCATTGCTCTTTCCAAAACACTCAAAGGCATGCAAGGACGGTTTGGAAATGACGCCACCAATCCTCTGGTGGATCTCATCACCATTGTTGGCGCCGATTGAAGCGTTAGCGATAACTTTGACTACGGAAACTCATTTTTGCATCGGCAAAGTTCAGTTAGCAGTTAAGCGAGTTGAGGTTGAGGAGTCGCCGAATTTTGAAGGGCGATGCCTTTTCCAAACCATATCACCAATCGTCGCGTCAACGGGAATTCGCAAAGGCAACAAACTGGAACATAAGTTTCTTCCGCCAGATAACCCTGATTTTTGGCGCATCGTTGAGTTAAACTTGCGTCGTAAGGCACAAGCACTGGGCTTGACCGTTTCCGATAAACCTTTGAAGTTTGAAACCATAGGCAAATGGCACTCACGACTTTACGAAGTTCAAGGGACAAAAGTGAGGGGATTTGAAGTTATGTTTTGGGCTGAAGGTGACACGAAATTACTCAAGGTTGGCTATGAAGCAGGATTTGGGGAACGAAACACTCAAGGGTTTGGGATGGTAAAGTTGGTTCAAAGGTAAAGGAACAAATTTGCAAACGCTAAACTTTATCGGTAGGGAAAGGTTGATTAAAGGCAAAGGGACATGGGCATCGGTGAGTGGCATGACAAAGAGGGGATAAGGATGAGACCGCTCGACTTTCCTGAGTTGGCGTTTTTGATTAGGTAGGACTTACGCAGTTGATGTCACTTTGTGTAGGGGAGGACGATAGTCTGCCCGAAAAATATCTTTTGCAAGGGGTTAAAACCATCCCTGCGGGCGGCTTAGCAACCGCCCCTACATCCAACTGCGTAACTCCTATCTGTTTTGGCTCTGGCAAAATTGGTCTTGGGCTGAAAAAAAAGCGTCCCGACAAAAGAGCCTTTCGCTTTCTTGACAGAAGCAATTGCCTTGCGAGTCGTCATCTTATTGATGCCTTTCATCGGCTGCTGGCTTTCGGGCATTTCGCTGTCGCAACTTGATGTCAACTTCGTCAATTTTGGGCTTTGGCTGAACCTTGCCGATGCAGTTAACTTAACGATTTCCCGAAGTATCGTTTTGCAAGTGTTGGCTCGCCGGAAGATGTCTGGCGTGATGTGGCTTGCGCTCATCAGCAACCTACCTTGCTTGGCTTTACTTTCGGCAAAACCTTCATGGATAGCAGCCTTCAGCCCTTCAGCAGCGCTTGTCGGCTTAACGGTGGGCGTGCTTGAAGGCAAGCCAATCTCTCTGACCTTGCCTTTGCTGCGATTGCAATTGGCTATTCATCCCATTCCGCTCATTGCGACTTTTCTGATACCAACGATTTTGCGGGCAAGTTTGCTTTGGACGGCTTGGTCGGTTTGGCGGAGTTTGCCCGCATTTAAGGAAAGCGGTGCAAGCAAAATTTTTGAGCGAGTTCAGCCAGCATTGCAAAAGTTCAATCGCATCGCTAAGGTGCTTTGGGGCTTTATCGGGAACTCTCAAACCTGAAGTCCCAACTCTGAGCAATGAACTCTCAACGCAATTTTGTCTCACTTCAGAAAAGGGCTTTTACAAACATCCGAAAATCCTCCTGCCAATGGCGGGAAGAAACTCACGACATCGCCGTCGCTGAGTTGCTTGCCACGATGTGTCTCTTGGTCATTGACGAGTATCACAGCACCGACATTCCCTATGCCGAGCAGAGTTGCCACATCTTGAACTGTCGCTCCTTCAGGCAGTTCAACCTCTATCGGGATTTTCTGCTTTTCTGGTGGCAACTTTTCTCTCAACGGACCAAACAGTTTAACCTTTACTCGCATCGGCACTAACCTCCCGCAATAATTTTGGCAGCGAACGAATTCGCATGAGGAGTGAGGGGAAAATGTGGAAGCCAACGATTGAGGAAGTTGAGCGACTTTACGAGAAGCACGCTAAGCAACTTGAAACGAGCCATTTAGGTCGTCGCATCCTTGACAGGTTATCGCGTTACCTTTGACAGTGGACAGCAGGTTATAGTTGGAAGGGCTTGAAGGTGAAAAGTATGGTGATTTTTTTGTGGCTTTTGCCCGTCGTTTTCTTTTGGCAACAAGGAGTTTCGTATTACGAACGAGCACCGAATGGGGCACAAATCGTTGCTCATATCCGACCCAGTGCCCCTTACTGTGTTGCAAGTCTATTTGTCAAAAGTGGCAGCGCTTATGACCCGATAAATTGCGAGGGCACCGCTCACTTGCTTGAGCACCTTCTACCAATTCAACCGCATGGGGAGGTGACTTTGCAAATTGCTTTGGAACGAAAAGGCGTTTTACTTTTGCCAGAAACTGGGCGCGACTTTATGGCGTTTCACTTTCAAGGGCTAACTGAAAACCTTGAGGAGGTTCTGCCAAAGACATTGCAACTTGTCAGTAATTTGCAAGTTGACCTGAAAATTGTTGAGGGAGAGAAGAGGCTTATGTGGCTTGAGGCTTTGTCGCTATACGAAGACCCATTGTGGCTTATGAAAGCGTTGGTTGAAGCGAAACTTTTTGAGAAAACAGGTTACGCCCATCCGCCAATAGGTTGGCTTGAAACCGTTGAAAAGTTAAGCCTTGAAGACGCAACTCTGTTCCAGCAAAACCATTTCATTGCGCCCAACATGGCAATTGTCGCCTTAATTCAGGACAAAAAAATGCTGACAGTTTTGCGGGAAGTCGCTTCGGGACTTCCTAACGATAGGAAGGTTTCGGCAAAACTTATGTCCCTTCCAACTCATCATCTTTCACCCCAACTTGAGGCAATTCTCCGTCAAAGGTTGAACCGTTTACGGGAGTCTTTTTGGGGAGTTGGTTGGCGCATCAAGTTGGATGCAAAGGAGAAAATCGCTTTAGATGCAGCAGTTTTGCATTTGCGCCAGTTGGTTCTGCCGCACCTACTTGGTAAAATCGGTGTCGTGCAAGAGTGGAGTTTAGTCGCTAACCAGATCAAAGGTGAGGTGGCTTTAACCTTTGCTGCTCATTTGAAATCTCACGAGGAATTAGTTGAGCATAGTTTGTTTTCCTCTTTGAAGCAATTGGCTCAAAAGGGTGTGATGGAAAGGGAAGTGGATTGGCTGAAAAGGATTTTGAAACTTGAACATCTCCGCACCTTCAACGAACCAATGCGTTTTGTCCGTGAGTTAGGTTTGGCATGGGCAATTTACGATGACCCCACAATTTTTGAGCGCTATGGCGAAAACCTTGAAAGTTTGACAACCGAGGATTTGCGGGGAATTTTTCTTCGCCTCATTTCAACCGAACCTGTCATAGTTGCCGTGCGCAGGTGAAATGTTAGCGGGAAACAACTCGCAATTTTCGGTCTTGAAGGGGGAGGGAAACGGGTTTGTTCCCACTTTGATGTGAAGCGTGAAAGGCGATGCCAATTTCAAGGGCTGCCCTTCCGTCGTATCCGCTGGAAATCGGTTGTCTATCTTGCTCAATGGCTTCAATCAAATCTTGCAACGCTGCTTGCATTGGCGGAGTGAATTTAGGCTTGTTCGGGTGATATTCTCGGCGCAGCAAATATCGCGGGCGAAATTGATAAGCGGGGCGCTGTGGGTCAGGCGGATAGACATCAGCGTAAATTTCCACTTGAAAGCCATCGTTGAAAGCATCAATGTGGATGATGCCGTTTGTGCCGTAAAGTTCAAAAGTAAAGCCCTGACCGCCACCTACATCGGCGAAAGCGAAAACATTGTTTCGGAAGTGAACAATGCCAAAGCCACCAGGGTCGGTGGGATGGTCATCACGAACCCAACCGCAAACCCAATCAGCATCGCCAGCAAAGTAGCGCATGATGTCCCAAAGGTGAGTCCCGTTGTGCAAAAGCCATGTCCACATCATCCCGCGAATGCTAACCAAGTCGCCAATAGTGTCACTTTCAAGAAGCGATTTCGCTTGCTGATAAGTTGGATGGTAACGGCGTGGATGGTTGATGAGCAACTTCGTTCCAGATTTCTCGCATGCTTCAATCATGGCATCGGCTTCCTCAAGGGAAATAGCCATCGCCTTCTCGCAAATTAAGCCCTTGACACCTGCTTCGGCTGCTGTTATCACGATTTGAGCCTTTATGTCGGTGTGAGTGCAGACGCTAACGATGTCAAGTTTCTCATTTGCGAACATCTCACGGAAGTCAGTGTAACCATGAACATCGTGCAGCCCGGTTCTTTGGTAAAAGCGTTCAATGCTTTCTTTTGTTCTGGCGCAAACGGCGACGATTTGAGTTTTGGGATTGGCAAGATAAGCCGATACATGAGTGGTTGGTGGCAGTTCGTAGTTGGTTAGCCAACGAAGATGAGTTTCGTCGTCAATGGTCAATGCCTTCCTTCCCAAGCCCACAATTCCGACGCGATACATCTTTTCCACCTCCGAGCAAAAACTGTAACGCAGGTGAACAAGCATTGCGTTTTCCCCTGACAAACGCCATGATAACATCTAACCTCAAGCGAAACAAATTTTAGAGCGAAACTGTTGCAAAAATTGTCTCATCGGTTTCCACTAATGCAAACGGATTGCGAGAAAGGGGAGATGTGAGTTGACACAAGTTCTGAGCAATCGCCTTTTTTGGATTTGGTCTGTCGGGATGCTGGTAGTTTATGTCGGCGCAATTTTGATTGTGGTCGTTGCTTGCTTGGTTTACGCTGGTGTCGGCAACATCGCTGCTGCAATTGTTTCAGAAGAAATGAGCCATTCAACAAGATTGTCGGTTGCAACGGCAACGGTCAGCACTTTGCTCAGCCTCGCAATCGGCATTCCTGCCTCATATGCCCTTGCGCAATATCGTGGTCAATTCAAAAACATCGTTGACACACTCCTTGACCTGCCCATCGTTATGCCACCAATTGCCCTTGGAGTTGCCCTGCTGGTTTTCTTTTCTCAGTTTCCATCTCAAAACGCTTCGGTTGACAAGTGGCTTCAATCGTTGGGCAAACCCATCGTGTTTGAAGTTCCAGCAATTGTCGTTGCTCAATTTGCCGTTATCTCTGGCTACACCTTGCGCATTTTGAAGGCTGCATTTGAAAGCCAAGATCCAAGACTTCGGGATGTCGCCAGAACACTCGGTTTGTCGCGATGGCAAACCTTCATCTGGATTGAGTTGCCTTTATCGGCAAACAGTTTGATAGCAGCCATGATTTTACTTTGGGCAAGGGCGATGGGTGAGTTCGGAGCAACTGTTATTTTAGCGGGAGCAACGCCGGGCAAAACTGATGTCCTTCCTATTGCGATTTTCCTCTTCCTCAACAGAGCCGAGATTGACAAAGCATTGGCTGCATCGGCTGTGTTGATTATCGTGGCGGTGACTGCCTTGTTTCTTTTCCGCCAACTCGTTCAAAAAAGGCTTTGACCACTCCTACACAGTTGCCGACGAAGTTTTTTTCGGCGCAGGAAACAGCCTGCACACTAAATTAAGCCACCAAACAAAAAGCACATAATAAAAAGCGTGGGCAAAAATTCTGCTAAGGGAGTGAGCGTTATGAGTGAATGGGCTGAGCGAATGCTTAAAGAGTTGGCGCCGCAGGAGTTGGTAGGGCAATTGGTGCTTTCAGGTGTAGGCAACAAAAGAGACGAAGTTTTGAGGTTAGCCGAGGAAGGGAAAATAGGCTCGCTGATTTTCTATGGCAAGGACATGCCTGACCCTCAAAGTGCTGCCCAACTTGCCAACGAATTTCAACGCCGAAGCAAAATCCCGTTACTGATTGCTGCCGACTTTGAAGCAGGAACTGGATTCATCATGCAAGGTGGGACAAAGTTGCCGTCAAATATGGCAATCGGTGCAACTGGCTCCTCTGAGTTGGCTCAAAAGTGCGGGGAAGTTACAGCGAAAGAGGCAAGGGCTGTTGGTGTCCATTGTGCTTTCGCACCAGTTGTTGATGTCAACATCAACCCAGAAAATCCTATCATCAACATCCGAAGTTTTGGGAACGACCCAAATGAAGTTTCAAGGCTCGCTGTTGCTTGGATTAGTGGCTGCCAAAGCAACGGTTGTATGGCTACGGCAAAGCACTTTCCCGGTCACGGTGACACAGGCGAAGATTCCCACAGAGTTATGCCCATTGTCCCCCACGATATGGAACGGATGTGGCAAGTTGAACTCAAGCCATTTCAAGCAGCAATAAACTCTGGCGTCGCTGCTATCATGACTGCTCACATTCACTTCCCCGCCATTGACCCGACCCCTGGTTTGCCAGCAACTTTGTCGCGCAAAATCTTGACTGAGTTACTTCGTGAACAAATGGGCTTCAAAGGCTTGGTGTTCACTGATGCTATGGCGATGCACGCCATCAAACTCAACTTCAACATGGACGAAGCAGTTGTGATGGCTGTAAATGCTGGCGCTGATGTCATACTCGCTGACGATGCCCTAACAACTTACGAGGCGCTGTGTCGAGCAGTGCAAGAAGGCAAATTGTCAATGGGGCGAGTTAGAGAAGCAGCAAGGCGAATTTTGGAATTCAAGGAATGGTGCGGACTGAACCAAAAAAGGTTTGTTGATGAAGCGAAAGTTAGCGAGGTTGTCAGTTGTCATGAGCACCGAGAAATCGCTCGCATGGTTGCCGAAAATTCAGTTACAGTTTTGAAGAACGAAGGGGTGATGCCAATTCAACCTCAAGCGAAACTCTTTGCTGTCGTGGCAGAAATTCAGCGCTGGACAGGTGAGAAACCTTCAGATGAACTTTCCCAACTTTTGCGAACAAATTTCCACAACGCAATGGTTCACTTCGTATCGCGCAATCCATCAACGGAGGAAGTTGAAAAGATTGCCAAACACCTTAACACAAACTCTTTTGATGCCGCTTTGCTATGCATCTTCCCGCGAGCGGAAGCATATCAACCTGAAAGCGCCCAAGCAGGTGGGGGCATGCTGGCTTTGGCTGAAAAATTGTCAAGCAAATTGCCTCTCATCGTTGCTTCATTTGGAAGCCCATATCCGCTCACCAAATTTGTAACAGCGAAGGTGCTTTTGTGTGCTTACAGCGATTGCCCAGCATCAATTCAAGCGGGCGTGAAAGTTCTCGCAGGTAAGTTGGAAGCCAAAGGCAAACTTCCTGTGATGCTTCCAAGTTTGGGAGGTGATCGGATAAAATGAAGGAGTGGGCAAAGTTGCCACTTTTTGACCCTCTTGACGGAACTACGATCGTTGAACCTCCAAGTTCAGGCGTCGGCAACTGGGCAGGTGCTCCTAATGCTTGGTTGGATGAAACGGGCGATTTCTGGCTCATTTATCGGCTCAGGAAACCACACCCTTATCGCGGCTACCTGCTGAGAATTGCAAGGAGCAGTGATGGCGTCAACTTCTCGGTTGTGTGGGAGATGACAAAAGAACAAATTGGGACTGAAAGCGTGGAACGAGGCGCTTTGGTTCGCATTGATAAAAACCTTTGGCGATTTTTCCTCAGTTTCGTTGACCCTCAGGATAGGCGTTGGCGAATTGACGCTATGGATGCTCCTTCACCTGAGCAATTTGACCCAATGAAAAGGCGCAAAATCCTTACTGCTGCCGATGCAGGCGTTGAAGGCGTTAAAGACCCAGTGATTTATCCCATCGCAGGCCTTTGGCTCATGTTCGTGAGTTTCTCTCCAACACCGCCTCAAGTCACGGAAAATTTGAAGCGGAGAATGCACGAGACGGGCGATGCTTTTGCCACTGGACTCTCCCGCAGCGCAACAGGCTTAGCCATTAGCGATGATGCCGAAGTTTGGGAATGGCAAGGTGAAATCTTCAGTAACCGACCGGGCGAATGGGACGGATATGCTGGGCGAATTTGCAGCATCGTTTACCAACAACCCCTTTTCATCGCCTTTTACGACGGCAGTAAAACCGTTGATGAAAACTACGAGGAGAAAACAGGTGTTGCCATCAGTTTTGACTTGCGAAACTGGGAACGGGTGAGCCGAAAGAAACCCTCACTCACTTCACCTTACGGGACAGGCTCTTTGCGCTACTTGGCTGTAGTTCCCGTCGGCTCAAAATGGTTTTGCTACTACGAATTTTGCCGACCTGACAAAAGTCACGAGTTGAGGCTTAACCGAGTGATGTAAGCAGGTTAAAAAAGTGTTTGCAATTTTCAATTCGCCTTGTAATTTGGAATGCCAAGTTGGGCAAGCAATTTTTGCATTTTCGGTTCAACGAGGAACTTCAAAAACTTTTGAGCCACTTCCTTGCTCTTTGACCCCTTGAGTATCCCAGCCTGAACTTTAACGGTCGGGTATGAGTTCTTGGGCAACTTGGCGACGATTTTGTAATTTGGCGACATGACTTTTTCGGGTGCGCTGTCAAAGGGGCAAGTGGCGTAGTATATGCCTGCGTCAACTCGTCCCATGCAAACATAGTTGACAGCCTCTTGCGCGTGCCAATGGGTGATGATTTTGCCCTTCAACTTTTCCCACAAGCCCAACTTCTGCAAAGCCTGTTGTGCGTAGTAACCGACAGAATTGAGTTTCGGGTCGGCAATGACGATGCGTCGGACAGAAGGCTTCGTCAAGTCTTCAAGGGACTGAATTCCCGCACGGTTACGCGCAGGGACGACCAAAATGAGTTCAAAAGTGCCGAAGGTGGTCACACTCTTTAGGTCAATGAAGCCCTCTTGAACCAGTTGTTTCATTTCAAGTTCGCCCGGCGAAACGAAAATATCGGGGCGCTCTCCCTTTTCACGAATTCGCCTCACCAAAGCAACGCCGTTGTCGTAGTAGATGTTGAGTTTGATACCCGTTTGGCGTTCAAACTCGGACTTGAGCCTTTGGAACGGGACAATCATGCCACAAGGCACAAACAGCCGAAGTTCGTCTTTCGTTTGAGCGGTCACGATCTGTCCTATCAAAGCGATGCCGATAAGTGCCACCAACAATCGGCGCACAGTTCTTCCCTCCTTGAACATTTAATCATTTTGCAGCCTTCAAATGCTCATCAATCCAGAGCCAAACCAACCTTTCGGGCGTTATTCCTTGGCGGTCTGCTAAACCTTTCAAGCGCTTCCATTGATTGGCGGTAAGTCTTAATGTCAATCGCTTCTGTTCGCTTTCCTTTTGACGGCGACGAAATGTGATTTCCACAGGTTCCATTTCTCGCCAGTAATCAGTAGCATCGTGGTGTTCCCAAAACTCAGCAATTTGTTCGTCAGTCCATCCGCTCATGTTCGGTAATTTTTTTTGTTTTGTCCCCTTCATTTTCATTTACGCATCACCTTCCGATAATACCGGCGCTCTCTTATCGTCATGTCTCGCGCTGTTATAATGCGCGCTTTTCTGGAAGCGATAAGGCGAAAAACTATGAACAAGTAGCGCCCACTTTGAGTGCATCCAAAGGCGTAATAAATTTCGCCATGACGCCGAAAATGCGGTTTATTTTCAAATAGCACCTCCTCAACTTCGCCAGGCGTAACTTTGTGTCTCGCAATATGTTCAATGTTGCGGAGATCCCACAAAACATCTTCCACCTTCATCAACTTCACCTGCAATTCATTTCAAGCACTTTTAATCTCTACCCCTGCTCTTCCTCCGCCACGCAATCAAAACGGTTGCGATAATTGCTGTTGCGATGATTGCCGATGCGACCGTCACCCATTCAATGTTGGCATGGCGTTCCGCTCCTGTAAGGCAAGGGCATTGGTAATTGCCGAACAGAACCCCGAACGAGTAAGCAACAGCAATGTCAAGGGAAATTTCAAGCGTTTCGTAGATGAGCATTTTCTTCCAACCGAAGAACCGAGCGATGAGAATTGCTCCCGGCAAACTGACACCGGGACCTCCAAGCAAAATTGCCATTGAAGGTGCTACACCCATGCCTTGCTTCAGGAACGCTTTGACGAACGGAATTTCTGTCAAGATGGGAAAATACATGAGCGAACCAAAGATAGAAGCCAAGGTAGTTGCCTTAAGGGAGTTATCGCCGAGGAAGAAGAAAGGCTTATGCCCTTCAGCGGTCGTGACGAACCAGTCAATAGGGACTTTCCTTGCGGCAAAGGCGATGAGCAGAATTGCTGGGACAAGGATCGGCAAGGTCATTTTCATGAACCGCCAACTCTCAAGCAACCACTCTTTGACCTCATATGGCTCAAACCAGTTGCTGAAAGCATAGATGAGCGCAAATGTGCACCCGATCAGGGCAGGTATGCGCAAAGCCCAAGGCAAACCTTTTGCCCCCAAAACTAGCAGCACCATCAGACAAGCCATTATGAACCAACTGCGGTAAGGGTAACGCTGCTCAAATTCGGAGAGAGCAAAAACTGCAGTGCCACCATTGGTTGCCACAGTTGCTTGTGTTCCCCGATTTTCTTCCCCTCGGAAAAGCCAAGCTATGACGATGCCGATGATTAGTGCGGAAACAATTGTCCCTCCAACTCTCCAAAGCCCGAACAGCCCCCCGAAAACCTGAAATGTCCAAACGAGGGTGACCAAGTTAAGGGCTGGACCTGCGTAAAGGAAGGCAAATGCTGGACCGATCCCTGCACCCCGCTTGTAAATGCTCATCGCCAAAGGTGCAATGTTGCAAGAGCACATGGAGACAACGATGCCTGAGAAAATAGCGGTTCCGTAAGCAATCCACTGCTTCGCTTGGTGACCTAAATATCGCAAAACTTTGTCAACGGGAACAAATGCGGAGATTGCGCCCGCCAACAAGTATGCGGGCAAAACGACGGGCAAAAAATCCCAAGTCAGGATGCAGCATTGGAAAATGTCAACAGCGTCAGCCAGCATCTCTTGAGCAATGTTGGGTTGCGGTTGCAAGTTTCATCGCCTCGCTTCATTCCTTCGGTGTGGTCACAGGCTCAGAAGGTTTCTTTTCGTAAAACTGTGTTAGGATGAACAGACCATCTTCCCACAAAATCTCTGTTTCCCTTCGTGTGACAACCTCTTCCACTTCGTCATACTTTTCTGGCGGTAAGACTACTTTGATAACAGCGTCTTCGTCTTCATAGCGAAGACCCGTCAAAACTGTCACTTCTGCCTCTGGGCAAAGGTTTTTGACGAGAGAAACTAATTCGTTGATGCGTTGTGTTAGGAGCGATTTCTTCTTCTTAATGCTTGTGCGCCTCATTTCCCAAGCACCTCCTTGACTGTCTGAACAAACTCTTTTGCATGCCTCAATAGTCGTTCCGCTTCTTTCTGGCTCACTTCATCCCGTTCATAGTGTGCCCTTGCCCTCAAGCGGTAGCCTCGTGTTAGATAATCGCCGAACCGTTCAGGGAAGGCTTTACGCTTCTTAATGCACTCTAAGCCAAACCGATTTTGTAACCCTCCATGTGTCCATTCGGTTTGCCTAATGCCAAAGTGTTCCAACGCTGCGATGGCTGCCCAAAACATGGCAGCGTAGCAGCACAAAGCGCAACCTTCAAGGGAATTGCTTTGCCAACATGCTTCCGCTCCGACCAACAGGTTTTGCGCCTTCTCCAAAGCCGTCACAAATTCCACCTCAAGTCCGCAATCAAGTTTGAAGCCCCATTCTCTCCGTCAAGTGACCGCAAGTTGGGCAGTTAGGCAATCGTCTCAACTTGACAATCCGATAGTCATGGTTTGCCGTGTCAAAAATCAGCATGCGGTTGGTCAAAGGCTTTCCAATCCCACATCCCCCGCTTTGCGTGCCTTGTTCTGCTCCTCGTCCCCCGTCCCCCGTCCCTCGTCCCAAAATAACTTTGATTGCTTCAATTGCGGCAAAGCAGCCCGTCATGCCCGCAACTGCTCCGAGCACAGGAAAGCCCCATGGGTCCCACCAATCGTCGGTGGGGTCCTCGGGGTAAATGCAACGCAAGCAAGGTGTTTCGCCCGGCACAATAACTGTCAATGTCCCTTCCATCCCGTTCATCGCCGCTTCAACCAAAGTTTTTTTGAAGTGAACTGCGATGGCGTTCAAAGCGACTCGTTCCTGCCAAACAGGCGTGCATGAGAGCAAGACATCTGCCTGTGGTGCCAGTTCTTTACCTAACTCTTCCGTGAAAGGCTCAGCGACGGCGATAATTTCCACATCGGGATTAAGCCTGTGGATGCTTTCCCGGATTTTGACGATTCTCGGCTTACCGACCCAATCGTAGGTTTGCAAAATCAT
>Ga0209289_100522_pt1 | contig 19555 bp, 17 predicted proteins | sample GXS110809BmetaG_FD_184121 | JGI IMG/M metagenome (GOLD analysis project Ga0209289, IMG submission 184121) | Hot spring microbial communities from Gongxiaoshe hot spring, China to study Microbial Dark Matter (Phase II) - GXS 110809B (SPAdes)... ...
ACAAAAAGGCACTGTCTATAATAGACAGTGCCAAATTGTTTTATTAGGTTAAAAAATGTTAAGCTATTTTTTGGAAGTTCACTCTTCAACAAGTACACCAAGGAATTGACTTTTGTACATCTCAGCGTAAAATCCACCCTTGTTAAGTAATTCGTTATGTTTTCCGACTTCGATTATCTTTCCTTCGTTCATTACAAGTATCATATCGGCATTTTTGATAGTTGATAATCTGTGTGCTACAACAAAAGATGTTCTGCCTTTCATTAAATCTCTCATGGCTCTTTGAATATATACTTCTGTAAGTGTATCAACGTTACTTGTTGCCTCATCCAGTATCAGTATATCTGGATCAGCTAAAAATGCCCTTGCTATTGTTATAAGTTGTTTTTCACCTTGTGAGATGTTTGATGAATCTTCACCGATAACGGTGTTGTATCCATCTGGCATAGCCATTATGAAATGGTGCACGTGTGCCATTTTAGCTGCGTTTACAATCTCTTCATCGGTTGCGTTTTCTCTACCGTAAGCTATGTTGTCTCTTATAGTACCCGAGAACAGCCACGTATCTTGCAACACCATGCCGAAATGTTTTCTAAGATTGTACCTTTTTATATCTCTTATATCGATTCCATCGAGCGTTATCTTCCCACCTTGTATTTCATAAAATCTCATTAACAAGTTAACAAGTGTGGTTTTACCAGCCCCCGTTGGTCCAACGATAGCTATCATCTGTCCACTCTTTATGTCTATATTCAAATTTTCTATCAACGGCTTATCTGGGAAGTAACTGAACTTCACGTTCTCAAATTTTATCTCTCCACTTGCTTTTTCAAGTTCGATTGCACTGTCACTATCTGGAATTTCTTCTTTTTCCTCCAGTATTTCAAAAACTCTTTCCGATGCAGCAAGCGTTGATTGTATCATATTGACGATGTTTGCAATCTGAACTATCGGTTGGTTAAATTGTCTTGAGTATTGTATGAAAGCCTGCACATCTCCTATGGTGATACTCTTTTTGTTTACTAAAATACTCCCGCCAACAGCAACGATTATGTATCCCAAGTTTCCTATAAAATTCATAACGGGCATTATTATACCACTTATGAACTGTGCTTTTTTACTCTCTCTGTAAAGATTTTGGTTTATCTCTCTGAATTTTTCTATCTCATCTTTCTCACGTCCGTAAGCTTTAACGACGACGTATCCACCGTAAACTTCTTCAACTTGACCTGTGAGTTTTCCAAGTAATTTCTGCTGCGCACTGAAGTACTTTTGAGAATGTTTTGCAACAATTATCGTTGCTATAGCGCTTAAAGGAAGAGTTATAAGTGTTAACAACGTTAACAAACCATTGATAGTTATCATCATGTACGTTATACCAACTATTGTCACTATACCTGAAATGAATTGTGTTAAACTTTGCTGAAGTGTGTTACTTATCAAATCTACATCGTTTGTAACACGACTTATGATATCGCCATGTGACCTGTGGTCGTAAAAACTGAGCGGTAATCGTTTTAGTTTATCGTTGATATCTTCCCTCATCTTAAGGACAATTTTTTGAGTTATCCCAGCCATCATATAACCTTGGAAAAAATTCAACAAAGCCGATATACCATACAACAACGCAACCGTTGAAAGTACGGAGAATATTTTATCGAAATTCATCTTTGTATTTAAAAACCCAGAAAACGGTGTTTTTCGTATCATTATCACCCTGAAAATTTCCGTGGTTGCCTCTCCCATTATTTTTGGCGCTTTTATGGTTAATACTGTTGCTATGATAGTTAAAACAAAGACAGCAATTATACCAAGGGAATGAGGTTTTATGTAAACCATTAATTTTCTCATTGCATTTTTAAAATCTTTCGGTTTTTCACCACCCCTTGCAAACCCCGGTCCACCACCAGGTCCCATCGGTCCCGGTCTTCTCACTTGTCTATTTTGTTCTTGTCTGTTTTCCATTTTCATCACCTCACTCTACTTCTTCTTTTGAGAGTTGGGAATAGACGATTTCTTTGTATATCTCATTTTCTCTTAGCAATTCATCGTGAGTACCGATACCAGCTATTTCACCATCTTTTAAAACGATTATCTGGTCAGCGTGCATAATCGTTGCCACTCTTTGAGCGACGATTATAACCGTTGCATCTTTCGTTTCTTTAAACAATTTACTCCTAACTTTCGCATCTGTTTTGAAATCGAGAGCACTGAATGTATCATCGAACAGATAAATCTTCGGTTTTCCAGCTATCGCTCTTGCAATCGATATTCTTTGCTTTTGACCACCAGATAAGTTCAAACCAGACTGATCAATTGCATAATCAAGCCCTTCTGGATATTTACTTGCAAACTCCATAACCTGGGCAATTTCTGCCGCATGTTCAACCATCTCATCGGTTATCCATTCACGCCCAAATTTTATGTTCTCTTTTATACTTCCAGAGAATATCATCGCTTTTTGCGTAGCGTAACCTATCTGACGACGCAAAATGCTGAACGGGATTTCTCTCACATCGACTCCATCCAATTTAACACTCCCAGATGTGACATCGTAAAACCTCACGATTAAATTCAAAAGAGTTGATTTTCCAGAACCAGTTGCACCGATTATAGCTGTTACTTTTTTTGGTAATGCCTTGAACGAGATGTTCTTCAAAACAGGTTCACTTGCACCTGGATAAGAAAATGTAACGTTTTCAAACTCAACGACACCTTGGAAATTCTCCCCGTATTTATCGGTAGTGAATTTCTTCGATGTATCCTCATTTATCTTAGGCTCAACTGAGAGCACTTCTTTAATTCTCTGAGATGAGACACTTGCCCTTGGAAGGAAGATGAAGATTACGGAAATTATGATGAAAGAGAACATTATCTGCATAACGTATTGCATAACTGCCATCATCTGTCCAACTTGTAAAGTTCCCGCATCGATCTGTTTAGCACCAAACCAGATGATTGCTATGACTGTAAAATTCATCACTATCATCATGTAAGGGAAAAGTATCGAACCAATCCTGTTGATGATAAGAGATGTCTGTGTGAGGTCAAAGTTCGCTATTCTGAATCTTTCCCTTTCTTGGTCTTCTTTATTGAAAGCCCTAATGACTCTTATACCTGTGACACGTTCTCTCACTATGAGATTGAGTTTATCTATCTTCTTTTGCATACTTTTAAACAATGGAGCGATTATTCCTGCGATTATACCAAGTCCCGCAAGCATCACAGGTACAGATACAAGCAACGTCCCTGTTAATTTCGCATCTTTTTGAACCGCCATGAAAATCCCACCAACTGCCATAATTGGAGCCATAACAACCATTCTGAGTACCATCACAGTAGCTTGTTGTATCTGTGTAACATCGTTTGTTGTACGTGTTATAAGTGACGAAGTGCTGAACTTATTCATTTCCTCTAAGGAAAACGATGTAACTTTTTTGAAAACCTCGTCTCTTAAATCCCTACCGAGTCCCATACTGACAACCGAAGAAGTGTAACTTGCCACAACAGAAGCCAAAACACCCAAGAACGAAACAAACAACATTCTCCCACCAACATGCCAAATATAATCGTTATCTCCTTTAACTATACCTTTATCAACTATATCTGACATAAGATCTGGTAGATAAAGCGAAACAATCGCTTGGAATGCCACAAGAACAACTGTAACAATTATAAGTAACCAGTATCTTGAGAGATACTTACTCAACATCCGTCACCACTCTCCTTTCTTGGTTCGTTTGCTACGAATTGTTCATCGATTTTGTTTCTTATCTTAGACAGAAGCTCATCTAACTGTTTTTGTTCTTCTTGAGTCAATGCTTCCATTAAAGAAGTCTCTATATCTCTCACAATTACACGCACAGAATTCAATATTTCCTGTGCTTTTGATGTTAAGAAAACCCGCGAAATGCGTCTATCTTTGGAATCTTCCTGACGATAAACAAGCCCACTTTTTTCCATCCTTTTCAACATCACTGCAACCGTTCCAGGTTCAACGTCCATAATCTTTGCAATCTCACGTTGACTTATCCCGGGATGCTTTTGAATCAAAAACAACATAGGAATTTGACCAGGATGAAGCATGTATTCTTTTGAAACCTTTTCGTTTATAACTTTGAATATCTTCCTTTGTAGTACGCTCATTTGATACAAGATGTTATGTTGGTTCAAAAAATCTTTCAAGTCTGTCACTCCCTTCTGTATAATAGTTATACGTATAACAGTTATATGTATAATTATATTCTTGGAACTGAGTTTGTCAAGCCAAAAAATATGTAAATCTGGAAAATGTAAACGAATATGGTATAATAAAAAATAAGGTTGACATTAAGAACGCAAGGAAAACTTACAATAAGTTGGGGTTGTCTTATGGTAAGAGGAGTAATGATTTCATTAGGCGTTTTTGCTTTGGTCATGTTAGTTCTCTCTTTTTTCACTCTGAAAAATGTTTTTGAATTGGTAAATAATTCAACAGCATACCTAAGGATTAAAGATTGTACAATCAAAGGTATAAAGCTTTTGTTTAAAGCACGGATAAATGTACGTTCAGCTCTTGATTATACAATCGAATTGGCACAGCTGAAGATTACCGATACATCAGGTGACTATATTGATTCTTGGAGCGGTGAGGTAAAGAACAAAGAAGATTTTTTGATTTCTTTTTCAAACGCTGAATTGTTTAACGGTAGATTCGATAAAGTAATTATTGATGGATTTGTGAGGGTCAAGTTCGACATTGGTAAGAGCGGTTTTAAAGTTAATTTACCCGTGAAAGCAGAGGTGTCATTTGTTGGAAGAGAGGAATGAAATAAACTTGGAAAGAATTGTTTCACCAGAGCGAACTGGTTACGATGTTTATTCATTAAGACCCAAATTGTTATCTGAATACATAGGACAAGAAAACGTGAAAGAAAGATTAAAGCTTGCCATTCAAGCTTCCAAGATGCGCGGTGAACAGCTGGATCATATACTTTTGGCTGGGCCTCCAGGACTTGGTAAGACAACTCTTGCAGGGATTATAGCAAATGAATTGAACGCAAATATACACATTACAAGCGGTCCAATACTGGAAAAGCAAGGTGATTTGGCAGCAATTTTGACAAATCTTGAAGCAGGAGACGTACTCTTTATAGATGAAATCCATAGGATGAACAGAAGTGTTGAGGAGATTTTGTACTCCGCAATGGAGGATTATCAAATTGATATAATGATAGGTAAAGGACCAGCTGCAAGGTCAATTAGAGTAGAACTTCAACCATTTACGTTAATCGGTGCCACAACGAGAAGTGGTCTTTTAACTTCACCACTGAGAAACAGATTCGGTATGATATTTGAGATGAGCTTTTATACGGAAGATGAGTTGAAACTTATAATCACAAGAGCAGCGGAAGTTATGGGGAGCATTATCACACCTGAAGCGGCTTTATCTATCGCTAAACGTTCAAGGGGTACACCACGTATCGCAATTAGACTCTTTAAGAGAGTCCGAGACCTAAGCACTGTCAGAGGAACTGGAGAAATAAACTCATCGATGGTTGATGAAGTAATGACACTTTTAGGTATAGATAGCTACGGTCTTGACGAGATGGACAGAAGATTGCTAAGAGTGATTATAGAAGTTTACAAAGGTGGACCTGTGGGTTTAAAGGCTTTAGCTGCTTCACTTGGAATTACCGAAGATACTATATCGGAAGTTTACGAACCATTTCTGGTGCAAAGCGGTTTCATAGCAAGGAGTGCACGTGGTAGAATAGCAACGGAAAAAGCTTACAAGTATTTAGGTTACAACACCTTAGGAGGCTTGTTTGATGGAATTGAGAGATGAGATACGATTAAACTATGATAAGGTTTTAAGCACCGTCTCCGAACATGCTAAAAAAGTTGGAAGGTATTTGGAAGAAATCAAAATCGTGGCTGTTACGAAAACACACCCTCTTTATGTAATCCAAGAAGCTTACAACGCCGGACTTAGGATATTCGGTGAAAATTACGCTCAAGAGTTGCGTGATAAAGCAAAAGAATTGCATAATTTGGATATAGAATGGCATTACATAGGAAGAATACAAACAAATAAGTTAAAATACATTGTTCCAGTTGTGAAGCTCATACATTCAGTCTACCGCGAAGAGGAGATTGTTGAGATTGATAAGATAGCTAAGAAGTTCGGAAAAGTTCAAGAAATTCTAATAGAAGTCAATGTTTCTGGTGAAACGACCAAAGGTGGCATTCAACCTGATGATGTTGAAAGATTGGTTGAATTTTCAAAAGAATTTGGTAATGTTAAGATTGTCGGTTTAATGACAATGGCTCCACTTATTGAACCAGATGAAACAAGGAAGTATTTTAAGCTTTTGCGTGAACTTAGAGATAACCTTTCAGTCAACTTCCCGTACGTTAAGGAACTTTCCATGGGGATGAGTAATGATTATTGGGTGGCAGTTGAGGAAGGTAGTACAATTATAAGAATAGGTACAGCAATATTTGGTGAGAGGGGGAAATAAATCGTGTTTATACTTGGAAACTTTTTCTCAGCGATCGGGTATGTATTGAGAGTGGCTATAAACTTTGAAATCATTATCGTAATTATCACTGCCATACTTAGTTGGATTCCTGGAATTTATTCTTTCAGACTTTATCACATTTTGCGAGACATCGCAGAAATTGTTGAAAGACCAATTAGAAAGATAATTCCACCACTGGGTTATATAGATATAACCCCGCTTATTGCTATTCTTGTACTTGTGTTTTTAGATCGCTTTCTCGCCCAGTCACTCATAGACTTAGGTTGGAGATTGAGATAACCCATGTATGAAAATATCAAAATTGGCATATTTTATAGAATAGATTACGTAGAATCTGCTAAGTTTGTTCTTGATAAATTGGCGAATCATTTTGAGGTTAAACATTTCACAGACTCAACCTTAGATTTTGAAGAAGAAAAATTCCCTGTTGATATTACCATCGTTGTAGGAGGCGATGGTACTGTTTTGCGTACACTAAAAAAGGTGAAGACACCTGTAATTGGCATTAAGGCTGGAAGACTTGGATTTTTCTCTGGGTATTTACTCAACGAAACCGATAAGTTGATTGAAGATATTAAGAACTGGAATTTCACAGAAGATAAAAGGTGGATGTTAAGGATTGAGACAACGAAAGGTGTGTATTTTGCTATAAACGATGCGGTATTACAAAAGGACATAAAGCAAAAAATTCTTGATTTTGATGTGAGAATAACTGATGGAACATTCTATTACCATGCAGATGGTATTGTTATCAGCACTCCTACAGGCTCATCGGCATACTCACTTGCGCTCGGAGGTCCAATAATGCTCCCTAATGTTGAAGCTTTTGAAATAACACCAATCGCACCTCAGTTTCTTGCAACAAGAAGCTTAGTGATACCGAGTTCTGAACGGATATCTGTTTTTGTAAACGATAAAGCTAATTTGATTGTAGACGGTGATACTGTTGATCAAATCGATGCTATACATGTAAGAAAATGCACAAGAACGGTGGTACTTTTGCGACCGAAGTCGTATGATTTTTCGACGTCTATTAAAGATAAAATCGGATACGGGAGAAAAATACTCGGTAACGGTGGGTAATTAATTAATTATCAGAAGGTGGGAGAAAATGAAATGGTTAGTAGAAGAAAACTTAGAGGAACTGAAAAAATCGGTTATTAAAGAAGGATGGTATGTTGAAGACTTGTTAAGAATTACTACAGAGGCTTTCAAAGAGAGAAACAGAGATCTTGCAAAACAAGTTGAAGAAGAGTATTGGGAGATTTACAACGAATATCTAAGTATATTGAACTTTTCGCAGATCGTTGTGGCTATTTGTAATCCAAGTGGTTATCAGTTAAGATTCATATTTGGTTCCGTGCTTATATCAAAAATTTTGCTCGATATTAGCACTCGATTGAAAGATATAGCTTCTGATATAAATCTTTTAGTGAAAGAGCCGGAATTAAATCAAAGCATAATGTTACCTGAAATGTTCTCCTTTGCACAGAAAATGCTCAGGAAATCTCTAAGAATATACGTTGACCAAAACTTAGAAGGGGCTTCTGGTGTATGTGCTCAAGATGCTACCATGGATGGAATGTTTTCAAAGTTCAACGATGATATAATAAGGATAATACAGGATAATCCAAGGTTGGTTAGAAGAGGTCTATTACTGATGGATATATCAAAAGCTCTCGAGGAGATATCTGATTTTTCAACGCAGATAATAGAAGTAACCTTCTATGTTTTAACCGGTAAGTATCATACATGTTTCAACGACGAACTTCAGCCATTTTCTTTGGAGTTATTTAAGACAAATTGAACTGATTGCGATTTTTTCCATAGTCTAAGATAAAGTAAATATACACTACGTAAGAGGTGAACAAACTTGAGGACCCTGACAAAGTACGTTATCAAACAATCTCTGAAACCATTTCTGATGGGCTTAGGTGGTTTTATAGTATTCGTTAGTGTTGAGTGGTTGTATCAAATATCGGATTACATAATCAGAAATAGAGTAGGTTTTGATAAACTACTCATTTTTGTTATGTATAATATACCATACTTTACTTTTCTTGGTATACCAGTAGGTGTTTTGTTTGCCATATTTTGGGTTATAAGTGATATGTACAGTAGTCGCGAAATTACAGCACTTTTAGTCCATGGCATATCGGCAAAACGTCTTGTAACTCCATTTGTAATTTTATCTGTTATCTTGGGATTCTTTTCATGGTTACTTGGTGATTACGTAGTACCAATGGCAAATTACAAATCCACACAAATATTGAATCAGTATATATTCCAAACACCAGAAAGTGTCATAAAAACAAATATGCTCGTTGAACTTGAAAAAGATGTATACTTTTACGTAAAAGAACACAATAAACAAAAAGGTGAACTTTACGATGTTGTATTATTCAGAAATGAGGAAGGCAATGAGCAAATACTAACAGCAAAAAAGGTTATAAAGAAAAAAGATGGTTGGTTTTTGGTAGATGGTTCGATGTACGTTGTTGAAATTGAAACTGGTTTTTTGAGATTGGACATGCAGTTTAAGGAAATGAAACTCGATGTTGCTGGGGAGATTGAAGAAATGCTGAGAGCTTACAAAACAACACGTGATAAAACATCGAAAGAATTAAGAGAACAATTGGAGACTTACAAGAAGCTGGGTATCAATACCGCAAATCTCATTGTCGAACTTAACCAAAGGTACGCAAATGCACTTGGTGCACTTGTGATTGTGTTAATCGGATTACCGGTATCCTTGCTGTTTGGATTCACAAGTCGCTCATGGAGCGTAATATTAACTTTCTTGATAGTCGTGCTTTATCAGGGGTCTGGTGCGTGGCTTTCTGGTATGGGTAAGGAAGGGCTAATGGATCCTATCCTTGCGACATGGCTTCCTAACATAATATTTGCATCGGTTGGTTTTATAATGTATATATTAATAGATACTCCTATAGCTTACAAAGTGAGAGAGTTTCTCTCGCGATTGTTTGTAATTATCCTCATCTCATTGGCGTTTATTTATGGAACATCTTCAATAGGATTTTCAAATGCCGTCCAAGCTAAGTCCACAGAAGCGTATTTTTCAATGGATTCAGTTGTTCTTAAAGGCGAAGTATCTCTAATATGGGACAAATACAAAATAGTTTGTGATGAAGCTTCCGTAAAGATAGTTGATGGGGTTGTAAAGGTTTTGGAAGCATTCGGAAATGTAAAATTTTATGATCAGGACAAGCTTTATATTTCAAAAAAAATTCGATATGAATTTGAAACGGAAAAGGCAGTAATCGTAAATGCTAAGGCAGTTTATAATTACGATTATAAAGGAAAAAAAGTACCGATATATGTATACGGTTCAGAGATAGAATACGATTCTGAAACCTCCTCTGGAATTATACACAGTTCTTATCTAACAACTTGTAGTTTCGAAGAGCCTCATTATATGATATTCTCATCACAAGTTTACGTAATGGAGAATAAATACATCATAGCCGAAAATTCATTCCTCGTTATCTTGGGTATACCGATTTTTCCTTATCCACTCTACATAACGACTTTAGAAGGAGTGCCACCTTACGCTTTCTCAGTGGTATTTGGTAATACGATAAGTGTTGTTCAAACATTTAACTTTGCTGTTAACGATTGGTCTGTTAAACTCGACATAGGAACGACGGGAAAATCTGTCGAAGCTATAGATAGTAAGCAAAAGACCAATAAAATGATTTATGATGAAACAAAAGACTACATCGAATTTTCCTTATCTCCGTTCACATATAAGTATTCTAAAGGGACTATATACTACAAGCTCGATGGTCAAGTTTACATTGAAGGAAATTACTTTAACAACAATAATTTCTTCCACAAAATAGGTGTTAATGTCCAAAATCAAAATGTCTATGTCAAACCATATATTCTATACGATGGCAGATTAACAGATACAATTGTCTATCTAAATGGTGTACTTAGGAATATAGCTTTTGAGATCTGCGATGACAATACTTTCAAAATAAATTCCATAGAAAATGTTATCAAACTACAGACAGATGGATATCTTACATCCTTAGACAAAACGTGGGATAATTATTATCAAACATCTTACAATCTGGGATTATCGAGTAAAAAACTGAGTTACAGTCTTTCCATAAATGGTAACGTGTACACAAGTAGTGAAAATAGGAATATTAATTATATATACCAAATACCTTGGAACTGGAAAGAAGGTCCTTTTTCTATTGATTTTAATTACACCTTCTTAATAAAAGATATTATGAACTATGCATCGAATTCTAAAAAAGAATCTCTAAGCGCATCAGATAATTACACGTTAACTGGTGTATATAATTTAGGACCATTCAAAATTTCATCACGTTGGGAACAAATTTATAATTTTATAGACGAACCATCGTCGAATAATAAGAATAATCTTAGAGTTCTTGCTGAGGTTAATTCACCGAACTTAACACTCTCCATCGCAAGAACGTTTGATTTGATTAATAACAGACTACTCCCTGATACATTGACTTTGAGGTATAAACAGCTGTTCGGAGATGTTGAATTCACGAATTCCATCTCTTTAAATTACGATAATGTGGCAAGTAAACTTGGAAATGAAAACATTACCTTTGGTGTAAATTACAAACCGTTAAACGCAGAATATACCTTACAGTTCACAATTCAACCAGGCAAACCTTTGGAAAACTACATACATACAATCAAGTATGGTAACCTCTCAGTTACGGCGTATCAACAGAATGACTTTATAAGAAACGCTGTGGCAACCGGTTCTCTTGATTTATTCGGCTACAAAACAACTATAAGAGGTAACTATATTCAGCCAACCAAAACTTCCGAGCCAAACTGGAATTTGTCATACACCATGGAAAAAAAGGACGAAAAATACGTGCTTTCGTACAATTTAGATGGTAAAAAGACTTACAAATTCGAAACAACATTGAAAACATTCGATCCAGAATTTAAATTGGGATTAGTGTTCAATCCAGAGAAAACAACTGTAGACTATTTAAGCTTGAATCTTGACAAATCGTTACATTGTTGGAGATTAAACTTCGGAATAGATTTTACAAACAGAAGTTCAAATATCTTAGATAATATAGATAAGATTTACTTCAAATTTTACTTGACAGATATGCCTGATAGGTTCTTCCAGATAGATCCAAAGAACGGACAGTTCGAATTCAGCGGAATGTAATTTAGAATTTGAGGGTGAATCTTTTTGAGCAAAATCACCTTAGAGACTTTTACTAACAGATTTAGAGAAGTTTTGGAATTTTTATTGGGCGAAAGTATAAAAAACGCAAGTATCTTGCTTGCCGTGTCTGGCGGTGTTGATTCTATAGTGATGCTTGAGTTATTCGACACATTTCAAAGCGAATTTGGATATCAAATAGCGGTGGCTACGTTCAATCATAAATTAAGAAAAGAAGCTGACGAAGAAGTAAGATTTGTGGAAAGTTTATGCAAAGAAAAAAACATACCGTTTTTTACATCTCAAGCGGATGTTTTGCATTACTCCAAAGAGCACAAACTATCCATTGAGGAAGGCGCAAGGATACTTAGGTATAAATTTCTAACATACGTTGCAGATAACTACAATTACAAATACATCGCAACAGCTCACAATACTAACGATTTACTTGAAACGATGATATTAAGATTAACGAAAGGCACAGGACCTTACGGTTTGGTTGGAATGAGCCCCATAAATGGAAGGTTTATAAAACCACTTCTTTTTTTCACAAGAGAAGAGATAGAAAATTATGCACAAGCAAGAAAATTGCGTTTTGTAACTGATACATCGAACTTCGATGTTAAGTACAACCGCAATTTTATAAGGCACAGAATCATTCCCTTGCTCAAAGAGATTAATCCATCTGTTGAATTAGCCTCTCTTAGACTTGCCCAGAGTATATGGGAACTTGACGAATACGTTGGCTCAATCGTTGATGAGTTTAATAATAAATACTCTACCAAAATTGGAGAGTACTTTGTATTTAAATTACACGAAAATAGTTACATACAGACCGAACAAGTTCGAAGAAATGCCCTCTTGGTCTTTGGAAAACCTATCGATAACGAAAAACTTGAGAGATTTAAGAACGTACAAAAATCTGGAAAAACTTCGTACAAAGTTTCTTTTTGGAAAGAATTAGGTATCGAAGTTTCGCGTGGCTGGTGCATAATGGGGAAGATAATTGGGTATCCACGTTTTTCAGAAACGGTCTTAATCTCAAAAGATAAAGTTCAAAGTGAATTGAACGTAAATGGATACTTCTTAAAAATCACAAATTATGGTATAATGAAAGGTACAAGCGAAAGAAAGTTAATTTTCGAAATACGAAACTGGTTAGAAGGTGATAGATTGTTAAGTGGTAAGAAGGTAAAAGAACTTTTCATCGAAAAAAAGGTTCCGACGTTCGTAAAACACTTGATTCCTCTTGTTGTTTCAAAACAAGAAGAAAAAGTTATATACATCCCCTACTTGTACGAAGCAAAAGAGTATCTAAGGGAAATGGAAATTACCATTGAAACGAAAGGAGGCTTGCATTTTGAGTCGTAACATAGGTTCTATTATTTTTCTCATACTGATAGCTTTATCACTTTTTTGGATTTACGAAGGGTTCATAAACTCGAAAGCTGCAATTGAAGTGAATATGAGCTACAGCGAGTTCATGAAAAGACTCAGCACGGGAGAAACGGACATTGCGGAAGTTGTGATAAAAGACGACGGAAATTTGAGTATCAAAACTAAACAAGGCAAAGCTTACTCTGTATACGCACCGTGGTTTAGATACGATATTGAGAATATTAATAAACTAGTGGAATACGGTGTGATTGTCCAAGGAGAAAAAGTTACAGACAGCAGTTTTTGGGTCAACGTTATAGGTAACATAGCAATATTCATAGTCACACTCTTACTATTTGCATTCATTATCCGTGGTCTTGGAAGAGGTAACAATCAAGCATTCACATTTACAAAAAGCAGAGCGGAAAAAGTTAGTCCAAACAAAATAAAAGTCACATTTAAGGACGTTGCAGGCGTCGATGAAGCTGTTGAAGAACTAAAAGAAACAGTTGATTTTCTGAAAAATCCTGGAAAGTTCGCAAAACTCGGTGCAAGGATGCCAAAAGGTATACTCCTTGTTGGACCTCCAGGTACAGGTAAAACATTACTCGCTCGTGCAGTTGCCGGTGAAGCTAACGTACCTTTCTTCCACATAAGTGGTTCAGATTTTGTTGAACTCTTTGTTGGTGTAGGTGCAGCAAGGGTTAGAGATTTGTTCGAACAAGCTAAGGCAAGTGCGCCTTGTATAGTTTTTATCGATGAAATCGACGCCGTTGGAAGACACAGAGGAGCAGGACTTGGTGGTGGACACGACGAAAGGGAGCAAACACTAAACCAATTGCTGGTTGAGATGGATGGATTCGATATAAACCAAGGTATAGTTGTGATGGCTGCAACGAACAGACCTGATATATTAGACCCTGCACTCTTAAGACCTGGAAGATTTGACAAAAAGGTTGTTGTCGATCCACCAGACGTAAAAGGAAGAGAAGCGATACTCAAAATACATTTGAGAAATAAACCTATCGACAAAGATGTAGATGTGTCTGTGCTAGCAAAACGCACCACTGGGTTTGTTGGGGCTGACCTTGAAAACCTTGTCAACGAAGCGGCTTTACTTGCAGCAAGAGATGGAAGAAACATAATAAAAATGAACGATTTCGAAGAAGCAATCGATAGAGTTATCGCAGGACCTGCAAGGAAATCCAGAGTTATATCGGAAAAACAAAAGAAGATTGTGGCATACCACGAAGTAGGTCATGCAATAATAAGTTCATCTTTACCGAATTCTGATCCAGTACATAGAATCTCTATAACTCCACGCGGTTACGCAGCACTTGGATATACATTACACTTACCAGCAGAAGATAAATATTTGGTAAGTAAGAACGAGCTACTTGACAACATAACCACGTTACTTGGTGGAAGAGCAGCGGAAGAATTAATCTTCGGTGATTTCACAAGTGGAGCGGCGAACGATATCGAAAGAGCAACGGAAATAGCAAGGAAAATGGTGTGCGAATACGGAATGAGTGATAACTTTGGACCACTTGCGTGGGGAAAAACAGAACAAGAAGTCTTCCTTGGAAAAGAATTAACAAGGATAAGAAATTACAGCGAAGAAGTTGCAAAGATGATAGATCACGAAATTCAGCATATAGTAAAAACTTGTTATGACAGAGCAAAAGAGATTCTAATCAAAAACAAAGAAAAGATGGAACAGATAGTATCTGTATTACTCGAAAGAGAAGTAATGAGTGGTGAAGAACTCAGAGCCATGCTCAACGGTAACGACGAAAGCTTAGACGTAAAAACGCAAGAAGCATAAACATAAAAACACCTTGTTACTGATAACTGTTCACCGTTCACCGATAACTGATAAACCGATAGGGGGGATACAATGGCGGAAAATCTTGATTCTCTTGTTGGTTTGAACAAATCGATCGAAGTAATGCCAGACGAAACTATGGTATGGGATGAAGATGATGAACTTGTACACTTACATCTTATCTCAACATCGGGATTACTCAAGGAAATAAACTATGTAACGGGAGATTTTTTGAACCAGTTCTTGTCTGAAGAAGAGATTTCTGTTGTTGTGTACAGTGAAATTTCGCACCTAAAACCTGTTGTTGTCGGTGAAAGATTGGTTGTAGGTATAAGAATTTCAGAAGTTAATCAAAACATGGTACTTTTCAAAGCGATAGTAATGAGAGAAACGGAAAAAATTGCAGAAGCAACAGTTAAAAGAGCAGTTGTATCAAAGAATTACTTAAGAAGAAAAGCACTGGAACAATTATAAACGTCATTTGGAGGCAATTTAAGTGAGACGCCCAAGAAGCGAAGAAGCTTTTAGAGAGTATAGCTATGTCAAAAAATTCAGAGATTCTGAAATTGAACTTAAAGATATATCAGGCAACCTTCCAAAGGTTGCCTTTATTTTCCCAGATAGTTACAATATTGCAAGTAGTTCCTTAGCCTGGAGTTGGATCCAACAATTGCTTTCGCACAATGGTATAGGTGTTCATAGATTCTTTTACGAACCATGGTTTGAGAAGTTTTATTCTTTGGAAGACCAGCGTCCCATCGATGAGTACCCTGTGTGGCTATTCACGTTCCAATTCGAAAATAACTTGCTAAATATCGCCGATATGCTTATTAAAAAGAACATACCATTGAAGGCAAGCAAACGAAGCGACTATCACCCTTTAATTATCATCGGCGGCCCTGTTACTCTTTTCAATCATAAAATAGTTGAGGAAATTGCTGATTTTATCTTCATCGGTGATTTGGAATGTTCAGCAGATAAATTTGCACAAGTTCTCAACGAATATATCAAGACAGGGAAATGTGAACAGTTTAAGTTGATTAATGAATTATATTCAAAAAAATTTCACAAGTTAAGTTATACAAAGTGTCAAGGCGCACTTTCGCCCGTTCCACATTCTCACTATGTTACTTCACATTCAGCGTTTCCAAATAAGTTGCTTATTGAAATTGGAAGAGGTTGTATATGGAGATGTGCATTTTGTGTCACCGCATACACCAAAAAGCCAGTTAAGTTCGCAAATCTTGACGATGTTTTGGAAATCTTCGAAAAGTATCCAGATAAGGAATTTGGACTTATAAGTGCAACGATAACAGATTATCCATATCTTTCACAATTGCTAGAATACATAGAAAAGAAAGATATAAAATTTTCCGTTTCATCGATGCGTGTTGATAAGATAAACAAGCAATTGATTAGCCTTTTGAAAAGGTCTGATAGGCAGTCTTTCACAATCGCTCCAGAAGGTATATCGCAAAAGATGAGAGATGTTATGATGAAGGATATTACAACGGAGGAGATATTTAACGGTTTAATACTCGGAAGAGAAGTTGGATTTGAACATGTCAAACTTTATTATATCGTAGGCTTTGAAGAAGGTGAAGATGATTACACAGAATTTTTCAACTTTTTAGTTGAAGTTCAAAAGCTTGGATATAAACAAATTACATTGAGTGTAAATCCTCTCGTACCAAAGCCTTTGACACCGTTTGAAGGAAGGAAAATTATAGATAAGAAGACTTACGATGAAATAACAAAGAAAATAAGAAAAAATCTGCCCAAGAGTGTGAAGGCAGATTTTGAAAGTTACAAAGAGAGTAAATTACAGTATGATATTGCATACCTTCAGGGAAACGATACTATTGAATTTCTTAAAGAATATTTCCGAATCTAAATTTTTCCAAGTTTCATTGCAAATATTCCCGTTGAAAGTATAACTGCAGTTTCGAAACGTAAAATCTTCTTCCCAAGGCAGACACTTTTAAATCTTTCTTTTAATAGTTTAATTTCTTTTTTAGAAAATCCACCTTCCGGACCGGCAATGATTCCAACACTTTTTGAAATACGCTTAGGTATCTTTCTTCCTTTGAAATCGAGAATGTATGTACTTTCTGGAGCGATTGAAAATATATCGAGAAACTCTATGGATCTTATGGATGGAAAATGGTACCGTACGCATTGCTTGGATGCTTCTCTTACAATTAACTCGAGCTTTTCTTGTTTATCATCGTAATGACGTGATGCGTGTTCATTGTTGAATACATATATCTCATCAACGCCCAATTCGACAGCTTTTTCTATCGTCCATCTCAACCTTTCCCAACGTCCAGAAGGAGCAAATAAAACAAGCCTACCATCGGTTGGCGCTACAAATTCGTAATTTAAAACGTTACCATGGGCTTCATTCTTTCCAATTTCTTTGACAATTACTTTGTATTTTCCGCCATTTCCATCCGTTGCATCGATTATTTCGCCTTCCTTGATACGCATCACTTTCATATGAGTGACTTCATGTTCATCGAAATACACAGCATCGTTTTTTGGAATACAAAAATAAAGATTAGGCAAATTTAATCCCCCCGCTAATAACACCGCCCCGCTTAACATACACGGGGCGGTGGAGTATTTTATTTATACTTGAAACTAACAAAATTACCAGTGGAGAAGCTCTTTTTCCGTTTCTTTATCGAATATGTGCATTGTTGTCATGTCAAAGACAAGGTCAATTTTTTGTCCTTCTTTTGCTTGGCTCTTTGCGTTAACCCTTGCAACGAGTCTATCATCCCCAGCTATAACGTGCAACAATGTTTCGCTACCAAGTGGTTCAACTACGTCAACTGTAACTTCCGCAGTGTTCTCTGGTTTTGGAGCAATGGCAAACATCTTATCATAAATATTTTCTGGTCTTATACCGAATATTATATCTTTATCAACATACTTTGAAAGTTTATCTTCGTATTCTGCAGGTACTTTAAGCTTCAAACCACTTGTCTTAACCCACAAACCACCATCGCCACGTATAATCTTTCCGTTGATGAAGTTCATCGATGGGCTTCCTATAAATCCAGCAACGAAAATATTTGCAGGTCTATTGTAAACTTCGTATGGACTACCTATCTGTTGAATAACTCCGTCTTTCATAATAACAATCTTATCTGCCATGGTCATAGCTTCAACTTGGTCGTGTGTAACGTAAACAATTGTCGCTTCAAGTCTTGAGTGGAGTTTTTTCAACTCGGATCTCATTTGAACACGTAATTTTGCGTCAAGGTTTGAAAGAGGTTCGTCAAAGAGGAATACTTTTGGATGTCTAACTATTGCTCTACCAACTGCAACCCTTTGTCTTTGACCACCAGAAAGTTGTCTTGGTTTCCTATCAAGAAGGTGTTCAATTTCAAGAATCTTTGCAGCTTCTCTAACTCTTCTTTCTATTTCATCCTTTGGTACTTTTCTTAGCTTAAGACCAAATGCCATGTTTTCGTAAACGGTCATATGTGGATAAAGAGCATAGTTTTGGAACACAAATGCGATATCTCTATCTTTTGGCTCAACATCATTGACAACTCTACCGTCTATCTTTATCTCACCTTTCGAGATCTCTTCAAGTCCTGCTATCATTCTGAGTGTTGTTGTCTTTCCACAACCTGACGGTCCAAGCAAAACAACAAATTCCTTGTCTTCGACTGTAAAATTAGCATCCTTAACTGCTTCAACTTTTCCTTCGTATATCTTCCATACATGTTCAAGTACAACCTGTGCCATAGTCTATACCTCCTCCTCTGAACTACTATCTGAGATACTTTTAAATAAATCATCAACATTCAAATCTTTAAAAAGCGAAGGGTCACCAACATCAAGCAAATAAAGTTCCCAAACTCTGTCTATGAAGTCCAGCATCTTATTGTATCTATCGTAATTTATAATAACAGAGACAGGTTTACCATTTTTCGTAACCACGATATCCATGTTTTCTGAATCTTCAACGACTTTTGAGAATTTTGCTTTTGCATCAGCCAGTGAATAAAATTCCACCTTCGGTCTCATACGTAATCCTCCTTGACTATAATTATAGTCAAATTACCCAAAAAAGTAAACAAAAATCTAAATTGTTACTTTATATTTACTCAAAAGAAACATTAGAACCTAAAATCAGGTGTAAAATTTGACTGAACGGTCAATAAAAAAGTTGCGGGTTACGGGTTACAAGTTGCGAGGTTAACATAAAGGGCAAATTTAGAACAGTTCAGATTTGATTTAATTAAGAGCTTCTCAGCTCGTAACCCGAAACTCGTAACTCGAAACCAATATTTTAAAGTCAGGAGGGATACTATGGCAGTGGGTGGATTAAAGGGTATGGTTTATCATCAAGCTGGAAAGTTAGTTTCTTCTGTTATTAGAAAGGCAGATACGCAGACGTTTTCAAAGTTGTTATTCACCGTTGCGGCATTGAGTAAAGAACCTGCAAAAAGTGGTTTGAAAAAACTTGGATTGATGGCTCAGGAAGAACATCCGATGATTAAGAAGTGGATCGAGATCTTCCAAAAATCATCGCCACAATCTGTGGAGAAGATTATAAATAACTTGATAATCAATGAATTTGCCATTGGAGAGCCACTTAGACAAAAA
>Ga0209289_100523_pt1 | contig 19554 bp, 12 predicted proteins | sample GXS110809BmetaG_FD_184121 | JGI IMG/M metagenome (GOLD analysis project Ga0209289, IMG submission 184121) | Hot spring microbial communities from Gongxiaoshe hot spring, China to study Microbial Dark Matter (Phase II) - GXS 110809B (SPAdes)... ...
GCTCATGCCTGACCGTTTTTGCGACGGTGACCCGAAAAACAATGACCCGAAGGGGCAGAACACTTATGACCGCGCCAACCCTCGTGCCTATCATGGCGGCGATTTGAAAGGCATCCGCCAGCGTTTGCCCTACTTGCGGGATTTAGGCGCCACGGCGATTTGGCACACCCCCGTTTACGACAACGACGATGCGTCTCCCGACGAGTATCACGGCTACCACCCTGTTGACCACTTCGCCGTTGACGAGCACTTTGGGACGATGGGGGATTATCGCCAACTTGTCAAAGATGCCCATCGCTTGGGGCTCAAAATCGTGCAAGACCATGTGCTTAATCACTGCGGACCCAAACACCCTTGGGTGACCCACCCGCCTACGCCGAGTTGGTTTCATCCCCAAATGCCTGCCGACTATCGTCTCGCTTTGCTCCTTTCGCCTGACGCACCTGTTGAAGCCAAGCGCCGCATCACTGACGGTTGGCTTTTCGGCATCTTGCCTGACCTTAACCAAGATGAGCCCGCCGTCGCCCACTTCCTCATCCAACACAGCCTTTGGTGGCTGATGGAAACAGGAGCGGATGCCGTTCGGGTGGACACAATGCCCTATATGCCTCGCCCCTTCTTGCAGCGATGGCGGGATGCCCTTCGGCGCGAGTTGCCTCAAGTGACCGTCATCGGCGAAGTGTTGTCTGTCCCTCCTGATGCACAAGTGCAAGCCTTTTTTCAAGGCGGGCGGGCAGGTTATGACGGCGTGGACACAGGCTTTGAAAGCGTCTTTGATTTCGCCCTCGCTATTGCCATCCGTCAAGTCTTCGGGCGCGACGAACCGATGGGGCGTTTGAAGGAGGTTTTGGACGCCGATGCCCTTTACCCAAATCCAACTCGCTTGGTGACCCTCTTGGGCAATCACGATTTCCCTCGCTTCGTAACGGTCGCCAAACCCGACCGTCGTTGGCAGCGGTTGAAACTGGCAGCGGCTTTCCTGTTGACGACACGAGGAAGCGTCCAGTGGTATTACGGCGACGAAATCGGGATGGAAGGAGGAAACGACCCCGACAACCGCCGCGACTTTCCCGGCGGCTTCCCGAAGGATTTGCGGAACGCTTTCACGCCTCAAGGGCGCACCCACGAAGAAAATGCCCTCTGGGTGTGGGTGCGTCAACTTTTTGGGTTGCGCCGTCGGTTGCCTTGGCTGGCGACCGCTCCAACGCACTGGTGGCAAGTGTCAGCAGATACCCTCATTTACGAACGACGCCACAAAGCCCAAAAGTTGTTTGTCCTTCTTCATCGGGGCGACAAGCCTTTAGAGTGGCAACTACCCGCTGCCAGTGGGCGGCTGATAGCAGGGGATGGGAGACTTCAACGCGTTGGCAACAAGTGGTGCGTCTGGGTGCCCCCTTGGGGCGCTGCCCTTGTCCTCACTCCGTAGAAGATGTCAAGGAGGTGTCTTTGTGGGCAAAGTGCTGGTCCTTTACGACAGCGCGACGGGCAACACCCGCAAGATGGCAGAACTCGTCGCTAAAGGGGCTCGCAAAGTGCCCGGCACTGAGGTGCGAATGAAATCGGTGGACGAAGCAGGTCCCGAAGACATCCTTTGGTGCGATGGTTTAGCCGTCGGCTCGCCGACCAACATGGGCGTGTTGTCGTGGAAGATGAAGCGCTTCTGGGACGAAACGGTGGGAGACCTTTGGGGCAAAGTGGACGGCAAAATTGCTTGCGCTTTCTCGTCGTCGGGTGGATGGGGAGGCGGTGCTGAATTGGCGTGCCTTTCCCTTTTGACGGTCTTGATGAACTTTGGCTTCCTTGTTTTTGGCGTCACCGACTATGTGGGCAAAAGGTTCACGCTCCACTACGGAGCAGTCGTCGCCGGTGAACCTCGCACTGAATCGGAGATGGCTGCGTGCGAACGCTTAGGCGAGCGGTTAGCCCAATGGGTTGCCGTTTTTGTGGATGGGCGCAAAGAGTTTCATCCCGTTTTGCATCGGCAAGACGATGACGACGAAGAGGAATGAGGGCAAAGAAGGGTAGGGGAGAAGCGTTGACACCAGCGCCTTCCAAAGTGGAAGTGTTGAGGGCGGCGGAGCGAGAAGGGGTTTCCGCCAAAGCCCTCTTTGTCGGCGCCCTTTTCAGCGTCGGGGCGGTGTTGCTCGTTTCTTATGCTGAGTTGGTCGTCAAGGAAATCCAAATCGCCATCTGCCAGTTCAACCCCGCCGCCCTCGGTTTGCTCTTTTTGCTCGTCGCCCTCAACGGGGCAATTTCGCGGTTGCTGGGTCGTTCTTTTTTGCGCCCGTCGGAAGTGCTGGTCGTTTACACGATGACGGTGTTGGCGGCGATGATTGCTTCGCGGGGCTTGATGGAAAAATTGCTGCCAGCCCTTGTCGCCATCAACTACTTCGCCAACCCTCAAAACCGTTGGGCGGAAGCCTTCTTCCCGCATATTCCTAAGTGGCTCGTCCCTTTTGACCCTTCGGGTTTGGAACGGCAACCGCCCGCTCGCTACTTTTACGAGGGCAGCAAAGGCGTTGTTATTTGGAGCGAGTGGCTGACGCCTTTGTTGGCGTGGGCGATAGTTGTCGCAGGTGTCTGGATGTGTTTCCTCGCCATTGCGACTGTTTGGCGTCGGCAGTGGGCAGACCACGAGAAACTCAACTTCCCCCTGACGCAACCGCCCTTGCAACTCATTGACCCTTCAAGGCGTCTTTTGTTGCTGCGCCATCGGTTGGCGTGGCTGGGCTTTTGCCTTTCAGCATGCGTGTTTTTCCTCAACGGGCTCAACCGCCTCTATCCCGCCATCCCTCAAATTCGCGTCGCTTGGACACTGAACGATTACCTGACCGACCGTCCCTTCAACGCCATCTATTTCACGCCTGTCTACACTTCCTACGCCGCCATCGGCTTCGCTTATTTTCTGCCGACCCAGCTGCTTTTCAGCCTCTGGCTCTTTTTCTGGCTCACCCGTTTGCAAGACATCCTGCTGGCGTGGCTGGGCTATGAGCACTTGCTGGTCAACATGCCCTTGTATCCGACGCGCCTTTACATCGGCTACCAAGTGTTGGGCGCTTATTTGGTGCTGGTCTGGTTTTTCTGGCGGTCGGCATTGCCTTACTTTCGGCAAGTGATGGCGAAGACTTTGGGGCGAAACAGTTTGGATGACCGCAACGAACTGATGCCCTATCGCCTCGCCGTTGCCCTCGGCATTTTGGGGTTGCTCATCGCCATCGGTTGGGGCATCGCAGCAGGTTTATCACCTTCCATCGCCATCGTGGAGTTTGTCGTTTACCTCGGCGTCGTCGTTTTGGTGATGGCGCGCAGTGTGGCGGAAGGCGGATTGATGATGACGGAAACTTCCTTCCGACCCATTGACCTGATGCGTCTTTTCGTCCCTAAGCATCAACTGGGTGCTCGCAACTTAACGATTTTGGGGTTCACCGATGCCGTCTTCACCCGCGACCTTCGGGGCTTGCTTGTCACGCCTTTGCTGGACAGTTTGAAGATGAGCGATGCCGTGAACTTGTCGCGACGGGCTTTGCTATTGCCGTCGGTGTTGGCGATGCTCCTTGGTTTCGTTGTGGCAGCGATTTACCAACTCAAATTGCCCTACACGCATGGGGCGCTGACGATGTATTGGTATGCCTACCAAGGCAATCCTCGTTGGGCGTTTGAAGACCACATCACTGCCGTCCTCGGTCAGGACAACCCGCCTGGCTACATTCGGGGCTTTTTCATCGCCAGCGTGTTGCTGACTTACGGGATGGTCACTGCCCGCTCGCATTTTTGGTGGTTTCCGCTCCATCCCCTCGCTTACGCCTTGAGTGCCTCTTGGACGATGATCGTCTTTTGGTTTCCGATTTTCGTCGCTTGGGTCGTCAAGAGTTTGATTTTGCGCTATGCGGGCGTGCGGGCGTTCCATCGCTTTGCCCCCTTTTTCGTCGGGCTGATTTATGGCGAATTTTTCATGGCGGTCGTTTGGGCTTTGCACTCCTTGCTCACCCGCAAACCTGCCCCCTTCTTCCCCTGGCCGTGACTTGACAGCCCCTCGCCTTGCCCTTGAGGGTGACGGATTGCTATCATCAGTGCGGTTGCGAACGGACAGAACGCTTGGAGGGGTGTTGGGATGGGTTACGAGACGCTGTATCGCAAATACCGCCCCCGTCGCTTTTCCGAAGTCGTCGGGCAAGAGCATGTCGTTCGGGCGCTGCGCAACGCCCTCTCGTCAGGGCGCATCGCCCATGCTTTTCTCTTTTGTGGTCAACGGGGCACGGGCAAAACGACGATGGCACGCCTTTTAGCGATGGCGCTCAATTGCGAGAAAGGGGTTACCGACGACCCTTGTGGGACTTGCGACGCCTGCGAAAGCATCATCAGGGGCACAGCGATGGATGTCTTGGAAATTGATGCCGCCTCTCACACGGGCGTGGATGCCGTTCGGGAGGTCATCATTGACCGCGTTGCCTTTCTGCCCGCCCTCTTGCGCTATCGCGTCTTCATCATTGACGAGGTGCACATGCTTTCCACCTCATCGTTCAACGCCCTACTCAAGACGCTGGAAGAACCGCCACCGCAAGTGGTTTTCGTGTTAGCGACGACCGACCCCCACAAAGTCCCAGCGACGGTGCGGTCTCGTTGCTTGCGTTTTGACTTCCGCCCCCTTGCGACCAGGGCAATCGCAGAACGCTTAGCGTTCGTGTTGGAGCAGGAAGGATGGCAGGGACGATACGAACCCGCTGCCCTCACCCTCATCGCCCGCTCCGCTCGCGGGGCATTGCGGGACGCTTTGACGATGTTGGAGCAAGCGATGAACTTTGCTGACGACCGCTTGACCGTTGAACTCGTCAGCACCCTTTTGGGCGTGACCGATGACGAATTTTTGGCGCGCCTTGTGGACGCTTTGCACGCGGGCGATCTCAAAACCCTTTGGCAGTTGGTGGCGGACGCCGTAGAAAGTGGGCGCGACCTTCATCAACTCGTCCATGACCTCGCCGCTTACTTGCGGGAATTGTTGCAAGTGCATAGCGGAGCGCCTGTTGATGAGTTTGGGGAACGCTTGACTTTTTTGGAACGGCAATCGTCCCTCTTTGACGAAAGGCAACTGATGCGTTTGGTGCGAGGGGCTTGGGAGTTGGAACGAGACTTGCGCCTTTCTTCCGACCCTCAACTGACGCTGGAAATCGGCTTGCTTAACCTAAGCCTGCTCCTTCGTGAACCCGCTCCCCCCGTCGCTCCCGCAACCACTGCCGTGCCTCTCCTCGCCGAACCTTTAGCGGCGACGACAAACCCTTCGGCATCCCTCTCGTCGGCAGCAACGGATTCCCCGACCTTGATGGCAGCAGCAACGAACTTGACAGCCAACGATGACTCCGTTCCTGCAACCGTCGCCCCTTCTCCCGAAGGAGCGATGACGCTGGACTACATCCGCCATCATTGGGGCATCTTTCTGGACAACCTCAAGCGCGAATCCCTCGTCGCCTACACCTTCTTGCTCAACGCCGAACCGACGGAGTTGCAAGGCGAGCAATTAGTCCTGACTTTCCAACAGGCGTTCTCTTACGATTGCGTTAACGAGCGGGTGCATCGGGAGACGATAGAGCGGGTGCTTCGGGAAGTCTTTCAAACGCCCAATTTGCGCATCAAACCTGTCCTCTCCCCCCAAGTCGCCTCGCCCACCATCGGCAAACCCATCCAAGCCACAACCGACAGCCACCAACAAGTGGACACCGAAACTTTCCTCAACTCCCTCTTTGACTCGCCGTGAGATTTAGGGCGCAAGCGGGGGCTATTGCTCAGCAGGCTTAGAGTGCCGTTGACGGGAAAAAGGCACATCGTTAAGGTTTCCCGCACGAGGTGATGCGGATGACCGAAAGGAGGATCACCAAAGAAGAAGTTCGCCAAAGAGTGGAGCGTGCTCTCGCTCCCTTCCCTGAATTGCAGAAAATCTTTGACCGACGATGGCTGAAAACCCATGTAGATGGCTTGAGCGAACGGCAACTGACCGAGATATGCCGATGGAAGGAAGAATCCATCTTCCCGACCGATGGAAAGTCCCCGCACCTATTGCTCTTTTGGGCGCTCCTTCCCCTTGAGCCCAACCCAATGCTCCGCGCCCTCAATGACGCCATTGCTTACCTGCGTTGCATGGGTGTAAGGCATCTGGGCAGGAAAATAGTGGCACTGAAGGCGCGGGAGGAGTTTTGGCAAACCCTTTCGGAGATTTATCTGGCAACCCACTTTCAGCGGGCAGGCGCATCGGTCAAAGAATTTGACCCGCTAACCTCTGACGGTCACCGAGCCGATTTCGCCTTCACCCTTGACGATTGGTCAGGCATCGTGGAAGTGCACACTGTCACACCTGAAGAGATTGATCCACCAGAAAAGTTAATCACAGAAATCCTTGACCCTTTAGAAAAAGCCATAAAAGATTGGCGCAAAAAGAAGAGGCAACTTGTCTCCGATAAACCGAACACTTTGCGCCTTTTTGCCCAATCGGTGAACTTGATGGAGGCGGAAGCACAATTGCCTTTTCTTGAGCGTGATCTTTTTGCATTGCCCGAAGCCCAAACTATCTGCCAGCAAGCCTTTGAGCAAGGTTTAGACGCCATCGCCCTCTTTGCCATTGACCCCCCTTCGGGATTGATTTGGGCGATCCGATGGCACTGGCGTCCCGAACTCGCAGGACTGCCCGATCAATTCCCCGCCTTCCGCGATTACCCAAAGAGAGCCACGATGCTGGAAAGAGCCGTCTTGAAACTCCCTAACCTTTCCGCCCCCATCCGTGATTTCTTTCAAGCGACGCTTCTGGACTACTACGAAGATGACCTACTGTCCCCCTTAGACGCGGTGGAAGCATTCAACAGCCACTGGCTTTACAAATCGTCCCTAACCGTTGAACAGTTTTTGCACCTTGCTTACGAGCACGGCATTCCTTACTTCCGCATGACTGAAGAGGATTGGCGGGCAGAAGCGGAAGCAATGAGGCGGTGGGAGCAAAGGAATGGCAAAGTTTCCCGTTAGCGATGCCAGCGTATTGATTGCCCTTGAGCGCATTGGGCAGCAGAGGTTGTTGCCGAAACTTTTCGGAAAGGTGCTGATAACGCCGAAGGTGCGGAAAGAAGTGTTCGGTAAAAGGCGACTTCCTCGGTGGGTGATGGTGAAGCAGGTGCGTCAGGATACTGTTAAAGAAGTCGTCCGACGGACAAGGTTGAAACCAGAGAAGGGTGAGACAGAAGCGATCGCTTTGGCTTATCGCTTGCAAACGATCTTACTGATTGATGACCGACAGGGAAGGAAGGCGGCTCAAAAACTTAGCGTGCCCGTTGTGGGCACTTTGAGACTGCTTTTGGAAGCAAAACGCAAGGGCATCATTCGGCAGGTCAAACCCCTCCTTGTGGCGCTGGAGCAAACAGGGCGCTATCTTGATGAGCAACTACGCCGATGGGTGCTTGAAGAAGCGGAGGAGGTGTCCTGCGATGGCGGTGCGTGCCTTTTTGGGGCTGGATGTCGGGACGCAAAGTGTCAAGGGGCGAGCCATTGACGAACAGGGCAATTTGCTGGCAGAAGCCAGCACCGAGTATCCCCTCTACATCCCGCAACCCGGCTGGACAGAACAAGAGCCCGCTGAAATGTGGCAGGCAACTTGCGAGACAATCCGAAAAGTCGTGGCGGCATTGGAGCGCCACAACCCGCCCGCCGAAATCGCTGCCGTCTGTGCGACGGGGCAAATGCACACGATGATTTTGCTGGACGAAAACAAGCGACCCATCGGGCGGGCGTTGCTGTGGAACGATGGACGGGCAGCCAGAGATGCGGAAGAAGGAGCGGCGCTGCTCAAAAGCCGATTAGGCGACCGATTTCTCATTGACACCCTTTGCAACGACTTCCTCGCCAACTGGACAGGGGCGCACTTGTTTTATGTTCGCAACCGTGCCGACGAATTCGCCAAGGGTGTCTGCAATCCCGAAACAGAGCGATGGGCGCAAGCGTGGGAGCGCGCCGTCACTTTCCTGACGCCCCGCGATTTCATCGTCTTGAACTTGACAGGCGAAGTCAGTATGGACATGTGCGGCGGGTCGGAAACTTCGCTGATGGACATCCCTGCCAAACGATGGGCATTGGACGCCTTTAAAGTGCTGGGCATTGACAAACTGCAACCGCCCCCTCTTTACGAGCCAGGCTCCGTCATCGGGAAGGTGACAAAACCAGCAGCGGAAGTGACAGGGCTGAAAGAAGGCACTTTAGTCATCGCAGGGGCAGGCGATTGCCTTGCGGGTGCTCTGGCGGGGGGCGTTTTGAAAGTCGGTCAAGTGCTTTTCACCTTGGGCACCAGCGGCGTCGTCGTTGTGCCCATCGGCGAAAAGCCGTTGGTGGACGAACAACTACGCACTCAAGTCCACTACTCCACTATCCCCAACACCCTCGTCAACATGGCATGTGTCAATGGGGCGGGCATCGGGTTGCGGATGTTTCGCGATGTTTTGGGGGATGCTTACAAGGTGGCAGCCCAGAAATTGGCTGTTGACCCTTACGAGTTGCTGACGCAACGAGCCTCTCAAGTGCCCCCAGGCAGTCACGGCGTCTTGTTTTCACCCTACATCACGGGTGACCGCATCGTCAAAGCGCCGCAGGGGCGTGGGGCATGGTATGGCTTGACGGCTTTTTTGATGGAGCCCGAAAGCAAAGGTGATGCTTGTCTCATCCGTGCCGTGTTGGAGGGCGTTTGCTTTGCCGTTCGGGACGGCTGGGAAATCATCCGCAGGTTGCTTTCGGGAGTCACTTTTGAGCCCATCCGCATGGTCGGTGGTGGCGCCCGCAGTCCTTTTTGGTGTCAGTTGACTGCCGACATCTTCGGTCATCCCGTTTGCACGACGACAGCGGAGGACGCTTCTTACGGCATGGCACTGTTGGCGGGTGTAGGGGCGGGTGCCTTCAGCATATGGGAGGCAGCCGAGCGCATCAAAATCGTCCGCATCTTTGAGCCCAACCTGTCCGTCGCCGCCTTTTACGACCGCTTCTACCGCGAAGTTTTTCACGGACATTACGACCGCAGCCAGCGGGAATTAGACGCCGCTATTGAACGACTGCTCAACAGCCCTGAATACACCGACGCTTATCAAGCGTGGCGCAAGGGATAGACGAGGTGCCCCTTTGGGGCAGTAACTTCCGCCCGCATGTCCTTTGTCCTGCCCGTTCCCAAGCATCAAGGGGTGAACGAGGAGCGAGTTGACTTTGGCGCTAAAGCCAACGACTTTCTCAACATCCCTCAGCAGAGGTGACAGATGTTGCCCAAGACAGCCCAAATTTTTGAGCGGTTGGCGGAGCGTTACGATGCTTGGTATGACGGCGAAGTGGGGCGTGTGGCTTTCCCGATTGAAGTTGAGTGCTTGCGTCCTTTGCTTTTCGGTTTGCCCAAACCTTGGTTGGAAGTCAGTGTCGGGAGCGGTCGCTTCGCTCAAGCACTCGGAATTGACATCGGTGTTGACCCCGCGTTTCGTCCGCTCCTGCTGGCTCGCAAGCGACACATTTTCGTCCTTCAATCCGTCGGCGAAAAACTTCCCTTTCGCAGTTCTGTTTTCGGCGCTGTCGTGATTGTGGTAACTTTGTGCTTCGTTGATGAGCCTTACCTGCTCTTGACAGAAGCACATCGCGTTTTGAGAGATGATGGTGCTTTGGTTTTGGGCATGGTTTTCGCCGATTCGCCTTGGGGAGAATTTTACAAGCGAAAAGCCGAGTCGGGGCATCCCTTTTACTCCGCCGCCACTTTCTTGACACGAACCCAAACCCGACAATTGCTTTCTCAAGCGGGTTTTGTGGTGACGGAAGCCAGAAGCGCTCTCAGGCAACCACCTTCGGACGAAAAGTTGAAACCAGAAGAACCCGTTGACGGCGATTTCACTGACGCAGGCTTTGTCGCTTGGAAGGCAATCAAGGTCAAAGAGGGATGAACCGAGATGCGTGCAAAACTTTTTGGCGGCTTAGACTTGGCTTAGCAAAGGCAGGTGAAAAGTCATGTTGATGTGGCTTATTGCGACTTTGTTTTGCACCAACTTGCAGCGCCCTAACATTGCGCTCCATCGCCCATACACGCTCCAACCCGCTCCAAATTACTGTTACTGCACCGACCCCGATGACCGAATTCAACTCACGGATGGTCAATACACGCAAGGCTACTTCTGGACGCAAAAGAGCACCGTCGGGTGGGTGAATGTCAGCCCCGTTTTCATCGCTGTGGATTTAGGGCGAAATGCTCCGATCGCTGGCGTGTCCTTCAACACCGCTGCAGGGGTCGCTGGAGTTGAGTTTCCAGCAGCAATTTGGGTTTTAGTCAGCCTTGACGGCAAAAGGTGGCACGAGGTCGGCGAATTGGTAAGTGCGAGCAACGAGCAAAACGGTCCACCACCTGCCCAAGGCTACGCTGTTCACCGATTTTGGACAAACCGATGGAAAACTCACGGTCGCTTTGTCGCCTTTGTTGCTGTCCCGCAAGGTTCGTTTTGCTTCGTGGACGAAATTGAAGTTTACGAAGGCGACGATGAATGGCTTTCTCAACCTTTGACCTACGAGGTATCCGACTTGAGAGACTTCGTTCAACGAAAAGAGGTTGAGCAGTGTGCCCTAAGGCGATTGAAATCGGACTTTGAAACTTTGCGGCAGGTAATTGAGCAGGCGAGCATAGCGGAAACGACGAAAGAGCAATTGCGGCATCGCTTGAAGGAACTTGCAAACACGATGCCAAGAACGCTCAAAGTTGACGACCCAAAATCGTTCCGAACCGTTTTGCCTTTGAACGAATGGCATGCTGAGTTGTTCCGACTGCAGGCTCAACTTTGGCGAGCGAAATGGCTCAAACCTTTCACCGCTTTCGTTGCTTATTCGCAATACGACCCACTGCCTTACTTGACAGAAAACCCGCTGCCGAAAGTGCCAATCCAAAAGGCAGAACTGATTTTGCTCCGAAACGAAGTTCGCCCCATCGCCATCAACATCGTCAATGTTCGCGAACGCCCTGTCACGGTCAAAGTTCAAGTGCAAGGGTTACCCGACTCAATTGTCGTTGAGCCTCATTATGTGCTCTGGACGGACACAAAGGAAGGAATTCCAATCTCTGCGGCGTTGCCCAAAGGAGACCGATTCACCGTCCACGCGGGGATGGTTGGACAAGCGTGGATAAATGTCAAGCCGACAAGGAAGACGCTGAAAGGCGATTACGAAGCCCGCGTTGTCCTTACGACCGATGCAGGCGACGAAGTTACAATCCCGCTTCAGTTGAGAGTTGTGCCCTTGTCTTTGCCCGACCGAATGTCGTTGCATTTGGGCGGTTGGGATTACACGGATGTTGAAGAGCGATACGGCGTCAATCCTAAGAACCGAGAGGCTTTCATCGCTCATTTGCGGGAGCGGTTCGTTGACATCCCGTGGGCGAGCAGGTTCGTTTTGCCTTCAGGCAAATTTGACGAAACAGGCAAGATGGTTGAACCACCTAACACGACTGCCTTTGACCGTTGGCTCTCCTGTTGGCGCGGCGCAAGCCGCTTCTATGTTTTTGTCAATGCTGGCAGCAGTTTTGAAGGCTCAAAAGTTGGGACGCCAGAATTTGAGCGCAAAGTTGGTGAGTGGATTGCCTTTTGGTGGCGGCACGCTCAAAAGCAGGGTTTGAGGAAAGGGCAGTTCGGTGTTTTGCTCGTTGACGAACCTCACACACCTGAGGGAGATGAGTTGACAATTGCTTGGGCAAAGGCAATCAAAAAGGCTGCACCCGATGTCGTCATTTGGGTTGACCCGACTTGGTTGGAACCGCAAAAGATGAACCCGCAACTGCCCGAAGTCATTGATGTCCTTTGCCCGCAGCGAGCCATCTGGTTGAGAAATCCCAAAGCCCACGAGGAGTTTTACCTCGGCTGGAAGGCGAAAGGCAAACGGTTGGCGCTTTACTCTTGCAGCGGACCGAGCAAACTCCTTGACCCCTACGCTTACTATCGCTTGCAGGCTTGGCATTGCTTTGCTATCGGTGCTGACGAGATGTTCTTCTGGGCATTTGGCGACAATGGTGGCAACTCATGCTGGAACGCTTACCTTGACCCGCGAAACTGCTACACCCCTTTGTTCCTTGCGCCCGACAGCGTAACTGCGGCGAAGCACATGGAAGCAATTCGGGAAGGCGTTCAGGATTACGAAATCTTGACAATGTTGAAGCGCATTGTGGAGCAGCGCAAAAGGAAAGAGCCCAAAGACCACGGAATTGCTGAGGCGGAAAAGTTGCTTACGGATGGCGTTCAAAAAGTTCTGTCACCCATCGGCGTCAATGAGTTGCGCTGGCATGTCAGCAAAGACAGGACAGTTGCTGACAGGGTGAAAGAGCAAGCATTGCGGTTTCTCTACGCTAACGGTGTTCCGCTGGATATGCCAGCAAAGCGTTGAAGGAGGGTTTGAGCAATGCAAAGCGAGAAGGTGCGAATTGGGCTCATCGGCTGTGGCGTGATGGGCAAGAGTTTGGCGGATCAGTTGAGGACGATTGAACAGGCTGAGTTGGTCGCTGCGTGTGATGCTGACGAAACTGCGGCGGAAGCGTTCGCCAGCGAGTTTGGTGTCTGGACGACGACGAACTTGGACGAACTTTTGGGGCGCGACGACATTGACGCGGTTCTGATCGCCACCCCTGCCTATTTGCACGCCGAGCAAACCATCGCAGCAGCGAAAGCGGGCAAGCATGTCTTCTGCGAAAAGCCGATGGCGCTGACGGTGGAGGATTGCGACCGAATGATTGAAGCGTGCCGCAGCAACAATGTTCACCTAATGATTGGGCAGGTGCTCCGCTACTTCCCCATCCATGCGAAAGTGAAGGAGTTGGTTGAAAGCGGTGAGTTTGGGAAATTGCTTTGCTTGACAATTCATCGGCTCGGTGGCGGATTTGCTGGGGTGTGGGCGAAAGGTTGGCGCAAGAGCAAAGCGCTGAGTGGTGGGATGCTGATGGAGGTTAACATCCACGAGTTGGACTACATGCTTTGGGTCGGTGGCGAAGTTGAAAGCGTGTTTGCCGTCGGCGACAACTTCCTTCACCCCGACTGCGACTACCCCGATTGCGTTTTGGTCACGCTCCGTTTTCAAAACGGCGCTTTGGGGATGCTGCATGCAAGCCAAGTTTCGGTCGCAGGCGATTACGGCGGGCGAGCCGATTGCGAAAGAGCCAGTTTGCTCTTCCCGCAACTTTGGAGAGGCGAGTTGGTCGTTCAAACCCCAAACGAGCGGAAAGTTTTCAAGGCTGAGGAACTGTCATCGGAAAATCCCGTCCGCAGAGAGTTGCGCGAGTTCGTTGAGTCAATCCTTGAACAGCGACGACCAGCCATTACAGGCGAAGACGGACGAGCCGCCGTCGCTTTAGCCCTCGCCGTCTCTCGCGCCATTGAGACGCAAGAACCTGTCAAGTTGGGGTTGGGGGCAAGTTAAGGTTCGGAGAGCCGGCGCAGCAATTCGTTCAAGCGCACGCGCAGGGATGAAGGGTCTTCACGATAAAGGGGCTCAAGGTAACTGATGCAGGCTCGTTCGGTTTCCCCCAGCCAATGCCAAGCCAAGGCAGTGTAGTAGCGGGCGAGGGGATGATGGGGGTCACAACTGTTAAGGGCAGCGAGGGCTTCCATCGGGCGTCGCTGGCGTGCCCAAAGGATAGCCAAAAGCAAGCGTCGTTCGGGTATCTCAGTGGAGATTTGGGCGATGAGTTGCTCCGCTTGGTAGAGGTGACCGCCTTCCATCAGGGCAATCGCTAAGAGGATACGAGCCCAAAGGTCATGGGGGCGCAAGGAACTTGCCCAATGCAGCCAACGGGCGGCAGCATCCCAAGCCCCATCCTCCAACAGCCGTTCACCCCGCCAACGGCAAAGCCAGCCGAGAACCGTTTTCAAGCCCATCCATTGAGCCCACCAAGGCGGAGGCGGAAGGAACAACTCCCCTCGTTCGCCTCGTTCAAAAACTAACCGCTCCAAGTGCAAGACCAATCGGGCTTGAAGGTAGGCGTCATCCACGACGGGCAGGCGACGCAAAAGTTTTAAGGCTTCCTGAGGTTGCTGGGTTTGAAAGAGCACCAGTGCCAGCCAACTGCTGGCGACGAAATTGTTGGGGGCAAGGAGCAATGCTTGACGGAGGGCGCGTTCGGCTTCGCTCCACTTGCCCCGCAACGCCAACACTTTACCCGCAAACACCCACGCCGGGGCATGAGAGGGCATTTGCTCCGTCGCTCGTAAAGCATGTAAACGAGCGGTGACGGGATGCCCCAAATGCCAATGCGCCCACGCCAATTGCATCCGAAGGAAAGCGTTCTCTCCCAAGAGGGCAAGGGCTTTTTCCAGCCATTGAGCCGCTTTTTGGTAGCGTCCCCGCCAAAGGGCAAAAGCGCCAAGGTGAAACCACCATTGCCCTCGAAGAAGTTGCCATCGCTTCTCCCACCAAAGCCGCCACGAGGGCGGGATGAGTTGCTTTTTCCTGCGTCGCGTCAGAATGGGTCGCTTCATCGGCAATGACCTCTCCCGTCACCAAGTTGCTTCAAGGGCAATCCATTGACTCCAACCCTGTCAAGCAGGGTGGTGAGGCGCCGACATCCCAAGGCGGTGTCGTCAGGGGCGGTTGAGAGGGCAAGGAAGGCACTGTCAAGGCGGAAAGCAATCGCACGGCTTCCGTCACAATTCGTTCGCCAGCCTCAGGCATCAATTGGGAAGAGCGAGCCAATCGCACCTCATAGCCGCCACCTTTGAAGGCGTCGGGTGTCGGCAAGTAGCCCACCATCCCGTTGGCACAAGTGACGACAAAAGTCGTCGGGAAAGGAGAACGCCGTTTGATGTCCCAACCAAACTGACAAAACAGTTCGCCGGGAACGGCGACGAAGACGCACCGCCCGACGCCGATGACTTGCACCTCAGCATGGACAATCGGTTGGCGGTTAACTTCTTCGGCAAGGAGCAACCACTCGCGGGCATAAACCCGTTCAACGCTCCAAGAGCCGTCCCTTGACAGCAATCGCTTGGCTTCTTCCAGCCATGCTTCGGGCACTCTCCGTCGCTGCAAAGGGACGATGGCAGTGCGGGATTGCAAGGGTAGGTCGGACAAAAAATCCATTTGGGCGATGGTCTGAAGGACAGCGCCTCCTAACGCCGTGCCGATGCGCCATGCCCAACTCTCGCCAAACTCCCGTTCCCGCAAACTCAAATTGTCCACCTGCGTCACATCGCCACAGGCGCCGGGCAGGAAAACCGTCAGGCATTGCTCACCCAAAACCTTTCGCAGGGTTTGAGCGAGGTAGAAGGGAAAATCGGCGCTGAATTGTGTTCCGCCCATGACGGTGCAATGGCAAGCGAAATTGACGAGGCATCCGAGGAAGTTGCCTTGTTTGTCCCGCGCCGCCAAAACGCCGACAGTCGGGTCAGTCGGACCAGCGGGCTTGACGATGTTTGGGTTGCCTTTGCCTGGGTGAGTTTGATGGAAACCGTTGCGCATAAGGAAGCGTCGGTTGAAGGCTAACCCTTCCGCTTTACCGATGCCGATGCCGACGAAAGCGGGACGACAATTCTCCATCGCTTGTTCAACGGCTTGGGCGATTTGTCGGGCGACAAAGGCGCAATAGTTTGGGTCGGCTTCGCTTTCAAAGACATCGGCGATCGGACCGCCCGTGTGGGTGTGGGTGGCAGCGATGAGGACATTTTCAGGCGGGATGTTGCAACGCCGCCGAATTTGCTCCCGCGCTTGGGCGATTAAAGACGATTTCAGCGAAAGGGCATCAACAGAGACGAAAGCGATGGAACGCTCCTCGCTCCCCAGCACGGCGGCTGTCGCATGAAGGGGGTCGTGAACGCCTGTGGAGACGAGGCGCCGAAAACCGCCTGGGATGGATGAGCCGACAGGTGGCGTGATGTCTGTCTGGGCGAAACCGACCAGCATTCTCCTGCCTCCTCTTCCTGACCCGTTGCGACGCCCACAACAAGGTTGGCACGCTTTCCTCTCGTTGGAGCAATGCCTAAAGGGAAGGCAACATTAGCGTAACGCCGTGCCCAAGATGTTTGGAAAATCAGTGCTTAAGGGAGGCGAGCCAATTTTTGCCCGACCTGCCAACTGCCCATCTCACGACCTGCCGAAAATTTTGGCTCGGCAGGAGCCTCGCCCTCCCAATCTTTGCCCACCATTGAAATGCTGGGCTACTTTGACAAAGTCGGCTAAAGCCGACTGAAAGCAGCCCACTTTGGTGGGCTTTGTCATCGTAGCCCGCCAATTCATTGGCGGGCAAGTTTTGATTGAGCCCAAATTTCCCCGACCTGCCAACTGCTCATCTCACGACCTGCCGAAATTTTCGGCTCGGCAGGAGCCTCACCCTCCCTTTCCGAACATCCTTCCGAAGGGTTGACAAGGCTGCTACAATCTTGCCCAACCCATCGTTGCGTCCTGAGAGCGGGGTGATGGTTGATGCGGCAAGGACAGACTTTGACGGAATATGCGTTTTTGTTGGTGCTGATCGTTCTTGCGGTCATCCTTGCCCTGACCTTGTTCGGTGGCGGGCTGAGCAATCGCTACAACAACACGGTTAACCAACTGCCCTTTCGGTAGTAGGGTGCTGGCTTCCGCCGAAAGAGCGAGACACTTTGGTCGGTGGCTCTGACCGCTCAGCCGATCAACTCCGTCACGACTTGCCCTTTGTCCACGATGGTGATGGGGCGACCGTTGGGTGTGTAGTAGCGTTTGTTGGGATCAATGCCCAGCAAGTGGCAAAGGGTGGCGAACAAGTCGGGCACGGTGACAGGGCGATGGATGACATCGGTGCCGTCTTCGTTGGTCGCTCCGATGACTTGACCGCCCCGAATGCCGCCGCCCGCCAAGACGACGCTGAACCCGCGAGCCCAATGGTCGCGTCCCTCGTTGGGGTTGATGCGGGGCGTCCGCCCAAATTCGCCCATCCAGACGACGAGGGTGCTATCCAGCAAATCCCGCTCTTTCAACTCTTTCAGCAAGGTGGCAAAGGCAGGGTCAAGGACGCTGCAGAGGCGTTGGGTGCGGGTGAAGTTGTCCTGATGAGTATCCCAACCGTCCAAGTAAACTTCCACGAAGCGAACACCCGCTTCCACCAACCGTCGCGCCAAAAGGCAACCGCGCCCGAAGTCATTATCGCCGTAGGCTTGCTTGACACTTTCGGGTTCTTCGGCGATGTTGAAGGCTTTCGTCAAAGGCGAACGCATCAGCCGAAGGGCTTTGTTGTAGGCGATCAGGTGACGCTGTTGATTTTCGTCCTTCGTCCAGTCGGCAAATTTGCCTTCCAAGTAGCGGAGCAAAAAGAGGCGTCGCTCCAATCGGTCGGGCGTGACATATTGCGGCGGCAACAAATTCTCCACAGGTTGGCTCAGGTTGGTCACGACAAGAGGGTTGTAAGTGGCGCCGAGAAAACCGGCACCAAAGGACGGACCGCGAATGCTGACGAAATGGGGCAAGTCAAAGTTTTCGTCGCCCAACTCTTTGGCGACGACGGCGCCGAAACTGGGATGCTCCACTGTCCCTTGTGGCAAGTAGCCCGTGTGCAGCAAATATTGAGCCCGCTGGTGGTTCGTCTCCTTGGAGACCATAGAGCGAATGACCGCCAATTTGTCGGCATGCTCTGCCAGTTGCGGCAGCAACTCGGTGAACTGAACTTCAGGCACGCGCGTCTTGATGGGTTTGAAGATGCCGCCGTTTTTGCTGTTGGGCTTGGGGTCAAAGGTGTCCAATTGGCTCGGTCCGCCATTCATCCAGAGCAAAATCACCGACTTGGCTTTGCGGGCGTTGTTTGTTTGGGCACGAAGGGGTTGCTGAACGAGCCAATCGGCAAACAGCATGCTCAGCAACCCGCCTAACCCGACCTTGATGAACCCGCGTCGGCTCAATCCTTCCGACCAAGTTTCCAAGCAACCACAGCAGTATTCCTGCGTCCATTGCCCTAACGGCATCTTCTGCACCTCCTTGCTTGATTTGTTGCGCTTAAAGGCGCTCAATGGTTGAACAGAAACTCACCCGAATTGAGCAAAGCCCAAGCGATGTCTTCAAAGGCTTGGGCTTTAGCGGGCAACGGCACATTGCCTGCCATCATCGCCAACCCGATGTTGCGCCGACCCCGTAAGGCAGGGACACGCTGCTCACTGGCGACGAACCGCCGCACATGCTCCAACATGACCCGTTGCTCGTCAGGCGTCGGGTAGCGGCAGTAGAAGCGCAAAAAGAGGGTGTTGAGGTGCTCTTCGTCAGAGCGCTCGTCGGTCAGGGCGCGGAACAACGGCAAGCCACCTGCCAACCGAACGGCGCGCTGGACTTGTTCGTTGTTCATCAGCATCAGGGCTTGCTGGATGGTTTGCTCAAAGGCAGCGACATCGGGCTCTTCATCGGTGTTGAAGACCAAGACGAAGCGGCGCACCATGAATTGGTGCAGTTGCTCGTAGAGACGAGGCGCTCGTTCCTTCAGGACTTCCTCTGCACCCGTCGCCCGAAGGAAAGCGTTGAAAAGTTGCTCTGGCATTAGGGGGCGCAATTGGGCTTGAGCGAAAGTTTCGGGCGAATTGGGTTTGCTTGAAGGGGCTTGACAGGAAAGTTGGTAGGCTCGGGTGCTGACGATGATGCGAATGAGCCGCTTTAGGTCATAGCCGTTGGCGATGAAATCGTCCGTCAACTTCTCCAACACTTCGGGGACGACGGGAGAATTTTCGGGTCGGAAGTCGTCAATGGGATGAACCAAGCCATGCCCGAAGAAGTAAGCCCAGTAGCGGTTAACGACGGCTTGGGCGAACAGGCGGTTTTGAGGGTGCGTCAGGTAGGCGGCGAAAGCGGCGCGTCGGTCTGGTGGCTCTTCGGGTAAAGTGATGCTTGCCAAGACAAATTTGGGCGAAACCATTTGCCGCTGCCCGTTGCGCTCCATGAAGGCTTCTCCGCGAGGGGCTTCCCAAACTTCAAAGGCAACGATGCGGTTTTGGTCCCGCACGGGGCGAACCCGCACGCGGGCAAAATAAGCGGCGACGCTCCAAAAGTCTTGCTGCTTCCATCGGGGGTCGTTGAAGGCATCATGGCATTGAGCACATTGGATTCTCGTTCCCAAGAAGATGCGGGAGACTGCCCCTGCCAGTTCTTCGGGTTTGGCTTCGTATTTGACAAAGAAAGTGGCAGCACCGTTTTCGTCAGTTCGCCCTGATGCGGTCAACAACTCGTAGACCCAACGGTTGTAAGGGACATTTTGCGCCAGTTTGTCTTGCAGCCATTGCTCCATCGCCCGAATGCCGACGAGGGCAGCGACCCGCTGGCTTTCCCGCCCGATGAGCCAAATGCGCCAAACCGTCGCCCACCACTTGGCGTAATCGGGGCTGTCCAGCAACTGCTCAACCAATTTGCGCCGCTTGTCGGGAGAACGGTCGGCGAGGAACTGGCGGGTGACCTCTTCGGGGGGCAAGTTGCCCGTCAAGTCCAAGTAAACGCGCCGCAGGAATTCGGCATCGGAAGCGGGTGGGGCAGGTTTGATTTGGTGCTCATACCAGTAGCGGGCAAGGGCAGCGTTGATGGTCTGGACGAGCCGTTGCTCATCGG
>Ga0209289_100524_pt1 | contig 19527 bp, 11 predicted proteins | sample GXS110809BmetaG_FD_184121 | JGI IMG/M metagenome (GOLD analysis project Ga0209289, IMG submission 184121) | Hot spring microbial communities from Gongxiaoshe hot spring, China to study Microbial Dark Matter (Phase II) - GXS 110809B (SPAdes)... ...
GAATACGAACCCTTCCAACTTGTTCTCACTCCCAATGTCCCCATCAAGCGACTGCGTTTGCGCCTTGAACCTTTTGAACCATCAACGCGTCCCTCGCCCCACGCCCCGCGTCCCATTTGGGACGAAATTGCTTTCGTTGACTATGTTCCCGTCACGATCCCGACCGATGCTTGGGGCGCTCAAGGTGAATTTCCCGACCCACTCGCTCCGTTGTGGCGGGGCGAGGGACGCAGGACGGGGGACGCGGAAAAGGCGATTGAGGTGACGGTTGAGAATTTGCAGGTAGGTAAAAATCAGCCTTTGTGGTTGACAGTTTATGTGCCCAAAGGTGTGCCCGCCGGCAACTACCGAGCAAACATCCGCATCCTTGAAGCCATCGGATTTGAAGGGAAGCCAGTCCCCAGTCCCAAGTCCCCAGTCCCTGTTGAACTTCGTGTTTTCGGCTTTACTTTGCCCGACGACACCCCATTGCGAACCGCCTACGGTGTCCACATTGACAACGATTGGCATCGGCTCAAAACGCAGGAGCAATTTCGTCAAGTCTGGGACCTTTACATGCAAGTGTGCCGTCGCTACCGCATCAGCCCATACACGCCCCACGCTTATGCGCCCATTCGTTGGGAAGCGAAAGGACCACGCATCATCATTGACAACGGCTTGCTGCAACTGGTCATTGACCGATGGCAAGGGCGAGTTGTGAGCGTAACACGGGGCACGGGACAGGGGACACGGAAAGAAGATTCACCCGTCCCGCTTCCCGCGCCCCTCGTCCCGTCCATCGGCGGAGTTTTGCCCGTGCTTGAACAGTTTGAGCGCGAAGGCGTCGGCTGGGAAGGTAAGGGCATCGGTTGGTGCGGAACGGAAGTTATCCGTGAGGTGAAGTTCGTTGAGAGAACGGAAAAGCGCGCTGTGCTTGACATAACAGCCGAGAAGATTTCTTCGTCGCCAGCAAACCGTAAATTTGCAGCAACGGTGCGATTGACCGTTGAAGCAGGCAAACCTTACTTTGCCGTCCAGTTGCGAAAAATTGTCAACACCGACCAAGTCCGTTGGCGCATTAACGGCTACTACCATTTGTTGCCTCCCGACCAAAAACCATTTTCGGCAATCAACACGGACAATTTCGGTGCTTGGCTCATTGCCAGTCCCCAGTCCCAAGTCACCAGTTCCCAAATCGCTTTCGGTGCTGCTGGTGTTGGTTTCACCTACAGCCTTCGCATCAACCCAGCGACGGGTCACCCGCACGGCGATGTTTACCGTCAAGTCGGCAAGTGGCTTGAACCGAATGAAGCGTGGGAGGCAACTGACGAACCAACGGCATTTGTGTTTGTGTGGGACATGGGACAAGGGACACGGGGCACGGGAAGGGAGGGCGAGGCTTTTGCTGAGCCGATTGCTCAATTTGCTGAGCAACTGCTAAAGGGCGAAATCGCTGCGCTGCCTGAAAGCAAGTTGCAAATCGCCGAGCAACATGAGCCAGAGTTTCGCTACGAGTTCACCGAGTTTGATGCAGCGATGAGCCGATACATTGACGAGTTTCGCTTCAATGGCTTCAACTTGGTCATCCTGCCTGAAACGCTTGGCGGCTACGAACGCTTCACGCCCGAATGGACGGCTCTTTACAAGCGTCTGATGGCGCCGATTGTTGAGCACCTGAAGCAAAAGGGTTGGCTGAAGTTTGCCTATTGCTATTGGATTGACGAACCGCACACGCCTGAACAATACGACTTGACCAAACGCGGGATGGCGGCGTTGAAAGAGGCTTTGCTGGGCGTCCGACGGCTCTTGACAAACTATGTTGAAAAGTTCCCATCGCCGACCTTCTACGGCTATGTTGACCTTTGGGTGCCCATCCTCAACCAGTTTGACGAGCAACGGGCAAAGGAACGGCAAGCGTTGGGCGAAGAAGTTTGGTGGTATGTTTGCACTGGACCGAAAGCGCCCTATCCCAACAACTTCATTGACCACCCTGCCATCACGCACCGAATTCGCTATTGGATGGCTGCGAAATGGAACCTTGACGGCGACTTGTATTGGAGCATGACCTACTGGCGGGGCAAAGGTTATCGGCAGCGCAATCCCTATGAGGATGGACAAAGCGAAACACCCGAAGGTGGCTATTGGGGCAACGGCGATGGACGATTGCTCTATCCGCCAGTTCGCCAACCGCTTCCCGAAAACGCCGAACCAGTCATCGCACCACCGATTCCATCAATTCGGCTGGCGCTCATCTCTGAGGGCATTGAGGACTACTGCTACTTCTGGCTTCTAAAACGGCTGCGGGACAATGGGAGGGCGAGGCTCCTGCCGAGCCAACTGTTGAAGTTAGCAGATGAAGCATTGGGTGCCCTTGACAGGCTCATCCGCAGCCAAACCGACTACGAACACGACCCAAAGAAACTGCACGATGAGCGAAGGAAAGTTGCCGAGGCGATTGAGAAGTTGGCAAATTTGCTGGGCGAACGGTGAGCAAACTTGGTGTCTGTCAACAACCTTGCCATTCAAACTCAGGGGTGACGCCAATGGGTGGGACTTTCGCTTCCAATTTGCAGAGTTACCTTGAGCGACTAAGTTCGCTGCGCCAAAAAGGTGCTTCGGAGGACAGCATTCGTGATGCCTTTTTGCAATTTCTTCGCACGGCGTTCCCGCGCCTGAGTGCTGCTGACCCGTTTTGGCTGGAAAAGCACATCCCTGCCATGCGTGTTCGTGGTGGATTTGCCGACACCCTTTACGGCGATTTGATTTTTGAGTTCAAGCGCCGTCTGGACGATGCCTCCCGCAGGAAGGGTCAAGAAGAACTGCAACGCTACTTGTCCAATCAAACTCCTCCCGACCAATACTTCGGCATCCTCACCGACGGCGAAACATTGGAAGTTTACGCTTTGCGGGATGGCGAACTGACGAAGGTGGATGAACTGAAATTGGACGCTGAAAAAGCCGATGAATGCCTCCTGTGGCTTGACTGCTACCTCTTCCATGAAAAGAACCTCGTCCCGACCGCAAACGATGTTGCCCTTCGGTTCGGCGAACGCAGCCCGACTTTCTGGCACAGCCTTCGCCTCTTGCGTGGCGCTTGGCAGAAAGCGAAAAATGACCCGTCGGCGCAAACGAAGTTCGCTGAATGGCAGAGCTTGCTCTCCATCGTTTACGGCAGCCTTGTCGGCGACGAGGAGTTGTTTTTGCGCCACACCTACTTGGCGCTTTTCGCCCGCGTCTTAGCCTTCGTGGCGCTCCAACGGCGAGCCCCAAACCAGAGCGAACTTGACGGGTTGGTGACGGGTGAAACTTTTGAGCGGTTGGGTCTGGACAACTTCGTCACCGATGATTTCTTTGCGTGGGCAAGGGATGACGCTGAAACCGAAACTTTGCTCCGTTCCCTTGCAACCCACCTAACCGCTTCCTACGACCTTTCCGCCATCAACGAGGACTTGCTCAAGGAGTTGTATCAGGAACTCGTTGACCCACAAACTCGCCACGATTTGGGTGAGTTTTACACCCCTGATTGGCTTGCCGAACTCACCTTGCGCAAGGCTGGCTTCCCTTCATCACCCGTCCCTCGTCCCACGCCCCTCGTCCCATCCTTGCTTGACCCTGCCTGTGGTTCAGGGACTTTCCTGTTCATTGCCATTCGGTTGTTGAGGGAAGCAGGTTTTAAAGGCGCTGATTTGGTGGCGTTTTGTGAGAAGCATCTTGCGGGCGCAGATGTTCACCCGTTGGCAGTCACCATCGCACGCACCAATTTTGTTCTGGCGTTGGCTGACGATTTGCGGGCTCACGGCAGACGCCTTTCCGTCCCCATTTTCATGGCGGATAGCCTCAATTTGCCCGAAGATTTTGGGCGGCAACAAATTATCCCCGTCCCAGTTGACCTTGACAATCTGGCAAAATTGGCGAAAAAGAAACGGTCACCAAACTTACCAACCGCCTTCAACTTGCCGGCAGAACTTGCCGCCGAACCAGAAAAACTCAACGAAGCCGTTGACGCTTTGTTGGAGTTTGCAAACCCTCAAAACCCTGCGGAAGAAGATGCCCGTGAAGGTTTTAAGCAGCGATTGGCGGACTTAAATGTGCCCCTTGAGCACCTCAGTTATTGGCTGAGCAATTTGCGACTGATGCGCTGGCTTTTGCGACCGCCCGCCACCGACACCGTTTGGCGCTTCATCCTCAAAAACGCCTACCGACCTGCTTTGTTTGCCCATCGCAAATTCTCCTTCGTCGTCGGCAACCCGCCTTGGCTCTCCTATCGCTACATCCAGCGGCGAGACTATCAGGACAAGGTGCGAAAGTTGGTGCTACAGGACTACAAGTTGCTGGACGCTTCCGACGCCCACTTGTTCACGCAAATGGAACTTGCCACGCTCTTTTTCGCCTTCTGTGCCGACCATTACCTTGCCGATGGCGGGACTTTAGCGTTCGTCATGCCCCGAAGCATCCTGACGGGGGCAAAGCAACATGCCGAGTTCCGCAAGCGGTTCGTCTCAACGGCTCAGTTGCTCATTGACTGCGAAAAAGTTTCGCCCCTGTTCAATGTCCCGTCCTGCGTCGTCATCTGGCGAAAGGAACGGGACGAGGGACACGGAGCGCCAGTGCCAATGCTGCGGCTGGAAGGCGAGTTGCCGACGAAAAACGCCTCCTACGAACAAGCCTTCGGAAAACAACTTTGGGAGGGTGAGGCTCCTGCCGAACCGATGGCTCACCGGGAGGTTCGCCCTCCCTTTTTGCGCATGACCAAAACAACTTTCACGCCACCGATGCCGATGGGCAAAAGCCCTTACTTTGAGCGGGTCACACAAGGTGCGACGATTGTCCCTCGTTGCCTCTGGTTCGTTCGTCCCGTTCAAGCCATCGTGATAGACCGAAGGCGACCGCAGTTGGAGACTGACCCGAAGATTGAGCCGCAGGCGAAAAAGCCTTGGAAAGGCATCAGGTTGCAAGGCAGTGTGGAAGCGGAGTTTCTGTTCGCCACGCTCTTGTCCGACGACATGCTTCCCTTTGGATGGCGGGAACTTTCGCTCGTCATCTTGCCGCTTGACACCGCTAAGCGCACCTTGATTGGCGCTGACGGAGCCGTCCGCAAGGGCAAAGTAGGCTTAGCAGACTGGCTGAGGAAGGCAGAAACCTTGTGGGCTCAGCATGGCAAAGTGAGCGGGCGTGTAGGTTCTGTTTATGACCGCCTTGATTATGACGGTAATTTGACCAAACAACGCCCGACGGGCGTCTTCAAGTTGCTTTACAACACCAGCGGGACGCACCTTTGCGCTTGCGTCGTGGATGCGAGGGATGTCCGCGGTTGGCAGGTTTACGGCTTGCCCGTCAAAGGTTTCATAGCAGACACGACAACTTATTGGCTTGAAACAAATAACGAAGACGAAGCCCATTACCTTTGCGCTGTCCTGAACGCACCCTTCGTGGATGAATTCATCAAGCCGTTTCAGACTAAAGGTGCTTTTGGTGCACAAAAGGGCAAAGGTGAGCGTCACATCCATCGTCGTCCCTTTGAAGTCCTTCCCATCCCTCGCTTTGACCGGAAGGACAAACGGCATCGGGAATTGGCGAAGTTGAGCAAGGATTGTCATTGCAAAGTGAAGGCGATGGTGGCGAGCGCCGACCCAAAGTGGCTCCAGAAGCCTATCGGCAGATTGCGTCAAGAAGTTCGGGAAGCGTTGAAGTCAGAGTTGGAAGAAATTGAGCGCCTTGTTGCCGAGTTGTTGGGATGATGCGAGGGCGTTCGGCAAATTGGGAGTTGGATGCCGCCTCGGTTTTTTGCCGAAGCGAACCGCCAGTCTGACATCGCGCCGACCTATTTCGTCGGCACAGAGTAAATCCGTGCCCGCCAGTCGGCACGATGTCAAATCGTGCCCTACGATTGGCACGAAATAAATCCGTGCCCGACAAAAACGCCAACAAAGGTGGCGTAGGTTTAACTCCGACACTCCATCTGAGGACTTCCCGAGCACCAAAATGTTGACTTATTCGCTTGGGTTTGTTAAAATTTCGGGCGGACGAACTCAACAATTGGAGGGATGACAGGATGGCTGAGCATTTGGTTGTCTTTGACGATTTGGAGATTGGCGAAATCGCCATTGAACTGGACGACAAAGAGCCTCAGGAAGTCATCGCTTGGGCGTTGGAAACTTTCGGCGACCGCATCGCTGTCGTCACGGCGCTTCAAGCCGAAGGGATGGTCGTTTTGGACATGGCGTATCGACTCAAACCCAACATCCGTGTCATCACGGTGGACACGGGTCGGCTGCCGCAGGAAACTTACGAATTCCTTGACCGAGTGCGGGAGCACTATCCCGACGCCCGCTTTGAAGTTCTGTTCCCCGACTACCGTGAGGTTGAGGTGATGGTTCGCAAGCATGGCGTCAACTTGTTCTACAAGTCAGTGCCGTTGCGCCTTTTGTGTTGCCACATCCGCAAAGTTCGTCCTCTGCTTCGCGCCCTGCAGGATTTGGACGCTTGGTTTACTGGCTTGCGGCGAGAGCAATGGGCATCGCGGGCGAACATCAAAAAGGTGGAACTTGACCACGATCACGGCGGCATCGTGAAGGTCAACCCTCTTGCCGATTGGACGAAGGAAGAGGTTTGGGACTACATCCGCGAAAACGGCGTCCCTTATCACCCGCTTTACGACAAAGGCTACACCAGCATCGGTTGCGCCCCTTGCACTCGCCCTATTCAGCCGGGTGAGGACGACCGAGCAGGTCGTTGGTGGTGGGAAACGAACGCCCCGAAAGAGTGCGGGATTCACTGCCCCATTGAAACGGGCGGCTTTGAACACGAAGTCCACGCTATCTTGGGCGAGGCTCACGGACATCTTGGCGAAAAGGAGTGACTTGATTTGCTGGAGCATTCAGCCATCCAAGAGAACTTGCAGTTAACCGACGAAGAACGAGAGTTAGTGCAGGCGGAGTTGGCGGCGTTGTTGCCTGCCTTATCGGGTGAACGGCGCGAAGCCTATCAAGCCCTTGCCGATGCTGTTGAGCAAAACTCGGTCCCACCCGATTTGCTTCCCTTGCTTGAGGGCTTGACAAAGTTGGCGCTTGAGACTGGTCGGGCTCGTCGCCTTTACCGAGCCGAAGGCGAACGCATCCTGACCGAACTGTTTCGCAAAACGCCCAGCGGAAAGGAACTCAGCCAAAGTTTGCACGAGGTCAACAAAGCGCTTTCCGTCCTTGAAGGTCAGACCTTGCTGGGCATTAGGGTTGCCATGCGAACGCTGGGTCATTTCACGGTGACCGTTGAGACGGAAAAAGCCGTCATCACGATAGCCATCCGCCCCGATGCCGTCACCGTTGACAGCGTTTCTGTCGGCGGTGAAGCGGGATTGGGGTAGGCATTAAGCCAACGACCGATAAGGAGGTGCGACGATGTCCAACGAGCGAGGTTTCGTCGTCTGGTTGACAGGTTTGTCGGGGGCGGGCAAGACAACGATTGCCCACGCCCTTGCTGAACGCCTTCGGGGGGCGGGCTACAAGGTGGAAATTTTGGATGGCGATGTCGTCCGCCAACACTTCAGCAAAGGGTTGGGCTTCAGCAAAGAAGACCGCATTGAGAACATCAAGCGGGTCGCTTATGTCGCTCATCTGCTTGCCCGCAATGGCGTCATCGTCATCACGGCGCTAATTTCGCCCTACCGTGAAGGTCGCGAATATGCCCGCCAACTTATCGGCGACTTCGTTGAGGTTTATGTCAAGTGCCCGTTGAATGTCCTCATTGAGCGGGATGTCAAGGGTCTGTATGCGAAAGCGCTGAGGGGCGAAATCCCCAACTTCACTGGCGTCAGCGACCCTTACGAACCGCCCGAAAACCCTGAGGTTGTCGTGGAGACGGACAAGGAAACGGTGGAGGAAAGTGTGGACAAAATTTGGCAGGCGTTGGTGGCGTTAGGCTATTTGTCCGAGCGGGAAGTTGTCGCTGCAAGGGAAGCGTAGCAAAACTTTTCGCTGCAAGTTTGCGCGGAGGTGAGAGCGATGCCTTTGCTTCGCCCTGACCCAACTTTTTACCCGTCGCCACGAATGGCGATGAAGGCGCCGCGTGAGCGGTTGGCATATGTGGCAGCGATGAACCCGAAGGCAGCGTTGGGTGAGGATGATACTCGCCCTGATGCCCTCTTGGTCGTGGATGTTGACCCGCGTTCGCCTGATTACGGCAAAGTCATCAACAAAGTGGATTTGCCTTACGCGGGCGATGAACTGCACCACTTTGGCTGGAACGCTTGCAGTTCTGCCTTGTGCCCTTCCTCGCCGCACCCTCATGTTGAACGCCGCTATCTCATCGTCCCTGGGCTTCGCTCATCGCGCCTTTACATCCTTGACACCAAACCCGACCCAGCATCGCCGAAAATTGTGAAAGTCCTTGAGCCAGAAGAGGTCAAAGAACGAGCGGGCTACAGCCGATTGCACACCGTCCATTGCGGTCCCGACAACATTTACCTGAGCGCTCTCGGCAGCGCTGACGGCGATTTGCCTGGCGGTCTTTTGCTCCTTGACCACGATGACTTTGAAGTGCTGGGTCGTTGGGAAGTTGACCGAGGACCGCAAAGGCTTGCTTACGATTTTTGGTGGCACATCGCCCACGATATTGGCGTCACCAGCGAATGGGGCTCACCGCAGCACATAGAAAAGGGCGTTGACTTGGATGCCCTAATGGCGCAGCAATACGGACGCCGATTGCATTTTTGGGATTTGCGCCGACGGAAGCACTTGCAAGCCGTTGACTTGGGCGATGGTTGGCAAATGGTGTTGGAACTTCGTCCCGCCCACGACCCGACAAAAACTTACGGCTTCGTCAACGCTGTCTTGAACCTGCAAGACCTTTCCAGCGGCATTTTCCTTTGGTATCGCGAAAACGGCGTTTGGAAGGTGCGGGAAATCATCCGCATCCCTGCCGAACCTGCCGAAGAAGACCAATTGCCGCCCGCCTTGAAACCGTTCAAAGCCGTCCCACCCCTTGTCACCGACATCAACCTTTCGTTGGACGACCGCTTCCTGTATGTCTCCTGTTGGGGCACAGGCGAACTGCGCCAGTATGATGTCTCCGACCCCTTCAACCCGAAATTGACAGGCAGCCTTCGGCTTGGTGGCATTGTCGCCCGCGCCCCCCATCCGAAAGTCGGTCCTGTCAACGGAGGTCCGCAGATGGTGGAAGTGTCCAGAGACGGTCGGCGCGTCTACTTCACCAACTCCCTTTACGCCGCTTGGGACCCCATTTTTTACCCCGACGGCATTAAAGGTTGGATGGCGTTGGCGCACGCTGACCCTGAGGGAGGCTTAACCCTTGACCCCGATTTCTTCCCCGAATTGCCCGATTACCTGCGCCCCCACCAAGTGCGCTTGGAAGGTGGCGACAGTTCATCCGACTCCTTCTGCTTCCCGTAAGTTTTTCCGAAGGGCGAGTCGTGGGTCAACCCAACGCCTTCGCAGCCCTCGCAAAGCATGACTTTACACCGTGCCGCCTGACGAAAAAACCAGCCCGCTTTCGGAGCGGCTATTAGCCGCGACCGTAGAAAGAGAGGTGCCGTCCGATTTTGTGGCTATGGGCAACTTTGTTCGGGTTAGGGGCATATCACGGCATTAACCCTGCTATGGGCTGGCTTTTTGCCGTTGCCTTGGGCATGCAGGAACGGTCCCGTCGCGCCCTCTTAGCCGCTTTGGTGCCTATCGCTGCAGGACACACCCTTTCTGTCGCTTGTTTCCTTGTCCTTGTCGCTCTAATGCGGCAGTCTTTGCCAGAAACCCTTCTGCGTTTCCTTATCGCCTTCGTGCTCCTCGTTTTCGGCACTTACCGACTTTTGCGCCAGCGACATCTTCGTTGGGTCGGGATGAAGGTGGCGTGGTGGGAACTTGGATGGTGGTCATTTTTGATGGCGACCGCCCATGGGGCAGGCTGGATGCTCAGCCCCTTGGCACTGTGCCTGCCGCAGGGACAGGAAGGATGGAGTGTAGCCCTCTTCAGCGGTCGCTTCGGTGAAGCAATAAGCATATTGCCATCTTCCCTCGCTCTCTCCCTGTTGGCGACCTTTGTCCATGCCGCTGGCATGTTGACAGCAATGGCAGTAACGGCTTGGTGCGTTTATGAAAAATTGGGCGTAGCGATCTTGCGTCATTGGTGGCTTAACTTTGACTTCCTTTGGGGCACCGCTTTGATCATCGCCGGCATTATCACCTTGCTGACGCAGAGACAAAGTTAGGCAACTTATCCCCACCGAGGCAGCACCACGCGCCTAACCCAACCTTTCCCCGCTTACCGTGCCAATCCCTCCCAAACCTTGGCTTTTGAGGTGGTGGCTCGCTAAAAAGGTTAAAAGTGGCGGGAAAATCCTCCCAAAATGCCCCCTTGACGGACAGGGGGGTCGTTAAACTGAAAGCGTCCAAACAACCTTAAAGCCCTTTTGATGGGGCGACAAGGAGGGAGCGACAATGTTGGGTCAGATGCTGAAGCAAGAGCGGCGCCGTTTGGGGAAGGAGCGGCATGCGACTTCCCTTCGGGGTGTTTCTCCTCAGGGTCGTTTTCGTGTCGGCTTCACGCTGATTGAGTTGCTGGTGGTGATTGCGATCATTGCCATTCTGGCAGCCATTCTGTTCCCCGTGTTTGCTCGGGTGCGGGAGAAGGCACGCCAGGCTGTGTGCATGTCCAATTGCAAGCAGATCGGTTCAGCGTTCCTGATGTATATGCAAGACTGGGATGAGTGGTTGCCCATCAACTACAACGGGCGCCTGCCATGGCCGCAGAGCTCCTACATTTACAATCCCAACATCGTCAACTGGACATGGGTGATCCAGCCTTACATCAAGAACACCGATGTTTGGGCATGCCTTTCAGGCAACTTCCGCATGACTCAATATGGCGTTGCCACCTTCCCCGGCGCGGGATGCAACATGGGCATGTCCTATTTGCTTTCGTGGGGCAACACGGGCATGGGAGGCAAGCAGCCGACCCAGTGCCCTTGGCCGGCGGAAACCTTTCTCTTCGGCGACGCTCGGACGCCCGTCACTTGGGCAGAAGATGTCGCTTTCGCCAACATGTATCCCTACTGGTGGTGGAATTTGCAACCGCCCATTGGCTATGGCAGCGTCCCTTACGGCGAACAATTGACCCGCCATTCAGGCGGCTCCGACATCGGCTTCCTGGATGGGCATGTTAAGTGGATGCGATGGCAGTATCTGCAAGCCTATGAGAGACCGCCAGGGCTTGGTGGACTCTGCTTGCAGTGGAAACTTTGGTGGCCGAGATACGGTGACACTTTGCCGCCCAATTGCAATCCGCCGTAGTCCATGACACGCTGAAGGGGTGAAAACATAGGTGGCTTTAAAGTTCCCGCGATGGTTCATCGTTAGCGCTGCGATATTGGTCATCCTACTGGCGGGATGGCTGATTTACCGTTCCGCAAGAAGCGTGAGGGTCTCACAGCCAGCCGTTCAGGAGAACGCTCCTCTTCACCCTCCTGAACCCTTGGCTGCTCCTTTGCAGAAAAGAGAATGACGCGGCTTACTCAACGGGAAAGCGGAGACCTACAAGGGCGCGGTTGGGAGAACCTGTGCAAGCACGCTATCTGTCAGAGAGAGGGAGGAATGGACGGGCAATGCGATGGATAGCGATGGTTGCTGCCTTAGCGCTTCTCGGAGGGCAAGGGGTAGCGGGAATGCCTGAAGGCGTGAGGCGCTTTGACATGGGCACTCCTTCATCGCCCCTCAAGCGAGGGTGGATACGAATCACCCATGAAACGGTCTACACGCCGGAGCGAGGTTACGGTTGGTTGCGCCCTGCCACCGCATCCTTTGACCGACCTCAAATCTTTGTCCCTGATTGGCTCAAATCCTTCGTCCCTAAAGTCCCTTCTCCCGATGATGTTTTGCGAGACGGCGTGTTTGAAAAAAATGACCTCACTTTCCGTTGCGATGTTCCTAACGGTGAGTATTGGCTGGTTATTTCCATCGGCGACGAGCAGGCTACTCGGCGCAATATGAACATCCTCGCCAACGGTGTCGTCATCGCCGAAAATGTGACGACCCAGACCGCGTGGGGCGGATATGCGACGACCAGGACCTTTCGACGGCGCTTTCGTGTCACCGATGGCAAAGTGCTCATCACCTTCACCCATAAGGGCGATGGAAACAGTGTTTTGGGCATTGAGTTGATTCCTTTCGTGCCGTTTCCCGTTCAATTTGACGAAGGCAAATGGAAAGCAGCAACCGACGACCAAAGGTTGCAAGCAGGCTTGCAATCGCTGAACAAACGGGATTGGCGAAGGGCAAAGCGTCTTCTTGAGCAAATCACCGACCCTCTTTTGCGTGCCGTTGCGTTGACGGCGTGGACGGATATGTTGGATGTGCCTGAAGACGAAGCGCACAGAGCTTTGGAACAAGCGAAAAAACTTGCCGAGCAAACCTTGAACAAGGTTTCACCAATGTCTAAGGAAGGCATTATCGCCTACGAACTTCACCGCATCATCGCTAATTACCTTCAAGCCCGCCAATTCATGGCGATGTTGAATTACGAGTGGGCGAAGAGGGAGACAGGGATGACCTTTTCCCGCAGGCTGCAGATGGCGCGAGATTGGTTGGAGCAAATCACTTCCGATGACCCCCTTTTTGACCGCGCTTGCTTGAACTTGGGGCGCATCCATTACTGGATTTGGCGGGAGGAGGCGACGGGCAGCGAAAAAGCCTTGGCGGACAAGTGGTTTGGCATTTTGAAACGGCGCCAACCCTTTGCCAAACTGGTGCGCCTCTACACGGGCGAAACGGTGCCTTGGGGCGAGCAGTTTGTCGTGAAGGACAAAGACATTCCCGATTGGGCAGCGAAGTTGCGCGAAGCGATGGAGCGGATGCTGACAGTTTTGCGCTGGTGGATAGACAATCGGCAACAGGAGAATGGCGAGATGGGCGGAGGCTACGGTGACGATGTGGAGATGCTTCGTCAATGGCATGTGTTCATCGCCGGCGCTGATGACGAAGTCGTCAGGCGAGGCTGGCTCAGGTTAGCGCACGGCATCTGGCATAGCGGTGTCATTGACCCAGAACGAGGTTACACCAAAGAAGCGTCCGATGTCCAACACAGCGCCGAACCGATGGCGGACACCCATCCTGCGATGATTGGCTTGGACTACGGCAACCCTGTCTGGGTGGAGCGATGCATGGCGACAGCGGAAACGATGCGGGATTTCTGGACGGGCATTAACGCCAAAGGGCATCGGCATTTCAAGTCAGCGTTCATTGGTGCGACCAGCATGAACACCGATCCGCCTTGGAATGTAGATGTTCCGATGAACGCGAGGGCAACTCGTCCTGTCCTTTGGCTTGCGTGGTATAACCGCAACCCGACGGCGGTGAGGTTGCTGCGGGAGTGGATGGATGCGTGGGTTGAGGATGCGATGAGGGAGGAAGAAGGGAAACCTGCGGGCGTTCTGCCCGCCGCCATCTCCTTTGCCACCGACCGATTTGCCGAGCAGGGAAGTTGGTTTGAGCCGAAATTGTATTGGAGTTACTTCGCTTGGGACGCATTTTACCACTTGCACAAACTCTACGACCACATGCTTGCCGTCTACGACTTGACGGGCGATGAGAGGTATCTGCGCCCTATTGAAGCGGCGATGGAATTGGCGATGGAGTGGAAGCAGAACCCCGTTGCTGACCTGCCCAAAGGCAGCCGAATTTGGGCGGCGCGTTTGCTCTACTTGAACATGGCGCCCACGGTGGAGAAGTATCGGGCGATGACGGGACGAGCGCGTTTTGACGATTACTTGCGGGAGCGGGGTTCGCCTTACATGCGCTTTTTGCTGACAGGTGACAAAAAGATACTGGCGCAGGAGTGCGAGAGGGTAGCAGCTGGCATCCGAACCAACTTTGAACTGCTAACGAGCGAGGTTTTGTTCACCGACCGCATTGCCATCACGCAAGAGCCCATGTGGGCGATGATGACAGGTGGCGTTGGAACACCCTACTTTTACCCTGTCTACTTTGTAACTTGGCGCAACACAGGCATGAAATTTGCGGCACTGGTGAAGCACGCAGACGATCACTCGCTTAAGGTTTTGGCGGTGAACATGGAGCGGAAAGCAAGGACGGTAATGATGAGGCTGTGGCGGTTAGAGGCAGGTCGTTACGAGGTGCGGATTGGGATAGACGGAAACGGTGATGACATGGCAGAAAGCACTGCCCGCCGCTGGCAGTTGGAATTGAGGGAGCGTGGACAGGAGGTTGCCGTCCGATTGTTGCCACAGACAGTGCAAGTCATTGAAATGGTTAAGCAAGGCGAACTATCAAACCCGTTGCCTGATTTTTACGACCGTCCCGACTTGGCAGTGGGCGACCAGGATATCTTTGTCGGCAAGGAGGCGGAGCAGATTCGTAAGAGATTAGGTTGGCAGCGTCCTTGGGAGGCGGCTGAAGCGGTATGGAAGCGGGAAATCCCCGTCACCGTTTTTGTGCACAACATCGGACGACGACCCAGCCCACCTGCGAGGGTTAGCCTTTGGGAAGCCGAAAAGGGGCATTGGAAGTTGGTTGCGGAGGCGAAGATTCCACCTCTTGAAGCCCCCGACGACCTTCGCCCCCGACAAATCGCTGTGTCGTTGCGATGGCGTCCATCTATGCCATCATCCGCGATACTACGGGTAACCGTTAAACCCTTAACACAGTGCTATGAAATCACTCAACTTAACAATGAGGTCATCAAGCGTGTGAAATTCGTGAGGTGATGAGGTAATGGGTAGGAGGCATTGGAGGGTGTTACTTTGGCTGGCGCTGGCATGGAGTTGTGTGGGAATCGTCGGAGCCGTCAAAAACGATATGGCGAAATTGCAACCGAGCAAGGGACCTTTGCAAGTCCCCGTCTCACCGTTGATGGCAGACCGTTATGTGGCGGGTGTTCAGGGGGAGGTGGAAGCGCATTTGCAACCACAACAAGGTTATGCACTTTGGGCAATTTCTATCGGTGGGCGTCGCTATGCCAGCGGGGGCGACTTCCCCACCTTCGTCGTTTTGGACACCCAAGGCAAACGGCACACCATCAATGCCAGCGATGCAAGATGGCAGATACAAAGTTACCGAAGAGACCGACAAACTTCAGTCACCTACAGGGCTCAAGGTCTTGCTGTGGAAGTGGATTATCTTCCTGACCGAGATCGGTTGAACATCGTCGTGAGGGTCAGGGGAGAGGGTGATTGGAAACTCATTGCCGTCAGCGGGACATTGCTCACCCGCACTGTTGCAAAGACTTCCCACAGTGATTATCTCTTGGATGGCTCTGGTTGGTTGGTCTTTCCCGATGTTTCCAAAGCCACCGAACGAAAGTGGGATGCCAACAGCGACAATCTGGTCGGTGGCGCTACGACAGCAGGCTTTGTGGCGTGGCGGGAAGAAGATCGCATCGTTTTCGTGAAGCCTTTGACATTTAGTCATTGGATCGGATGGAAGGCGACGCCGAAGAGGGAAATGACAGAATTTGCTTTGAGCACTGGTCTATACTTTCGCCCGCCTGAGGCGAAATTGTTTGCGACACGCCTTTGCCATAAGGCTTTGGCAGTTCGGATTGAAACGGCGGGGGATGTCAATGGCGATGGCGAAGTGGACTGGGTAGATACTGGCATCGCCTATCGGGAGCGCTATCTCAAGCCGCACCAAGTTGGTTGCTTCCGTCAACGGCTAAGAGATGCCTTTCGGGTCTACTATGCAGTTCATGCCTTTCCCGACTGCCTGTCTGCCTTTTCGGGGCTACCGCAAATTGATTTTGCCGATGGCATTTGGTGGTGCAAAGGTGTGATGGCGTTCGCCTTTGAAGAAGACAGCGAATCACACCCTTTCACTGTGAGGCTCCATCCCAAGATGAGAGACTGGGCACAGTGCAAAGAAAGGATGACAAAAGCGCGCCAGTGGACGGGTATCTACTATGGGCACGATTACATCTGCTTGGATGCGGGAGACTGGCCCGACGAGTTTATCAAGCGCGACCCGAACAATCAACCCTATCGCTATTTCACACCGCCTGCAGGCTCTCGCTATCGCCCTAAGTTTTACAAAGACAATGTCCGCTCCGTCGCTACAGGCTCTGTTTTCAAGCATTACGAGGAAATTTTGCGCATTTGTGCTCTGCAACCTGGTGACCCTGTGATGCTGGACACTTTCTCGGCTTTCGCCCGCCCAGGTTATCACCCCGATTTCCCCGCCACTGCGGAGTTAGAGATGCAAGCCAAACATGCCATTGCCGAGTTCTTCCATCAAAGGGGTTTCGTCATAGCGGGAGAAGGGTTGATAGAGGGGTTGCAGGATGTCGTTGATTATGGAGCCATCGCTATCCGACCGACATGGATGATTCAAAACCGTATTTGGGAAAAACGGGAGGGCATCCAAAGGGTGCCCATGTTACCCGTTGTGTTCCAAGGGTCAGGCTACTACGGAGCGGGATGGTATGAACTAAGGGAACACGCGCCTAACTGGGCAATAGGACTCGTTTATGGTGTCGGATATTGGGACTGGCTGCCTCAAGGTCCAAAGTATGCGTGGATGCGCTTTGCCCGTTACTACTTCAACCAAAACCTCGTCTGGGCGCAGGTGGCGGACAAAAAAGTCAAGGATGTAGAGCAGGAAGGTTCAAAATTCATTGTCACCTACGAAGATGGCTCAAAACTTTGGGCGGATGTGGAGGCAAACCATTGGGTGTTGGAGAAAGACGGAGTGCGCTACGATGGCTTCACGCCTTTCAACCATCGTGGCTATATGGCGGTGCTTCGGCAAGGAGACTTTGAGATTTCGCTGCCCGGCGAGCACCGTTTGGAAGTTTCTCCGCTGCAACCTTTTCGGGAGAAACTTCGGTTTGAGTGCGTGAAAAAGCACCAAAGGACTATCCTGAGGGGGCGTTTTAGCGATTGGAAGTGGCGCATACCAATTTTGCTGGTCACACCTGAAGGCAAGGAGCAAATGCAATTCTATGATGCAGACCCTGTATTGGTGCTGCGCAAAGTTGAATGAGCCCAGTATGCCTATGTGTTTGTGCTCTGCTGCCTGACTATCACACAGCATCAAAAGGCAGGAGGTGAGCGTTGTCATGCGCATGATGTGGATAGCCGTGCCCGTTAGCCTACTTTTCTGGCTCTGCTTGGGGCGAGCAAATGAGCGACAACTTCACAAAAAACTCATCTACTACGGTTGGGGCATTCGGGACACGATGTTCGTGCGGGAGCATTGGCGGGAGATGGAAAAGATGCCCTTTGATGGCGTCGGCATCTCCGTCGCCATTGACCGAAAGGCGTGGCAAAAAGGCGAAACACATACAGGCAATCAATTGGCATGGAACTTGTTTGCTCCAAAAGCCTTGCGCTTGGAAGATTTTCATCCCGCTATCGCCGACTTGCAAGCCGCAAAGTGGCAAAAGTTCACCGACAACTTTTTGCCTGCCTGCATCTGCTCACAAGGGCAAGACTTCGGCTTCAACTGGTTTGACGAGAAACGATGGAAGACGATCGTCAACAACTGGTGGGTTTTGGTGACGATCGCCAAAGAGGGAGGCATGAAGGGCATCATCCTTGACCCTGAGCACTATGGCGCTTCCTTTTTCCACTATCCGTCCATGCGGGAGCGAGTGGACAAGCCGTTTTCCGAATATGTGGAACGGGTTCGGCGATGCGGACGGGAGTTGATGGAAGCGACGAGAGCAATCTTCCCTGACATCACCATCCTGATGTTTTGGGCGCATTCATATCTACCGATGCATCCGACGGAACGGAGGAAGTCGCCTGAGCAAAACGCTTATGGATTGCTCCCTGCTTTTGTGGACGGGATGATGGAGGCGGCAGATGAACGGGCGAAGTTTGTAGATTTGTGCGAGTTTGCCTACCCGTTCAAGGAACGGCACCAGTTTTTGGAAGCCTACCACACTATCGTCAACAAAGCGGCTGCCTTTTCGTTGTTTCCTGACCTTTATCGGCGCAAAATGCGTGTCGGGTTTGGTTTGTGGTTGGACTACAACAGCGGTCGGCAACCTTGGGATGTGAATGACTTTCGCAAGAACTACTTTTCACCTGAAGAGTTTCGGCGGTCGTTGCAGACGGCGTTGGAGTTGACTGACGAATATGTTTGGATTTACTCCCAACAACCTCGCTTCTTTCCGCCGTCCAATTTGCCCGACGCCTATTTGAGCGCCATCAGGGCAGCGCGGGCGGCGGTCGGATTGAGTGAATGAAGGGTAGACGCTATGGCGGTATTTCCCAAGCAAGTGGACGCAGAGATGGGCGTGACAGTATGGCAATTGACGGACGGTGCGGGGGACAATATCGGGCTTTATCTCACTGCCAATGCCTTCACCAGCGACGGAGAACATCTTGCTTTTGTCTCTGACCAGACGGGTGCGTTTCAGTTTTACCTGCTCAGCCTGAGAACGGGCAAGGTGCAGCAATTAACGCATCGGCAAGGCACCGTCTTCTTCTCAGGCTGCGTCAGTGTCCGTGACCGCCTTTACTACTCGGATGGGCAGGCGGTTTACGAAGTGGACTTAGCAACGGGGCGGGATGAGGAAATTTTTCGGTGCCCTGAGGGCATGGTCATATTGACGGTCTTAGATTGCAGCGGGGATGGGCAATGGTTGCTGGGTTGTTACGGAGATTGGAAAATCTACGGACGCTTTGCGTGGGAGCAATGGAGCCAAGAGTTCAAATACTTCCAGTTTTATCATCGCCCGTTGTCGGTCATCTTTGCCGTTGAGGTGGAGACCCGTCGTGCCCATGCAGTTTGGGGCGACCATATGTTCATCAGCCATGTGCAGTTTAACCCAACGACGCATCGGGAAGTGCTGTTTTGCCAGGAGGGCGATTTCAAAGCCCCACAACGAATGTTCGTCGTCACCTTTGACGAAGGACCGCGCAAGCGCATCGCTCGTCCTCTTTATGCCGAGCGCGATGATAAAGTTGTCAGCCACGAGTTTTATGTAGCGACGGGCGAAATCGGTTTTCAAATTAAGCGCTACACCGACCCACATCATCCTGAGCAGTGGCATGGCTTTTGTCGTAGCGATGGAACAAAGTTGCGCCTTTACTTTGCGGGCGAAGACATGGTTTGGAACCACCTGCAAACGACAGCAGATGGTCGTCTCGGTGTCGCTGACAGTTTGATGGTCGGGGAATGGGAGCGGGAGAAACGATGGCAGTATCTGGCGCTGTTACGCTACGATGAACCGCCACAGGTGACGACTTTACCGCTTTGTCGGCATGGGGCGTCATGGCGGAAGCGAGCGAGTGAGGCATTTGCCCGTTGCCATCCCCACCCTGTTTTCGCCCCTGACCAACGCCATATCTTGTTCACTTCGGATGTGTCAGGGCACTGTCACCTTTACTGGGTAGATGCCGCTCCCGTTATAGAGCGGTTGTTGCAGTAAACTGATGGGCATTGTTCGCTCCCGCTGCTACCTTTCTTTGGGTGATAGGGAAACAGAACCGGCAAGGATGGCTTGGCGCAACTCTAAGATGGCTTTGGTGACATTGATGCCGCGAGGGCAAGCGTCCACGCAGTTGAATGCCATGTGACAGTTGAA
>Ga0209289_100525_pt1 | contig 19483 bp, 16 predicted proteins | sample GXS110809BmetaG_FD_184121 | JGI IMG/M metagenome (GOLD analysis project Ga0209289, IMG submission 184121) | Hot spring microbial communities from Gongxiaoshe hot spring, China to study Microbial Dark Matter (Phase II) - GXS 110809B (SPAdes)... ...
GTCTTGAACTAAAACCGCAAATTCAACAAACTTTTGACTTAATCTTTCTACGAAATCTTCTTTTTCAATTATCTCATATAGTTCTTTTTTGATTTCATCTTTTCAGCTTTCTATCCATGATAACGCCAATTCTTTGATCGCTTCCCTCTCATACTTTTTAAAAACATTTGTTGCTTCCTTATCAAATCTCATCAAGACCTCACCAAAATTTCTCCTCACATATTGCTTGCTTAAGTTCAAATAGTCCCATGTTGTATTTATGATCTCGCCTACCGATGGTATTGTTTTGATTATGTCTTCAATCAATTTCCTTCCCATTAGATCGTTTTTTTCAAATATAAAAAAATTTCCACAAAATTCATCTTGACCTGTCAAATTTTTTTGTTATCTTTTGAAAAAAACAGATAACGAAAAATGAAGCAAATTGTAAGATTTATTTTAATCCCGATCCTCGCTCTAAATTTTTCCAACGGACAAACAAAATTTGATTCAATTTCAGCGTGGAACTTTAACAAAATTTTGACCTCTAAAGAATTTCAAGGGCGTAAATCTGGAACAATAGGTGGTGAAAGGGCGAGTGAATGGATAGCAGAAAAATTTAAAGAATTCGGACTTAAACCATTTGGAGATGATGGAACATATTTTCAAAACTTTAAAATTCTTTCAACTCAAGACAAAGTAACAAAATTAACACTCTTAAATGGGAGAAAGGGGAAAACAAGATATTCACTTGGCGATGATTTTACAATTTTAACAAACAGTGGAAGTGGAAAGGTTAAAGCAAAAGTTGTCTTCGTTGGATATGGCATTTCCGCACCAGAAAAGGGACGGGATGATTACGCAAGTGTTGATGTCAAAGGCAAAATAGCCCTTCTGCTTGCTGGAACTCCAGAAGATGAAGAAGGTAAATTTGAAATTGAAGGTTCAAGAGGATACAAAATTAAAAAAGCATTTGAAAAAGGAGCATCGGCGGTTTTCTATGTTCAAGGAGATAAACCAGTAAGGGGTGGCGCTATACCAGAGGAATATTATACACCTGAACTCCCAGCATTATGGATTGGGAGAAAGATTGTTGATGATATCTTCTACAATACTGGTATAAGCTTTGATGCATTGAAAAGCGAAGTCAATTTCAAAGAAAAATCTTTTGAGATTGATAAAATTTTTGAAGTTGAAACCAAGGTGGAAAAACTGAATGGTCAAACGAGAAATGTCGTCGGGCTAATCCCCGGCAATGACGAAATTTTAAAAAATGAATACATAGTTGTCGGAGCCCATATGGATCACAATGGAATAGATGCGGAAGGTTTTATTTACCCCGGGGCTGACGATAATGCCTCTGGAACCTGCCTTGTGATGGAACTTGCAAGAAGCATGATGGCAAATAATGAAAAACCAAAACGCTCAATAATTTTTGTTTTATTTTCAGCAGAGGAACAGGGATTGCTTGGTTCAAAATACTTCGCCTCACATCTCCCAGTCCCAGAAGAAAACATCGTTGCAATGTTCAACTTTGACATGGTGGGACGCGGAAACGGAAATATAAATATCGCCGGAACTGAAAATTTCCCAGAAATGTGGAGCATAATTAAAGGATTTTTTCCAGAAAATAAACTAAAAAATCTTGGCAAGTTTCGTGCGGGCGCAAACTCTGATCATTATCCATTTCAAGAGCGTGGTATACCTGCGTTCTTTTTTATCTCTGCTGGACAACATCCAGAATATCACAGAACAGACGACACAAGTGATAAAATCCAACCATTTGTTCTTGGTGAAGTTGGAAATGTAGCCTACGATGTAATCCTCGGGCTCGCAAATTACCCGCATAGTCTAAAAAAACAAAACAGATTCATTGATTATATCTACTCAAATGCTCAAACATCCCTCTATATTCAAATACGGGCTGATTCAACCACAAAAGAATGGCTTTACAACCTTCGGGAAAAAGTTAAAAACGATGGGGTTGAAGCAATCATCTTTGAAATAAACTCAAAAAATCTTGATGATATCATCAGGGTTATTTATTTTGTTGATTCGCTTGCCACAAGGGAATATAGATATTTCAATGTCGTTTCAAGTAAATCCGATTTCATAACATCACCTGATGTTTTGAATATAATTTTCTCGGTCAGAGCGGACGCCTTTAAAAATCTGCCTCAATTACTACCGATTCTTTCAAAATCAGGTTTGAAATTCCTCACTTTTGATGAACTAACCCCCGCTGATAGCATTCAAAACATTATCAACATCGTAAATGATTTCTACCTTGACATAATTCCAATTCTTAAGAAAAAAGAGAATTTAAAAATTGTAAAAACTCACATTATTTTTAACCCTGACTCAATTAGCGATGACCCGATGAGTTTTTACTTTTTCACTGACCAAAGCAAATTCATATCTATTGCAGACTCTATCAAACTTGAAAAAGTATTTGTAAATTTGACGCCAGATGAAGCCAAATTTTTAATTTCAAATCTGCGAAAGAAAAACTGGGAAACAAGGAAAATTCAACGAATTTTCGGAACAAATCTCTACAAACTTTTAAAATAAAAAATCAATGATAAAATGAAGAGAACCTTACTTTTAATTTTAATTTTCTCCGTCAATCTTCTTGCTCAAGTTTATGAACATAGAGGTGTGTGGTATCTCCCAAGAAGTGGGAACGCATATAAGACAAAGCCAGAAATTGCTCTGGATATGGATAGCATTGCAAGAAATAATTTCAACGCCGTTTATGTCCTTGTTTGGGCAAGGGGTTATCCCTTATTTAAGAGCGAAACATTTTACAAAGAAACCGGGCTTTACACAGACCCACAACTTGGTGAAAGAGATTTACTTCAGGAGATGATTGCTGAAGCTCACAGGGCTGGACTTGAAGTTTATGCTTGGTTTGAATATGGCTTCATAGGCGGATGGGGTGGCTATCTACCAGGAAATAGCGGGAAAGGAAAAATCTTTGATGTGCACCCCGATTGGCTTGCGAAGAAAAATGATGGCACAGATGCTGGCTCATCAGAAGATCAAATCAGTTCAAACTTTTACTGGATGGCTCATGCAAATCCCCAGGTCCAAAACTTTTTAATTCAACTTATCCTTGAAATGGTGAAAAAATACGATATTGATGGTTTTGAACTTGACAGAATCCGCTACCCAGACCCAAATTGTGGTTATGATAGTGTAACAATTGAAATTTACAAACAAGAACACAACGGAGCTTTACCACCTTATGATTATAATAATCCTGAATGGAAAAATTGGCGAATTCAAAAGTTGAATCAATTCGCAAAAATGGTTTATGATTCTGTGAAGTTTTATAGACCAGATATGAGACTTACAAATGCAGTCGGGGTCAGTCCAGATTGGGCAAAATCAGAAAAACTTCAAGACTGGGTGACATGGATCAACAACGGCTGGCTTGATTATGTTGAACCAATGAACTATAGAAGAACGGCAAACGAATTTATCGCCGAATGTGTGAACATCTTTGGAAGAGTAAATAATAAAAGTAAAATTCTCTTTGGAATTGACAGCCAAAACCCAACAACATCTGAATTTTTAAAAATGATTAAATATGTAAGACAGCAGAATTTAAAAGGTTTTGTCATTTGGTATTATGGCTCGCTTTCTGATGATCTTGACTCATTGAAAACACTTCTAAATACAAAAGCTCTCGTCCCTGACAGACCGGAAAACTGGAGAATTCCAGCAGTTATAATTGATAATGATGACACTGCATTTGTTTCTTACTCTGGCGGATGGGTAAAGCAATCAGCTTATGTTCATTGGGGAAGCGATTATCTTGCGACCCAATCAACAACTCCACAATGGATTGAATATTATGCAAATGTTCCAGAGGATGGTTATTATGAAATTTATGTTTTCGTAGTTCGTTCAACATCTAAAAACGCAGTTTATTATGTTTATGATTCTTCGGGCGTGCAAAGGAGATTTACAGTTGATCAAAACAATCAGTTCATTTACGATGGATGGTATAAAATTGGCGATTTCTATCTTAAAAAAGGTAGACAAAAAATTTTAAGGATAACAAATGAAAACCTTGTGACCCCTGGATTTATGACTGGTGACGCAGTGATGTTAATTTTAAATCGTCGCTTGACGCCAGTTGTGACTTCAATAAAAGACCAAAAAAGCGAGATTTTCCCAAAGGATTTTGAGATAAATGTTTATCCCAATCCGTTTAATTCAACCACAAATATAAACGTCTTTCTTCCAATTGATTCTTTTCTTAAAATTGAAATTTATAACTTACTTGGGCAAAAAATTCACAATTTAGTGGATGAAAAACTCACTCAGGGTTCACATAAATTTTTATTTTCGCCGGGGGCAATTGCCTCCGGCGTTTATATTCTAAAAGTTGAAGTAACCTCAAAAGATGAAAAGAATCTTAAATTGATGAGAAAGATTGTACTGATAAAATAGGTTCAGCCAAACAATTTGTAAAAAATTTCAACTGCTTGTTTCACATCCTCCATTGAAACATCAAGGTGAGTTACCGCACGAATTTTCATATAACTTCCCGAGCTTAAAAGCACCCCGTTATCTTTCAAAATTTTCAAAATTTCATCTGGTGTTTTTCCTGTTTTCTCAACCCCAATTATTACAATGTTCGTTTGAACAGTTTCAAGGTCTATGTCAAAAACTTTCAATTTTGCTATTTCTTCTGCAAAAAATTTTGCTTTTTCATGGTCTTCTTTCAGCCTTTCAATGTTATGTTTGATCGCATAAATTCCAGCTGCTGCAAGAATCCCAACCTGTCGCATTCCCCCACCGAAAATTTTTCTATACCTTCTTACTTTCTCAATAAATTCTCTATCACCTGCAACGACTGAGCCAACTGGAGCGCCAAGCCCTTTAGAAAGACAGACAAGCACAGAATCAAAATATTGTGCATATTCCTTTGGACTTATACCAGTTGCCACACAAGCATTCCATAATCTGGCGCCGTCAAGATGCATTTTGATTCCATTTTCCAGAGCAAATTCGCGAATTCTCTTTATTTCCTCAAGTGGGAAAATTGTCCCGCCAGCACGATTATGTGTATTTTCAAGACAAATCAACCGAGTTCTCGGCATGTAATACGCTTTTGGTCTAATGGCTTTTTTTATTTGCTCAAGCGTTATAACGCCATGTTTCCCCTGTATCGGATAAAGTTGAACTCCAGAAAGCATTGACGGCGCAGCTGTTTCGTAATTCATTATGTGCGATTCAGCTTCCACAATTACTTCATCCCCCGGCTCAGTATGGGCTTTTATTGAAGTTTGATTTCCCATAACACCGCTTGGGACGAAAAGAGCAGATTCCTTACCAAGGATTTCAGCAACCATATCTTGAAGCTTATTAACAGTTGGATCTTCACCAAAGACATCGTCTCCAACTTCAGCTTCCATCATAAATTTTCTCATTTCGGGAGAGGGCTTTGTAACTGTATCACTTCTCAAATCAATGTATCTTTGCATTTTTAAATCCCTTTTAATTTCTAGTTTTAAAATAGCCCAATTATATTTCCATATTCATCAACATCCATATTGAAAGCAGCTGGATTTTTAGAAAGTCCTGGCATAAGCATTATATCACCACAGATTGCGACAATAAAACCAGCACCAGCAAACAAGCGAGCATCTGTCACCGTTAAGGTCCATCCCTTTGGAACGCCGATAAGCTTGGGGTTATCACTTATTGAGTTTGGTGTTTTCGCAATGCAAACTGGTAGATGCTCATATCCATGTTCAATATATTTTTCAAATTTTTTCATCGCTTTTCTCTCAATATAAACATCATCAGCGCCGTAAACCTCAGTTGCTATAAGTTTTATCTTTTCTATTAATGGGACAGATAACCTATAAAGTGGTTTAAAATCGGATGGGACTGTTTCAGTTATCTTTACAATTTTTTCTGCAAGTTCAATTCCACCTTCCCCGCCCCTGTTAAAAAATTCTGTAACAGAGCATTCAACTCCAATTTCAGCACATTTTTCTTTTATAAGTTCAATCTCAATTTCAGAATCAGTAGCAAATTTATTTATAGAAACTACGACTGGGACACCAAACTTTCGGACATTTTTCACATGAAATTCAAGATTCTCAAGCCCTTTTTTGAATTTCTCCACACTGAAATCATCTTGGGATTTTATCCCACCGTGGTATCTTATTGCTTTTGCGGAGACAACTATAACAGCAGCGTCGGGTTTAAGCCGATGGATTTGAGCCACTATATCAAAAAATTTCTCCGCCCCAAGATCCGAACCGAAACCTGTTTCAACGACGACATAATCGGCAAGTTTAAGTGCAATTTTGTCAGCTATGACGCTATTTGTTCCATGTGCTATATTCGCAAACGGTCCGCCGTGAATTATCGCAGGCGTATGTTCTGTTGTTTGAACCAGATTTGGCATAATTGCCTCATTTAGCAAAACCATCATAGCACCACAGGCTTTCAAATCCCTTGCTTTTACAGGTTCACCATCAAGATTATATCCAATGACAATTTCACACAATCTTCTTTTTAAATCCGCCCTTGATCCAGCCATACATAAAATAGCCATTGTTTCAGATGCAGCTGTTATAACAAAGCCAGATTCCCTTGGAACACCGTTTGCTTTCCCACCAAGCCCAATCACAATATGGCGCAATGCTCTATCGTTCATATCAATTGTCCTTTCCCAAGTGATGTTATTAACATCAATCCTAAGTTCATTTCCGTGATGAATGTGCGCATCAATCAAAGCTGCAAGCAAATTATGTGCGGAGGCGACCGCATGTATGTCGCCATTGAAGTGAAGGTTAATAAGTTCAGATGGTATCACCTGCGATTTTCCACCACCTGTTGCCCCACCTTTAATTCCAAAGACAGGACCGAGTGAGGGTTCGCGCAAAGTAACAATTGATTTTTTCCCAATTTTGTTAAGTGCTTGACTCAATCCAATTGATGTTAGAGTTTTTCCCTCGCCGGAAGGGGTTGGGGTTATGGCAGTGACAATTATTAACTTGCCATCAGGTTTGTCCTTCATTTTCTCCATCACCTCAAGCCGAATCTTACCAGTAAATTTGCCATAATACTCAAAATCGTCATCAGTTAGCCCAATTTGCTCCATTATGTGCTTGATGTGAAGGGGTTTAACTTTTTCTTCAAGTGTAACTGAGTTTGACATCATTTTTCCACCATGCTTTTATTTTTAAATAAAAAATCCCGACTTTTGGTCGGGATTAAGAAACTTTAAACTCTGTCAAGGTATAAACAAGTGCTTTTTGCGATTTATAATTACGCAGAAAGTTTTTGTTCACGATAAATGAAAATTGGTTCGGCTCTTTCATAAATCGTTTCTTTTGTAATTATACACTTTGAGATTGGTTGATCCTTAAGTAACGATGGTAATTCAAACATTATATCAAGCATGATCTCTTCAATTATTGCTCTTAATCCTCTTGCGCCCGTTCCACGTTTTAAGGCAAGTTCTGCAACTGCCTCAAGTGCTTCAGGTTCAAATTCAAGTTCAACACCATCAAATTCAAATAACTTTTTATACTGCCTTACGATTGCATTTTTCGGCTCCGTCAGGATCCTCACAAGAGCATCTTTTGACAGCGAATGAAGTGTTGCTATAATGGGAAGACGCCCTATAAACTCTGGAATAAAACCAAATTTCAAAAGGTCTTCTGGCTCAACCAATGGCAAAAGTTCATCAATAATTTCATCTTTGTTCCCACGGATTTCAGCTGTAAAACCAATTGAATTCCTGTTTATTCTCTTTGCGATAATCTTTTCAAGTCCTTCAAAAGCACCACCACAGATGAAAAGTATGTTTTTAGTATTTATATAAATCAGACTCTGCTCCGGATGTTTCCTCCCTCCCTTAGGTGGAACTCCTGCAATTGTTCCTTCAAGGATTTTCAAAAGTGCTTGCTGAACACCTTCACCCGAAACATCTCGTGTGATTGATGGGCTGCTTGTCTTTCTTGCTATTTTATCTATCTCATCAATATAAACTATTCCCCGTTCTGCTCTTGAAACATCATAATCCGCATTTTGCAAAAGATAAAGAAGAATTGTTTCAACATCATCCCCAACATAACCGGCTTCCGTAAGGGTCGTCGCATCAGCGATGGCAAATGGAACATCAAGAATTTTTGCAAGCGTTTGGGCAAGAAGGGTTTTCCCAGTGCCAGTTGGACCAATCAAAAGAATATTGCTCTTTTCTATCTCAACATTATCCGTCAGATTTTTTATGTGATTGTTTGACTCAAGGTTATTCTCAATTCTTTTGTAATGATTATAAACAGCTACTGATAAAATTTTCTTTGCTCTCTCCTGTCCAACAACATATTCATCAAGCGCTTTTTTGATAGCGGCGGGGGTAAGTGGAACTTTGCCATGCCTTCTGTGCGACGAATAAGCAGCCATGTTATTTCTCAAAATATCAACCGATTCACTCACACAAATATCACAAATATAAACATCTGGACCAGCAATCATATTTCCAACCTCATCAATGCTCCTTCCACAAAATGAGCAAATTGGTTTCATCCTCACATCTAATTTTTCTGACATCACCTACCTCTTTTTGTTGACGGAATTTCCCTTTTCACAAGAATTTGATCAATTATCCCATATTCTTTTGCTTCTTCGGCGGACATGTAATAATCACGATCTGTGTCCTTTTCAATTTGCTCAATTGGTTTTCCAGTATGTTTTGCGAGTATTTCATTTATTTTCCTTTTCATCCTGAGAATTTCTTCCGCTTGAATCCTTATATCTGCAGCTGTTCCTTGAACTCCACCCCAGGGCTGATGAATCATAATTCTTGAATTTGGAAGTGCCGTCCGCTTCCCCTTTGCACCACCCGCCAGTATAACAGCTGCCATACTTGCTGCCATACCAATGCAAATTGTAGCAACATCAGGTTTTATGTATTGCATCGTATCATAAATTGCAAGCCCAGCTGAAATTATACCTCCAGGGCTATTTATGTAAAGATAGATGTCTTTGTCCGGGTCCTCTGATTCAAGAAAGAGCAATTGCGCTATCACTAAACTTGCAACAGTATCATCAATAGGTGTTCCTATGAAAACAATTCTTTCCTTTAAAAGTCGTGAAAAAATATCATAGGCTCTTTCTCCCCTGCTTGTCTGCTCAACAACTATAGGAACTAGCTGGTCATAGATCATTTTACTCATAGGTTTAATGTTTTCAGATTTTGTTTTTATTCCAGAACTTCAGACAAACTTTTCTACAACTTTAACTTTATCTTTCAAAAATTGCAAAACTTTTCGGTTCAATATCTTTTCTTTTATATGTTCTGAACTTCTATAAAACGACATCAATTTTTCCTTTTCAATCCCGATTTCAGCGGAATCCTCTTCCGCAAGTTTTTCAAAATCCTCATCTGTTAGCTCAATCCCCTCAACTTGTGCAATTCTGTTCTTTATGATATACCACTTCGCGTTAAAAACTGCATCTGCTCTCTTCTTTTGTCTGAAAAATTGCTCATCAAAATTCTCTGGCAATTTCCCATCTGGATATTTACTTTTTTCTTCATCAAGCATGCTTTGAATGAAATCCTCAATCAAACTTTCTGGGACAGTGAAATCATTCATTCTAACAAGTTCAGAAATTATCGCATCGTAAAACTTCAACTCACTATATTCATTCCACCATTTTTGAAGCTCTGCTTTAAGATAACTTCTTAACTCATCAACAGTGTTTACTTTTCCGCCCGTGACCTTTGACGCAAATTCATCATTTAATTCGGGTAAAATCTTCTTTTCTATTTTCTTGACGCTTACCCTCACCTTTTCGGGTTTATTATCAACCATGAGCTCAATTATAAATTCATCACCTTTTTTAGCTTTTAAAAGTCGCTCCCTCAAACCCTCAACAACAGATTCATCCTCAAGATCAATCACAACATCTTCGCTTCTTCTACCAAGCACGGGCAAGTTGTTTTGATCAACCCCTTGAAGATCAACAGTAACCCTATAAAGCTTATCCTTAACCTCATCAGCTTCTTCATAAGTTGCATTTGCAATCAATAAGCGTTTGATCTCATCCTCAACCTCTTTATCATCAACTGCGTGAATTATCTTTTCAATTTGCAAATTTTCATAGTTTGCAAGTTGAATCTCGGGCATCACTTCATATTTTATTTTGAAGCTTAACGATTCCCCACGTTTATAATCAACATCAACAAGTTCAGGTGTCCCAATGGGATCAATCTTTTTATCTTTAACGAGATTCTTGTAAATATCATTCACAATATCATCAAGTGCGTCATATTCAATTTGTTCTCCGAATTGTCTTTTTATCAATTCAATTGGAGCTTTACCTTTTCTGAATCCTTTAATTTCTGCTTCTGCGCGAAATTTTTTATAAGCTTCTTCAAAATAAGGTACAAGCTCATCCCAATTTAGTTTTACTTCCGCTTCTTGTTCAGTTTGGCTCAATTTGTTGATATTAAGTTCCACCTAAGCTTTTCCTCCTATTAGGTTTTTTATTTTTAATTTTTGTGGGCACGGGGGGATTTGAACCCCCACGGGTTTCCCCACTGGATCCTAAGTCCAGCGCGTCTACCAGGTTCCGCCACGTGCCCAAAAAGAACACTGAATTTCGCTTAAAAAATATAACTCTTTTTTTAATAAAGTTCAAAATTGCGAAAATTTTGCAATTTTACTTAAATTTTACCTGTATCGGAAAATAAACATTCAACTTCCCGTGAAACTTAAATTCTACAAAATGACCGGAGCTGGAAATGATTTCATTCTATTTGACAATCGCAATGGAAAGATAAAAGACCCCGTTAAACTTGCTAAATGGGTCTGCGATAGACATTTCGGAGTAGGCGCAGATGGAATAATTTTAATTGAAAAGAGCAAAACGACCGATTTTAAAATGGTCTATTTCAATTCCGATGGAAGTTTCGGAGGAATGTGTGGAAATGGTGGAAGATGCGTCGCAAAACTCGCCTATATACTTGGGATAACGAAAGGTAAGATAACTTTTGAAGCAAATGGGAAATTCTACAAAGCCGAGATACTAAACGATGAAAATGTGAGGCTTTATCTACCTATGCCGAAAATGAAGAAATTTAACCTTGGACTCAAACTTGGGAAAAAACTTTTTAAGGCACATTTCGTTGATACAGGGGCACCCCATCTTGTGCTTTTTACGGACGAAAACAAAATAAAAAACATTGAAAAAATTAATCTTAACGACCTCGGGCGAAAACTTCGCTTCCATCCGTATTTTGAAAATGGAACAAATGTAAATTTTGTCACAGTGCTTAACAAAAACACCATAAGAATGAGAACATACGAACGGGGTGTTGAAGGTGAAACCCTTGCTTGCGGGACAGGTTCGGTTGCATGCGCTATAGCATCCGCCGAAATTAAAAATATGAAACCACCAATCAAGGTAAAAGCAACAAGTGGAGAAATTTTAACGGTTGGATGGAATGAAAAAAATTCAGAGTTTGTTTATCTTGAAGGAAGCGCAAAGGTAATATGTGAAGGAAATTTAAACTATGACAATTGAGGAATTTGAAGAAATAGTTAAAGAAACAATTGAAAATTTACCCGAGCTGATAAAACAAAAACTTGACAATGTTGTCTTCATAGTTCAAGATTACCCAGATGAAGACGAATTAAAAAAATCAAAATCAAATAAATACAATCTCCTCGGACTTTACACTGGAATACCTTTATCAAGGCGAGGAACAAACTATGGAATGTATCCGGCAATGCCTGATAGAATCTTTATTTTCAAAGCGAACATTGAAAGGCTCTGCAAAAACGAGAATGAACTCAAGAAAAAAATAAGAGAAGTTGTACTTCATGAAATAGGTCATTACCTTGGAATGAGTGAGGAAGAGGTTAGAAGAGCTTTAAAAGAGCGATAAGAGCAAATCAAAAAGCGGGAAAAATAATTTAAATCACCCATAGATGGAAGAACTCCTACAGAAATATGGTTATATTTTAATTTTCTTAATCACACTTTTTGAAGGCGAGTCAGTTTTGTTAATTGCTGGGTTTATGGCTCATCAAGGCATGCTTGATCTTCACACTTCAATTTTATCTGCTTTTCTCGGTTCAACCCTTGCAGACCAGATAATTTTTTATCTGATGCGAAGAAATAACAACTTTCTCTTGAAAAAATTAAAAAAATTTGACAAATACTATACGATAGCAAAATTTTACGCTGAAAAATATGGTTCAGCTGTCGTTCTTTTGGCAAGATATCTCTACGGCATAAGAACACCACTTGTCATGATCGTCAGTTTAAGTGGAATAAATGCCTTAAAATTTACAATTTTAAACATTATTGCTGCGTTCGTGTGGGCTATAAGCTTCGGATATGCAGGATTTTACTTTGGACAGGCTGCAGAGAAATTCATCGGCGACATAAAAAGATATCAATTTTATGGATGGGGTTTGATATTTTCAATCGTCTTGATACTTTATGTCATAAGCAAAATAAGAATTTACCAATTAAAGAAATTAACGGGTGAGAAGAGATGAAGAAACAAACACAGTTCTCAATAGCATATTACATCATTGCCATCATAATTTTGATACTTCTTCAATACTTCATCTTTCATCCACCTTTAAAAGAGATTTCGTATAAGGAATTCAAAGAGCGTCTTTCAAAAAACGAGATTGAATCGGTTCAAATAGGGAATGAAAAAATCATTGTGACATTAAAAAAGGAGGTCGCCGAATCACAGAAAGTTCCAAAAGTAGTTGAAGTTGTAAAACTACCCGATGAAAATTTAATAAAAGAACTGCAGGAAAGCGGGGTTGATTACCGAGGCGTAATTGAGAGCAACTGGGGAAAGGAATTTCTTCTTAATTGGATTCTGCCGATTGCATTTTTTATTTTCCTATGGGCTGTATTAATTCGTAGATTTTCGCCAACGCAAAATGTTATGACATTTGGAAAAAGCAAGGCAAAAATTTATGCAGCAGACGAAAAGAACAAAGTCACATTTGCTGATGTCGCTGGGCTTGACGAAGTAATTGAGGAAGTAAAAGAGATAGTTGACTTTCTGAAAAATCCCAAAAAATATCAGCGTCTTGGGGCAAAAATCCCAAAAGGTGTTCTCCTTGTTGGTCCACCTGGGACTGGGAAAACACTCCTTGCAAGGGCAATAGCTGGTGAAGCTGGGGTTCCATTTTTTTATTTGAGTGGTTCCGACTTTGTTGAAATGTTTGTTGGCGTTGGCGCTGCGAGGGTTCGCGACCTCTTCGCCCAGGCGAAAGAAAAAGCACCATGTATAATTTTTATTGATGAAATTGATGCGATCGGAAAAGCAAGAGCAAGAGGCGTAGTTTACGGTGGAGTAGATGAAAGAGAAAATACGCTTAACCAGTTGCTCGTTGAAATGGATGGTTTTGATTCAAGTATTGGAGTAATAATAATGGCAGCGACAAATAGACCAGATGTCCTTGACCCTGCTCTTTTAAGACCCGGAAGATTTGACAGACAAATAATTTTAAGCAGACCCGACTTAAAAGGAAGAATTGAAATTTTCAAAGTTCACACACGAAATCTAAAAATAGCCGAAAATGTTGATTTTGAAACACTCGCTGCACAAACCCCAGGATTTGCTGGCGCTGAAATTGCAAATGTTTGTAATGAAGCTGCGCTTCTTGCTGCAAGGAAAGGTAAAGATAAAATTGAAATGTCCGACTTTCAAGAAGCGATTGAAAGAGTAATTGCAGGTCTTGAAAAAAGAAGCAAAGTTATAAGTGAAAAAGAGAAAAAAATAGTTGCATATCACGAATCAGGACATGCAATCGTTGGATATTATATTCCAGGAGCTGATGTTGTCCAGAAAGTTTCAATTGTCCCAAGAAGCATCGGTGCGCTTGGATACACCCTCAGAACCCCAACTGAGGAAAGATACCTTTTGACAAAGGAAGAACTGCTTGGGAAAATTGTGGGAATCTTAGGTGGTAGAGCTGCTGAGGAGATCGTCTTTGGGCAAATTTCAACAGGAGCTCACGATGACCTTAAAAAAGCAACTGAACTCGCACGGCTTATGGTGACAACCTACGGAATGAGTGAAAAAATTGGACATGTTTCACTTGCTGAAATTGAAGAAACGGACTTCTTGAGCAAAAGCCCGTTCTCAAAACCATATAGCGAAGAAACAGCAAAACTTATTGATGAAGAAGTCAAAAGAATAATTGACCAAAGTTACAAAAAAGCTCTTGAAGTTTTGACAACGCATAGAGATAAACTTGATAAACTTGCAAATCGCTTACTTGAAAAAGAGGTGATAGATAGGAAGGAACTTGAGGAAATTTTAAATCAAAATTAAGATTATGGGAAAATGCATAAAAAGGCTTTCATATTTATATTTTTCTTTTCAACATTAGCTTTTTCAATGGACGAGCCTGATCAAATCATAAAAACAAAACCTCGTCCTCTTCAAATTCAAACAACTCTCGGCTTCACACTCACAGCTGGGAACTCAGACACAAGAATTTTAACATTTGATTCAAACATCCAAAAACCTTTTGAAAGATTTATTTACTACACAAAGTTTAACCTCGCCTATGGAACATCACGCTATGGAAATGGTCCAAGAATTGAAACGACAAACAACTGGGCTATATCAACACGACTTGACTGGTTCACATCTGATAGAAGAAAAAGTTACCTTTTCATCTCAAGCGGTCTATCCGGGAACAAGTTCCGTGGTTATTGGTCAAGAAGAAATGCACAACTTGGCGCAGGTTATAATTTTTTCCACAATATTGACACTCTAAAATTAAGTTTTGGACTTGGCATTGATTATTCAAAAGATAACCTCATCGTAAAAGGAAGCGCAGATGATGAAATTTTTTTCGCCCTTTTTAAACCAGAATTTGAAATTATAATCAACAAAAATGTCAAGTTTGGGAATAACGCAAACTGTTTTATTGACTTCCAGGAGCTGAAAAATTACCGCATAAATTCTCAAACATATTTAAACCTAAAGGTGACAACTCGCTTTGCGGTAAATTTTAACTTTAATTTAAATTACGACAATAAGCCGAGATTGATACCTGAGATTGGAGACAACGGAAAACCAACTGGTAAACTTATACCCGCAAAACCAGCAGACAAAATTTTCAATATAGGAATTTCAATAACTGTGTGAGAAATAAACCAGCGCTGAAATTTTCGCTTGCCCTTGTCCTCGGAATTTTACTTGAACATTTTATTGGGATTGAACTTAAAACGCTACTCCTCTTATCTTTAATTTTACTCCTCTTTTACATTACATTCACATTTTCAAAAATCAGTTTACTAAAACATTTCTCAATTTACCTGCTCATCCTCACCGTTGGTGCTTTAAAATATCTCTCCGATAACAAGTTTCAACCCCAGAACTCAATTGTTAATTTTGCAAATGATACAGCGATTGTAAAAGTCCAAGGCAAAATTATTTCCCCACCTGAAATTAAAAACGATAGGACAAACTTCGTCATCTCTGCAAACAAAATTTTTAAACATGGGGAAGAGATAAATGTTTCAGGCGATGTATTTGTATCAATAAGGAAAGGAAAATCAAAATTTGATAGTTTGCCGAAATTTAGCTATGGCGATGAAATTCAAATCATCGGGGTTTTGAAGGAGCCCATAAGATCAAGAAATCCCGAGGAATTTGACTTTGCAAGGTATTTAAAAATACACGATATTGATGCAGTTTTTCTTTCTTATATCTTGAGCCATATCAAGGTTATCAAAAAATTTGAAGCGAAAACCTTAAACCCGATTGAAATCCTGAAAAAATTAACTTACGAGATTAAAATCGCTGGCTTAAAAATCTTTGATGAACTCCTACCACAAAGTGAAGCGTCTTTCATTAAAGGTCTCATCCTTGGATATAGAGGAGAAATTTCAAAAGATGTCCAGCAATACTTTATTAACACGGGAACTTATCATATTCTCGCTGTTTCAGGTTTACATGTTGGGATAATAACCTCAATGTTTTTCGTACTGACAAGTTTTTTAAGGGTTAGTTTTGTGTTTAGAGTTTTGTTGACGATATTAGGGCTAATTTTTTATGCTTTCGTTGTCGGTCTTCCTCCATCGGTTGTAAGAGCCAGCATAATGGCTTCAATTGTCTTGATAGGAATGGCAATTGAAAGAAGAATTGATATCTTTAACCTGCTTGGGTTTTCAGCCATTGTAATTTTATTTTTTGATTCAAAACAAATTCTACATCCTGGATTTCAACTTTCTTTCTCTGCGGTTGCTTCAATTTCTTATTTTTACCCGAAAATTTTCAATTTCTTTTCAAAAAATTTCCCATTTGCCACTAAATGGTTCATTTCACCTATAGCCTCTTTATTTATTGCTTCAATTAGCGCACAAATTTTAACGCTCCCGTTTGTCGTTGCTTACTTCAGTAAAATTTCAATTATCTCAATACTTGCAAATGTTTTTATCGTTCCGCTTGTCAGTCTTGCTGTCCCGCTTGGCTTTGCAACGCTTTTACTTTATCCTGTATCAGGGTTCATCGCTCAAATGATGGCAAATAGCCTATGGCTAACTTTAAACTTAACCATCACCTTGGCAAAATTTTTTGCTCATTTACCATTTGCTTATATTGAGGTAAGCAAGGAAATTTCGTTTTATATCGTTCTGATTCTATTTTCATTAATGGTTTTTTCAAAAATAAAATTTCAAAGCCCGATGAAAAGAATTACATTCGCTGTTCTAATTCTTTTAAACCTTTATATTTACATTGCTCCCAATGGTGTAATTTCAATATTATCCAATAAACTTAACGCTGAAGATTCAAACCTTGAAATCACGGTCCTTGATGTTGGTCAAGGTGATGCAATCTTCGTGCAATTCCCCGATGGGAAAAATTTGTTGATAGATGGAGGTAATAAAACATTTAACTTTGATCCTGGACAAAGGATAATTGAGCCGTTTTTGAGGAAAAAGGGAATTAAAAAGATTGACGCAATTCTTGTGACCCATCCGCATAACGATCACATTGGTGGAATTCCGTATATACTTGAGAAGTTTGAAGTTGGAACGGTAATTGATAACGGTTTAAATTACAATTCATCAATTTACAAAAGATATCTTGAATTGATTCAAAGCAAAGGCATCACGCACATAACCGTAAGGGCTGGAAATAAAATCACATTAACCGAACATGCAAGGATTTATGTTCTCCATCCAACTGATGAGTTTATAAAAAGCAATGATAAAGAAGATAACTATGGTTCTGGTCATGATGCAAATAATTCATCCGTCGTGATAAAAATTCAGTATGGGGATAACTCGTTTCTTTTAACTGGCGATGCCGAAAAAGAAGCGGAGGACTCAATGATAAAAATCTATGATACATTTTTAAAAAGCGATTGGATAAAAGTTGGACATCATGGAAGTGAAACGAGTAGTTCACCCGCATTTGTTTCAAAGGTCAAACCAAAGTGGGCTGTTATCTCCGTTGGAAAATATAACAAATATAATCATCCATCTGATATAGTTTTGAGAAGATACAACTTGATCGGCGCTCAAATTCACAGAACAGATGAAGAAGGCGCAGGAGTTTTCAGATCAAATGGTAAAGATATTGAAAAGATTCAATGGAGAAATTGACAAATCAAAAGTTAATTGTTATATTTACATTGAAAACAAAAAATTAAGTGAGAGAGACAATGGCACTCAAAATCACAGGGCACCATGTTGAAATGAGTGAACAACTTAAGAACTACATTCAAAAGGAAATCACACGGCTTGATAAATTTTTCAACGGAATCATTGACACAGAGGTTATACTTCGGCAAGATACAAAGCATAATCATTTAAAGGAGGCGGAAATTCTCGTAAAGGTTTATGAACACAAACTCACCGCAAAAGCAACGGATCAGGATATATTCAAAGCGTTTGACAAATCCCTTACAAAAGTTGAGAGGCAACTTGTGAAATTTAAAGATAAGATTAAATCCCACAGATAAAAATGTTCAATAAAGAATTTAAAGAAATACGAAAGACTCATATAACCGTTGGTTTCTTTTACGAATCTGGCAGGGAACTTTTCAAACTTAAATCACTTAACGGTGAAGTCGGTTTTGACAGGAAAATCACTGATAAAAATATACATAGACCAGGGCTTGCACTTGCTGGATATGTTGAACTTTTCACATACAATAGAATTCAGGTTTTCGGAAATACCGAGATAAAATATCTTCAAAGTTTATCACACGAGGATAGGATAAAGTCAATCAAGACCATACTTCAATTTGATATCCCTTGTATTGTCATAACCAATGATAATGTTTTGCCAGATAATTTAATTGATCTTTTCACGGAAAGAGAAGTTGCAGTTTTTCAGACACCACTTGAAACAACAAAACTGGTTTATTTCATCAGCGATTTTCTTGATGACCAGTTTGCACCTCAAACTGTAGTTCATGGTGACCTTGTTGATGTCTATGGTATAGGGTTACTTTTTGTTGGTCGCTCTGGAATTGGAAAAAGTGAAATTGCACTTGACCTTGTAGAAAGAGGACATCGCCTTGTTGCGGATGATGTTGTGCTTATAACTAAAAAGGGTGAAAACATTTTGATTGGGACATGTAATACTGTAACAAAGCATTTCATGGAAATAAGAGGTCTTGGAATAATTGACATAAAAAATATGTTTGGGATAAGAGCAATACGATATCAGAAAAGAGTTGAGGTCGTTGTTGAGCTACTTGACTGGGATCCAAAGGAAGAGTACACACGCACTGGGCTTGATGAAGAACACATCTCCATACTTGGCGTTGAAATTCCACTTGTTAAACTTCCCATTTTCCCAGGGAAAAATATCACCGTGATCGCAGAAGTTATAGCGCTTAATCATCTTTTAAAACATTATGGATATGACTCCGCAAAGGAATTCAACAAAAACCTTGAAACCCTCATTAAGCAAAAAGCGTCTATTTTAAAAGCCGACGATTTACCCATTGAAAGAATAACGAAATACTTTGAGCACGATTTTGAATAAATAAAAAAAGAGATTAAATGCGGATTAATCATCTCTTTTTGTTCTTTCTTTCTCTGATTCTCCTGTTAATGCACTCAAGCTGCAGAAAAGAAACAACAAAAAATTATATTGTCATAGGAAGCACAATTGATATTGATTCCTTTAACCCGTATTTAAGTACTTCGCTTTTTTCACAGGATTTGCTTGATAGGCTCTACCTTCGGCTTGCAATTGAGCAAGAAGATTACCGAACATTTACCCCACTTTTAGCAAAGCGCTGGGAGTGGTCAAAGGATTCAACACAAATAACATTTTATCTTCGCAACGATGTTTATTGGACAGACGGGGTTAAAACAACTGCCTATGATGTTGAGTTCAGCTTTAAGGCAGCAACATCTCCAGAGGTTGCATGGTTGAACGCAGAAGATATAGTCAGAAACATTGAATCTGTTAAAGCGATAAATGAAACAATTTTGACAGTTAAATATC
>Ga0209289_100526_pt1 | contig 19443 bp, 15 predicted proteins | sample GXS110809BmetaG_FD_184121 | JGI IMG/M metagenome (GOLD analysis project Ga0209289, IMG submission 184121) | Hot spring microbial communities from Gongxiaoshe hot spring, China to study Microbial Dark Matter (Phase II) - GXS 110809B (SPAdes)... ...
GGTGGTCATTGTGGTTGGCCTGTGTGTAGTAGTCCTGGTGATCGCTGTGGTCAGAGTGGGCAACGTCCCCATGGGGACGGTTGATCGTATCTGAGTGGTCTTCGTGGGAATCGGCGTGGTCTGTGTAGTCAGCGTGAGGAACGTTTATTGTTTGGTCCTCATGGTCAATATCAGTATGCTCATTTCTATTGACTTCCGGTATATCAAGATGGTCGTTGTGGTCCAAGTGTTGTCCAAACTCGGCTATGTCATTGTGGTCTTGGTGTATGTTAGATAAGGAAAAGTATGTCTTTCTTCCTGGGTCAAAGTTGACATCCATGTGAAACAGTCCACTCCCCATATCAAGGTGCCAAGGACTCTCCAAGCTCCGGCCCTCCAGGTCTTGTACTAGAGAAAGAGAGTTTTCAAGATATATAAGCAAATCCAAATCATTTTCAAGAAGTTGCTTTAAGGGCCTGTTGGTGACACCTTGTATTTGAGGAGAGTTAAGCTCATCCCCTTCGACATATTCCCCTTGGCGAATCCAGCTGAGGGGGTCGTTTCTTGGTCTCTTTCGTATCTTGTATACCTCCATTTAGAGGCTAAGAAATCTATACCAATCTACAGATTACAAAATAGGCGGCTTCACAAATCTCCATGGTCCAAGTGGTCATAGTGAGGTATATCCTGGTGCCAGGTGGCCCCGGACTGGTATAGGTTAGCGTGGTCGTCGTGGTCAGCGTGGGGCATGTCGTTGTGTAAATCTGTATGGCCGCCTATGATCGGGTAGTCACAATGCGTTATATCTAGATGGTCTGTGTGATCTCCATGGGACCTCTCTTGCATGTCTGAATGAACAATGGTGTCCCCGTGAACCCTTCCGCCAGTAACGGCTGGGGTGTCCGTGTGTTGCTGTCCCAGGTATATGAAGTCAGTATGAGGCTTGTCTCCGTGACTAGTGACGTCTGAATGACCTTCAGACAGAAGAAGGCCGAATCTTACAACATCTTCATGGAAGAAGGTATATTCCGCTTCCTCTTGCTGGTCAACGTGTGGTAAAGTGCCTGGAGGGAATGAAAGGACACGATCGCTGTGGTTATTTATTGAGTATGCGTCCACGTGGGGGTTAACTAAGATGGTAGTAAGAATACCTTGTGTGTAATCCCTGTAAACCCCAGGGCTTACCTCAGGATGCCATATAGGGTAAGTGCCATAGTCCATGTGGTCAAAATGGACAGGAGAGATAGTAAAATCGCTGTGGAAAGTGTGGGAGCCCCAGGAATCCCCATGGGGAACCGGGTCAGAACCGCTCCAGTAGTCAATATGCTCGTAGCTGTCTTGGTGGGGAAGCCCAGGAACGTCCAAATGCACGGGTAGTGTGTCTTGGTGTATGCAAGGGTTCAACAAACCCGGTGCTTGATCCTGGTGGCTTATGTTGGCATGGTCCTGGTGGTCAGCATGCGTCTGTTCTACCCTTGTTTCGTCATAATGCTCATAATCTGTGTGGATAGTATAGTCCATGTGAGGAGCGGTGAAGTCGCAATGGATGAACTCGTCAGCATGGCTGTCGTGGTGGGGAAGGTCCCCGTGGAACCCAAACCCGGCGTCCTGATGGTAGTCAACGTGGTGATTAGTGTCAGAGTGAGATACGGTCTGAGTAAGAACTAGAGTTAGACCTCCAGTAGCCTCTTCTTCATCAAAAGACGGGTAATGACCAAAAACAGGTTCGCTTCTCCCTTTGTTGCTTATAGTGTTATAACTAACCCTAACAGGGTTCTGCTGGTCTCCGTGGTCTCCGTGTATAGCGGTACGAAAACTTCTCGGAGACTCGGAAACTATATTTGATCTGTCGTAGTGTTCCTGTCTGGTTCTTGGAACTTCAATCTCAGAAAGTCCTTGGGGCAGGGTTCCAGTCCTTAGATAGGTAGAAAGGGCCTCAGAACTCCAGAAGGGCAAGTAAGCGAAGTCCCTATCAAAACCGCTCACCGTCCTATCGGCGTGACTCGCTCTGAGGGGAGCGGAACCCTGGAAAACAATGTCTAGGTGAGTATCAACGTGGTCAGCGTGTATTGCAGAGAAAACGGAAGCTGGAGAGGAAGGAAGGTATCTGGCTACCCAGAGGGGGCGGTGCTGGACAATGGTCCTTATCTGTGAAATGTCTTGGTGTTGAGACTGATCCCCGTGAATATCCTCATGGCCCACGCTATCTCTGTGGGGAACGTCCTCATGGAAATCGGCGTGGTCCGTATAAGAGCAACGCCCTCTCCGGTTGCGAAGTTGCCTAACTACTTGGCCTATGGAGGAAAACCTTGCATCAATATCCGAGTGTACCCCAGAGGGGAGGACTCCTATAGAAGGAATGACCACGCCCGATCTTTTAATAACCACGTCAGTATGTTGAGGAGAGAATCTGTTGAAAACTTCTTGAATATCCCTAACGGCGTAGAGGGTGTCAAGAAGGCGCAAAACTAGCTCACGGTCGTTCTGCAAAAGCTGGTAAAGTGGCCTGTTAGTAGGCCCCTCGGGTGGCTCATCCCAAGGTATTTTAGACCTCGGGTCCCCAGCTACCCATTCGTAGACCTTTACCCAGCTTAGATTTTCAAAAGGTAGCTTTTTCAAGGCTAGATGTTGCTATATCTATCCAAGCGATAGTTTTATCTTCCAAGTCAGATAATACTCGTTAAATGGCCTTTTGTACTTGGGAGGAAACACAATCCTAGCAACCAGGATATTAGATGTCGTCCCATCGTTTCCAGTAAACGATGCGAAAAGGCCAGCCTCGGAAAAGTAGAACGACAGGTTTTCATCCTGGGATTCTACCATTGAGGTAAAGCGAACTTCAATATTGTTTCCGTCCTGAGACTGAACCAGGGTCTTGTTTATTATTGGAAAGTCTATCTCAATGGGTGCCTCAAGGTTGGTATCTTCAACCGTGGGAGGCGTCGTGCCTGTTCCTACCCTAAGCTTAGATATGATAGTGCCGTCCTGTGATATAACCTTACCAATAGCTAAAAGCCCACTCTTAGTTATCCTGTTCCTCCCCGAAAAAAGCAACTGGCCGCTTTTGTCAAGTATTTCCACCTCTCCCCAGGAGAAAATGCCCATAGCTACGACACCTCCTCAACTATCCTAGCATACTCTCCAAGCTTAGGGTTGGTTATCATGTCCGTTTCTAGTACCTCATCCGGAGCTTTTGACACAACCCCCTCGTCCTTCAAGACGCCTACAAAATACGAAACCTCCTCTATCTCAACCGAATCCCTGCCAACAGAAACTCCCTCTTCTGCCAAAAGAAAAGGAAATAGATATACTTCAGAACAAGGAGAAAGAAGTTTCCTCACGCCCTCAACAATCTTCCCTAAGACGCTTAAGTTTTCATCCACCTGAAGATGAAAGACATCGGAAACAATCCATACCTCACACGGGTCCGGGATAAACTTTATCTCCCCATAAACAAGCTCGCCAGTAGGAGTGTAAACCTCTTGACCATCATATATGACTGGCCTGCCGATGATACCGAAGTACTCCTCCCAGCCGGGACCCATGTAGTATTCATCAACCTCAACATCCGTGAAGAAAACGTTGTTTCCGTAAACCCACATTCCGTTATAAATACCAGCATCTCCATACCTGGGCCTTCCGAACTGGTACCTCTTGACCTTTACTTGCCTCCCTGTAGGGTACCTTCTATAAAAAGCTCCAAATCTGTATCCGGTAAGGACAGATATTACCCCCAAAGACCAAACAGTCCCCTTTAGTCTCTGCAAGGCTAAAACGGCTTGCAGGTCTTCGTAAGACTGCATTTCCCTCCCGCTAAGGAGGTATAGTAACTGGGAAAACCCATCCGTATCTAGCTCAGAAAGCAAGTATTTTACTTTGCTACTCTCAGAAAGGTGGCGCAAGTTAAGTTCGGGGTTACTCCCGTCTGAGGGGATGCTAAAGTATCTCAAAGCGCCCTTATAGTAGTCCCTAAGTAGCTCACGAAAGAAAGTGTCTACATCTGGGTCCGTGGAGGTAGTTGTGTTCCACCAAAGCCTAAGCTCTAATAGCCTGTCTAGTAATGTCTTGCCGTCCCTATCTTCTAGATTGTAAACAACCTCTTTCAAAATCTCGCCAAAGTACCAATACTGCTCATGATCTTTAAGTTTTTCTGGGAAAAAATCGTGGAATGGATCAAAGTTTTCGGAGGTTTTTCTGACTAGTATTAGGGAGGGTAGCAAGCTGTCTTTTTTCTCTTCATTCAAAGCCATAAATCACACCCCCTTACTCCTCAAGGTGATAGGTTATGCTTGGCCTAGGAACTAAGACAGAGAGATCACCAAGGTTGCTAGGGTCTTCAGACCTGGGATATATCCTCACCACTCCCGGTATCTTAGACAAGTCTGCTGTTATCTTGCCTACAGTTAGCCCGGAGTCAAACATAGGAATATATGAGTTGAAGTATCTAGAAACCTCTTCTTGCACTTTTCCAAGGAGCCTGGGCTCAACATAGACATCGGCCTCATAAGGCAATTCAACATACTCTGGGTCAACGATGCGTAAAGTGACTCCAGCTACCGCCTTTTCGCTCAGGTACCTGTACGCCTCCTGTTTCTCGCTATCAGACAAATATCTAGGATAGGGAACCCCAGAGAGGTCAAAGTAAACAGAAACATAAGAAAGGTTTATTTGGCAACACACGCTACCAGAGGGGTTTCTGCCGCCGAAAGCTTTGGCGTCAACAATGTCCCCACGCCATGAAAGGAAGAGATACTTATAGTCATTCAAAGTAACCGCTTTTCTTTGGCTCGCCCTGTACCCCAAGACCGTGTACTTCACCTTAGCCGGAGAATCCGGCTGGGCGTACCTAGAAACTACTCTGAACTTCTCTCCAGGAGTTGGGTCAACCTCTGGGAAGAAGTTTCCTTGGTCAGGCTTTATTTGGTAGTTAGGGTGGTTTATGTTGACTTTATTTATGTCAAAGGCTCCGGTATACGGATAGGGGGAAAGGTAATCAATAATCACCAGAGCATTAGGAGATAGAGGAAAGCCGAACCTCCTGTCAAAGAAGATGACAACTCCGTAAGGCATTGTCACCTCAAACAAAGGCAGGCTTCTGCTGTCTTGCAGGGGACTACTGGGTATGACCTCTTCAAAATATTTAGTTGTTTTCACCAAAAAAGGTCTGTCCGTGTATTCATCAACAATGCGAACTATAAGGTTATTGTTATCTACGGAATCTCTTATAATGAGCCTCCTAGACATCTCCCCTATAATCCTATCCCCCCTAACCACCATTCTTTTCCACGTTCCAGCTTGAAGAACCAGCCTATCCCAGTTTTTGAAACCCTGCAAATCAGGTCTAGTGGCATTCGGCGCTGGCCTGGGAATAAGGAGAAGATAGTCTCTATAACCACCGTCTGGACTAATAGGGCTTATGGATAAGGGAACCCCCTCATGTTCGGCAAAGTAGGGGCTAACAAAAAGCCCTTCCCTAAACCTACCGTCCTCGTCAACAGAGCCGGGGAAAAGGTCTATGCGGTAGTCCGAGATGAGCCGTTCAAGGGGCTCATTCACAACCCCGTCCAGGGGGTTAGTAGCCACTTTGAGTTGAACTTCAAGAGCAGATTCTCGGTTTACCGGGTATCCCAGGGTTGCGGCGGCGTGAAGGATGCTGGACTCTAAGGATGCTGTAGTGATGAAAGCCTCTTCTCTAGCCTTAGCTGTTTCGTAGCTGAGGAGAAGGGAAAAGGCGGCCAAAAGCTCAGTAAGAGCGGCACCAGTAGAGCCTGCATAGAAATCCTTCCAAGAGTTAGGAAGCTCCCCAGTCTGTATGATTCGTACTAGCTTTTGCTTTATCTCCTCGTAGCTAAGCCCATAAAGAGGGTTGATATCCAGTTGCATAAGAACATTATAAGACAAAAAAGAAAACCCGGCCAACAGAAAACATTGGCCGGGTCTTTACCGCTAATCCGCTCGTTAAGCAGAGTAGTACCTGTACCAGCGAACGGACAGATGCACCTTCATTTCGTGGAGGTCGTCCTTGGTAAGGAAGGAGTTGCTAGAGAACGCTGTGTTTAGAGTGAACTCGGGCTGGCCTTCCTTAAGGAAGGTCGTTCTTACGCCATAGAAGGTGGTAACAAAGTCCTGCTCGCCAAGAAATACTTCCCTTGACCTCCGGTAGCTACCTGGAGAATAAGGGTTAAGGTTGGTTGAAGTGAAAGTTTTCTTGAGCGAAACTATGGGGTTCCCTTGTTGGTCAAGAGGGACTACCTCTAAAGTAGCGTTGGTGTCCCCATTAAACAAGTCAGAGGCGGGGCTGAGAAGGCGCTCATAAATGGAACGAATGTGATCTGGGGTAGGGGGAGAGCTGGCGGTGGAAAGCGTGTTTACGGCGTCCAGATAGCTAGTCCCTGTTAGCTGGTTGGCTAGGTCGTATTGGCGTACCTCCACCTGCAAGTTGTTCTGCAAGAAAGCCACCGCCCTGAGAAGGTGCCTTATCTTTATCTTTTTCCCAGGGGCAAGGGTTATAACGGTAGGGTTGCCTCCAACGTCCCTAACAAGCTCGTAGACCATGGCATTCGTGGGGTCCCCTGGGTTGTAAGTGTTACCCGGAACAAATGCGAAGGAAGAGAATCTTATAGGACCTCCTTCGGGAACGGTGTAGACCCTAAGAATCTCATTCTGAAATTCGTATGCTCCTAAGGTGGAGTTGTAAAGATAAACAGGGTTCTGTGGGGTGCCTTCTGTTGCATCGGTAACCGCCAGGCGGTCGGTAGCAGGGAGGTCTGCATCAACGTTCCAAACGGCGAAAGCCAAGTTAGTTGTGTTAGGCAAAGCCTTGTCAAGCTTGACCCTTGTTGGACCAGTAACTTCGGTTATCCTAGCGTAAGCCCCGGTGCTTGGGATGATAAGCTCCCACCCAACCATTTCAGGGGCAAAGAAATCGGCGTTGGAAGTGAACACGTGGTCAGAGCCCTGAAGAGAGTAGGTTCCGGTTATTGAGCCAGAGGAGCGCTTTATCTCAGGCTTGGGAGAATCGCTGACGCCTATGACCAAGTACCTCCTAAGGTCGTTGACATTGGCAAAAGTCTTTTCCCCAAAGGCATCAAGGAACCTGTTAGTGAGCAGGTTAGGATACCATGGCGTTTCGTACTCCAAAGTTCCGTCCTCTGAATAGACTTCTATCTTAACCTGGCTAGAAACTCTGCCCTCAACCCCAAAAGGAGACTCCTGGGAACGGCGAAGAGGGCTTTCTCCTAAGCGCACTTTTGACTTAAAATTCTTCATCTTTCTTATATCAGATACCTAAAAGCCAAAGAGAGTGTTTTATTTATCACCTACTGAACCTGTTTAAGGTCAATGTTCAACCCATGGCTTACAGAAAAATCGTCAGAGGTTTGGTGGGTAGAAGAAGATTCCAAATAGAGTATACCAACTCCCAGGTATTCCGTGTTCAAGAACCCGCTACTTAACCCAGGACTAAAGGAAGAGTGGTAAGCCTCGTAGCCTAAGAAAGCGCTATGTGAAAACCCGTCCCCTTCGTAAACAGGTAGAGTGCTTTCGTAGCTAGCTAGCGAATCTACTCCTGTTCTATAGCCAGATTGCTCGCTAAAAAGCAAAGGGAGGGTACCTTCATAAAGAGCAACAGAGTCCATACCAGGAGTAAAAACGCCGTAATCTCTCTCGTAAAGGGGAAGAACCAGGCTAGCAACCCCAGCATCGTGGCCGCAGGAGCTAGAGAACACAGAGGGGGAGCTAGCGCCTAAAAGAGAGTGTTGCACTTCATCAAGAGAGTGGGAAAAACTGACAAGTTCACTATCATCTAGGCTAGAAAAAGTTGCTTTTTTGTGTAAACCATGATCTTGACTTGCACCAACGTTCAAGTAGTCCGATTTCTGAAGTACCATGATTTTGCTAATTAGATCGGAATCGTGAACTAAAGTGACATTCGTGAACTAAAGTGACATTGTGGCTATCTGATTCAAAATTGTAAAGGATTTTACGTATCAGGTTCGGGTCTTGCACTACATCTACCCTAGTTTCGCTGTCTCTATCCAAGAACAAAACTTTGGCAATTCTATCAACATTTCCAGTAGGGTTAAAGGAAATCACAGTGGTCACTCTATAAGCACGCCTGAACCGCTCCAAAAGGTGCCCATAAGTGCTAGTGTGAACCTCTTGCTGTGCAAGGCCATCAGCCTCAACCTCTACAAAGACCAGAGTGTTGCCGGAAGTTGAGTATATAAGCTCAATACCGTTATTCCTAAAAATATAGTCTGAAAGGGCCAGGCCACCACGAACACTAACCGGAAGGCTCGTAACGGTGCCAGCGTCATCAGGATTTTCAATAGAAACATAAGAAACCTCGTTTTCGTTTGAGGGGAGGTAAAAAAGGTAAACGCTGGAGTCGTGGAAGGAGCGGTTTATGAGGTATTCGGGAAACAGGGCTGGCTCCTTGGCTCCAGAAATCTCTAGCAACTCGCTTCCCGAGGAGTCAAAAACAGAAATCTTATCTCCTGATGAGGTTTTATAGTAGGTTGCTAAGTAAATCTTTCCTTCTCTATCAAAAGCAAAGGAAGCCCAAACAATGTTTTGGGGCTCCGGTAGGTGCAAGGTTATCATGTTTGAAAGGGATATTGAGCTAGGAATGTCTTGCCTGACTACATAGTTGTAGGGAAGGTCCATGTGTCTAACCTGAAAGAACAAGAAGGCGTTTGTAGAAGGGTCCACCGTCATTACCCAGAGGTAACCGTAAGCCTCCTCTGGAAGAGGGCTAGCCTGGCCGTAGTATTTAGGACCAAGGGATACCTGGAAAAGTGGACGAAAAACCCCCTTACGGACCTCTTTTACTAAGGTGGTAAGCATAATCTAATGATACAAAACCAGAAAACGAGATTGAAAAGAAAAGTCCGGTAGGCAGATGGGGCAAAAGATCAGAAACCCCAGTTGCACGTACACAACTGGGGTTTGTGGCTAAAAACAACCATTCAGACTTGTACTTCAGTATCAAATCTTAGGAAAGCCGGGTGTTCAGTAAGCTTGCGCACCCTTGACGGTATGTAAGGAAAGACGGTGCCAGTAGCGCCGTGTTTTACCTCTTCAGGAGGTATCTCGCCTACCAGCTGGACAACGTATTTCTGGTAGGTGGGAACGGAGTTAGTAGAAACCTTAAAAACTGGGGTCTTTATTTCGGCAATGCCGTGGAGAACTGACCACTCTATGTTCCACCGAAGTATTTCGTCAGCGTACTCAAGGGCTCCATAATAAAGCCCTTCTTCTTTGGCAACTTCCCTTATCTGCTCGGCCACTTTGACAGAAGCCTGGCAAGTGAGGCTATGAGGAATATGGCTAACTAAACGAATGCCGATATACCTGAGTACCGGAAGAGACTCGGGTATAGGGCTAAGGCGCATGATCCGGTCCTTAGGCTCGTAAAGCTCAAAACGCTCAGGAGCCTCTTCGTATGAGGCTTCCCCAGCTTGCCAAACAGGGTCTATGTATCCGGACCGCCACACGAGATTGAAGGCCGTAGTGCAACAGGAGGGATACCCAAGTAGCTCCCCCATGGCCTTGTGGTCCCCGGTTTCGGTAGCAATGGCAAACTCAACGGCATCTTCAAACTTGCCCACTACCCCGTAGTAAGTCCAAGGCTTTCCAGGCTCTACTGGGGGGTGATAGTGGGCAAAACCTTGGTAAGAACCCACTCTGTGGAGGGGGAGAAAAACCAGACCCTTCCTGGAAAGGGCCTTTACCCCATCTACTAAGTCCTCCGGGCGGAAGTGGGTGGTAAACACTTTCCGGACACCGTGGAAAACAGTAAGCGTTTCCAGCTGGTGGAAGGCTTTAGAAGCGGCCTCTATTTTAGGTTGCCAGTAGTTTCTCGCCTCCTCAGTAACCCATAGGATTCTAGCAAAAGGATACGGGTTGAGCCTAGGGTTAAGCACCATGTGAGAAAGCCTTCCTCCGGGTATCGAGGGGGGCCTGTATTCGCTGACGATAGGCCCTTCTACCTTAACGCTAGCTTCTTCTTTTGCACTCTTCTTGCTTTTGTTGACTTCCTTCACCATACCCTGCAAACCTCCTTTTTTGCTTACTAGACTTTACTGGCAGATAGCCTGGTCCTCGTGGTCTCCGTGATCGGTGTAGTCCCCGTGTTCAGGCTGGCTTGAGGGATAGGTTCCCTGGTCCAGATGTTCTCTGCCGTCAGTATGGTCCCAGTGGTCCCCATGCTCCCCGGTAGCAGAACCAAGGGCCAGGAAGGGAGCGTTCTGCTGATTCAGACCCAACTGCTGTGCGTTTTTCTGGGCAACGAGTCTAAGAGCCTGGCCTACAGATATGTTTTGACCACGCTTCCAATGCTCCAGCAACTCCTGTTCGACCAGGGGCCGAATAGGGGAGAGGGTAAGGGGAACAATGCCCTCCCGTAGCACTCTGGATTCCATTACCTCAAACAGGTGCTTCCAGAGCCCACAGTCCGAGGATTTGTTCCTCCAATCCCCATCAATGGCAGTACCGGGGCACTGGCCTTTGCAGTAAACAAAAAACCTGCACCCCTCACAACCGCCATAGGCTTGAGGCGTGTAATAGAGAGCATAGTACCTCTCAAACCCCTCTTGCTCAGCCTTGAAGAAGTCTATGCCCTCTTTGTTAGTACGCCCACAGTTAGACCTTTGGCCGCTCCCTTCAACCCCACGAACGGCACGAGTGGTATACGGATCGCAAGCCCTCCAAGTGCAGGTGGCTTGACCGTCGTCTACCTCCTTGAGCATTTTGTATATGTCGTCAAAGACGTCCACTTGGAGAGTAGGAACCTCGTCCTTCAAACGCATTAAGTAATCAAAAGCAAAAATGTTTTCTTCGGTAGAAAGGGCGAGCTTCTTCTTGGTCAAATCCCCATCAAGCTCTAAATTGTGTAAACGAATAGCCTTAACGCCCCAAGAGTGAATTTCCTTGATCCACTCAATAAGCCTTTCTAGCCTTTCCGGGCTACCTGCATTCAAGCGGTGCAAGGTAATGATGACAGAAGCAGAAACGCCTTCAGAAAGAACCCTCCTAAGATTGGAGATGCTACGCCGGGTCATTTCTCTGGTCTTTTCTAAAGAGCCTGCCCAGCGAGCGTCGTTTAGTTCGTCAGGGCCGTCTATTGAAAAACCCACATGGACCTTGTACTTTTTGAAGAGTTCTATGTGTTCATCGTCTATGAGAGAGCCATTGGTCTGTATTCCGTTATGACCAAATTTTTCAAGACCAAACTTCCAAAGCTCCTCCAAATCCTTTTTAGGCACAAGCAGAGCTTCGCCTCCGAAGAGAGCAAAAGGCTGACCTTCGGCAAGCAAAGCCTGTTTCATTTTCTCCATGTCGTAAGGAGGACCAAAATTACCAGCGTCCCGGATCGGGTTTTGGTAGCAGTAGATGCAAGAGAGGTTACACCTAACCCCCAAAGGTCTGACTTCTACGCTCAATTTGACACCTAAAAAACCTATTAAAAAGAGCTAAAGATGGGGAAAGGACATAGTACGGGCTTAGTATAACACCGCCCTCCCAAAAGTGGAAGATAGTGTCATTAGGCTTGTAGGCTATAGCCCATTGACTAGTAGAAAGAAGGATATAAGAAGCCTTTAAACAAGTGATGGGTTATAGGAGAAACCAGAGGAAATGGCAGGAGTGTATGCTGGGTCCTCCCCATCCGCAAGAAACATCGGGTAGGGCTTTCTGCCTGCTACATGGGAGAGGGCACGGAAAAACTCTTGCATAAACCTCTCTGATAGCCCAACAGATGCTATATACACCACCCTTCTTTTTCCACTTTCTAGGGAATAAGAGAAAAAGTGTATTCTCCTGCTTCTGTCTCTAGACAGATAGACGACGATCTCGTTTTCTTCTTTATACATGTACCCACTACACGGGACAGAGGATAATGCCAAAGAAACTGCCAGCGAGAGGTATAGTTTTTCTCTCAAGGATAGCTTTTTGAGGGGTATTGGCTCCATCGGAATAAGGCACTATATCTATGATGCTGTTCATATTTAACCTCCCTCAAAGAGGCTTTCCTCAAAAAGAAGCTTCTTCCTCTTATAGGAGAGATGCACCTTCCACAGGTTAATCGCTCCATCAAAGTTAGCAGTTTCTTTTAGATATCTCCTCACTATCTCTATGGCCTCCTCGTCAGATAGATACTCTCTTGAAGAAGACTTAAAAGCCTTTCCGTTTTCGTAAACCTTATCCCCAAAGCTATCGCATTCAGACTGAATAAGCTTGACGATCTCCTCCGGACTCAGGGCTAACAACCCAGGCTTCCTAAGCCTTTCTCTGGCGAGATTGCCACGTAGTATCCCAAGCCTTTTCAAGGCACTCTTGACGGAATCTGTTCCTCTACCCAGAATCCTAGCTATTTCTGAGTAGGAGTAGCCCTTTTTGTATAGCTCAAGAAGAGTCCTCTTCTCTTCTATGGTCCACTTTCTCCTTTCCATCCAAACATCCTCCTAGCCACCGTTGCAGGCGGTGTATCTCAAGACAACACCGCCCGCCAGTAGCTACTACTCACATAGTAGTAGCGAAATAGGACCTTGTCAAGAGTCTATATGGTAAATAGACTTCAGGCCAACACGAGAAACAGAGATTTGTGTGTCAAAGCGAAGGGCCGGGGATATGTCGTGGGAAACGTAGAAAACATAAGAGGCATTGGAAGACTGTAGCATTTCAAATACCGCCTCGTAGGAGGAGGAATCGAGGAAGCGGAACGTTTCGTCAAACACAAGCACGCCAACTCCATCCAATGTGGAGAGGAGGCGGAAGAGGAAGAGCGTATCTGCCAAAGTCCTCTGGCCTCCGGACAGCAACTCAAATGGTAGCTCGTGTTCTTCAGAAATCTTGAAGTATAGCTCTACCGTAGGCTTCACGGAACCGTTTTTGAACTCCTGGATGGTAGACACTCTTACTGGCCCATAGGAGAGGGACTTAGAGATATTTTCCAGTATGGTAGCGTAAGCCCTAGTGGTCAATATCCTCCTAAACCTTTCCAAATCCTCAAGCCAAAGACTTTTTTCCTTTATCAGGACAGAAACCTCTTCAAGCCTGTCTTCAGTATCTTTAAGTGTTTTCATCAAGCTTTCGTAATGAACTTTAAGCCCCTCATACTTCTTTATTATCCCATCAAGCTCCTGATACCTGCCAATAACTCTGTTCAGAGAGCGAAGGGCTCCCTCTCTCTTCTCCAACAATGTTATGTACTCAGCATTTAGTGCTTTTAACTCTTTCTCATACTCTTCAATCTCCCCTCTAAGGCTCATTGACACTTCAGCTAGTTTAGTGTCCGTAAGCAAAGAACCGCACACATAGCATTTTTTGGTTTCCTGGGTCGTTCTTAACTTGGCCTCAAGCTGGCGCATTGCACTTTCTGTTAAGGACATGCGGCTTCCGTACTCTCTGGAACGTTGCTCTATGGCCGCTATCTCTTCCTGCATTTCCTCAACAACACCCTTCAGAAACTCGTACTCCTCCAGTTCAGACTGAGAAACCTGCACGGAAACCATCTCCCTCTGTAGCTCCCTAAGAGAGGCTAGGGAAGACTCTATGGAAGAGAGTTCTCCAGCAAGGCCAGAAACTTCTCCTTTTAAGCGGGAAACTTCCTCCTTGACGACTTCCTCGATGTCTCCTATCACAGACAATCCAAAAATTTGAGACACGAGGTCCACCCGTTGCTTAGGTGTAAGAGAAGAAACAAGACCCGGCCGAAACTGGTCGAAGTAGTAAAGCTCATTGAAGGTCTTTATGAAGGGCAACTTCTCCTCAAGGCGGGCCTGCTTCTCCCTAAGAGAAGGGGCTTCCAACGGAACCCCATCAACAAATACCGTCAGGTATTGGGAACCTCTGTACCCCCTTTCGATTACAACCTCCTGGCCCAGGTACTCCAGGGCCAGCCGGACCATCATTTCCTTAGCACCGGACATGACAAGGCTCTTATCTCCCTCCCCGGTAAGCACAAACTTGATGGCAGAGAGTAGTGAAGACTTTCCCGATCCGTTGGCCCCGGTCAGGAAGATAAGCTTCCCAAGCCTGGAAAAGTCTAGATGAAGGCTCTCTATGGAACGGAAGTTTTCAATCTCTAAGTAGATAGGAGTCCAGCTTTGAGGGTGGTCATAGGGAGTAGCTACGGAACGAGAAACCCTGCTAACAGCAAACTCGTAAGCAGTAAGCAGGCCCTCGCTCTCAGCAACCGATCTTATGACCTCTAGTGGGCTCCTGCTGGATATCTGATTCTGTATAGAGGCTTTATCGGGAGCCTTTCCTTTAATCCTCCTCACTAAAAGAGAGTCCTTATCTACCTCTTCTTTAATTCCGGTTTGCGAAGAAGAGGATTCGGAAACTAGTTGCAAAAAGGAAAACACCCTCTTGTCCTTAACATAGCCAGAGGGAATGAATTCTACCTCTTTAGTTCCAAGATCAGCTACTACCACACCAGCGCTACCGTCGTTGAAGGTGTGGTATATAGGAGGACCTGGGACTACTATCTTACCCCCTCCCAAAATTTGGTGGTTGTGGACATCGCCAACGAATATGAAATAGGCTTCAGGAAAAAGAGGTTCGGGGTCTATTCCGTCCTCGAACCTAACAGACTTGCTTGAGGAGCCTCTGACTTGGCCGTGGAGCAGGACAACCCTAGCACCCCTGGCCTCGTCAAGGTTGGGAGAGAATACTGGCTCCCAGCCATATCCAAAAATCTTAACTCCATTGAGGATAACAGAGGAGTTGTGCAAGTAGTGCATATTGTCAGAACCCACCTCGTTCAGGAGGCTGACGAGGGAGTTAGACCTTCCAGCAGAAACCCTGTCCCTAGTGTCCAGATCGTGTTGCCCGTGAATGAGTACAACTGGGACAGCAGAGGAGAGCTTTTTTGCCAGCTTTACTCCAGTAAGTATTACCTTCGGCGGGTTTACTGGCTTGTGGAAGTAGTCCCCTCCAATGAGTACGGCGTCTACTCCGTACTCATCAATAACCGTCAAAAGCCAGTCTCCAAGCTTTTCGTACTGCTGAAGCCTGAACCCAGGCGTAAGGTCGTACATCGACCAAGCCTCAACGTGAACATCTGCCGTCACTAACAGCCTCATACCCCACACTCCCAAGAGAAAGCTACCAAAAGACTATTGAAAAGTCAAGAGGCCCCGAAGGGCCTCTTGGAGATGGGAGGGAAGCCTCTACAGGGAAGCCTGGAGGCAGTTCTTGGCAAAGCTACAAGAACGGCACTTCTTCAAGGAAGTGTCAATATGGCCGTAGCAGAGAGGAAGTCCCGTAGCGTCTAGGTGGATGGCCTCCGGGCCGCCGCTACGAGGGTCGTGTGGAGAAAAACGCTCCTCGGTAACCACTTCCGTCTTTACCATTGGGACGCCCCCACTATTGGCCTTCTGAGGCTGGGATACGGAAACCGAGGAACCGTATCCAGCCCCGGACCTAAAAGGTAACTCTTCCTCTGACGGGATGTTGGAAGGCGAAGAAACCATGGGGTTTCTTGGGAACCCCTTTAGAGTTTCATCAAGTCCCTTGGGCCTAGTAGGGATCGTAGTAGCTTCTCCACGCTTTCCTCCAGAGAGCCGCCCGGTGATAGCTAGCTCGTAGAAGCCCTCTGCCAGGCGCTCAACTTCCTGCTTATACTCTGTGGTGGGGTACCAGTCTGGGTTGGTAGGAACCCAAAGCTGGTTGAGGTCAGATTCTAGTGCCCAAGAGGGCACCTCGAAGGGGGGAATGTTGATGATTCCGTGCATAGTGCTAATAGCAAAGGTTCCCCCTTTGCCTTTTTTGACGTTGAAGACCATGCCGTAGTTGGGGGAAGCTGGATCAAAGTATGGCTTTACAGCTTCCCAGATTTTGTAGATATCCTCCTGGTTTTTAGCGGATGAGAAGATGCTGGCGACAAAAGCCTGGAATCCGTTGATCAGGTACTTGGCAGTCATTGGAACGACGTAGACCCCAGGCTCAAAGTTTTTGTCACTTGGTGGAGCTTCGTGCAAGTAAGCTAAAAACTTAGCTACTGGTCTAACATCAAAGTTCCACCCCGAAGAGGACAACAACCCCTGCTCGGACAAAGACTTGATGACCTCACGAATGGGATTACCGGGGTAGTCCCTTACCATGCGGTAAGAAACCTCGCCGTTGTTCAGGTAGGGAACCCGGTAGTAGGGGGCAACATCGCTAATGATACGCCCCTCCTTGTCCAACAAAATCTTGCCTTTGTATACCCCTTCACTAAGGAAGTAGGTATACGAGGAAGAGTTCTTCTTCAAGTACTCCTGCACCTTGAAGATGTTCTCAGGGTTAATGTTCATGGTCATCCTCCATCTTATTAAGTGTAAGGGTTAAAGGTACACAAGCTCACGGTCATGACACTACTAACTCGCTACTTAAGCCACACACAAGACCAAAGACTAGATGCTAGAGAAGATTACACTATCCACATCCACAACACTCCAGAAGCCAGGCTTGCTATTTCTCCTACCACCTCCTAGGGAAAAATAAGTAAAAGCCTAAAGCCTACGAGCCCAAAGACACCTTCACTATCTCCTACCTCCAGCTACCACCTCCCGATTTACAAGGTAGCAGGAGAACAGGCACTTGTCAAGAGGGACTACCCGCTTTTTGTCCTCTGGGGCCTTATGGTGCGCACATCCGAGGGAGAAAGCTCCTGAAAGAACTTATTCACGTCTCCTGGGAGGGAGGAGAATATAGCTATCCTCCACCTGGACTTTGGCGTGGTTTCAAACTCCATGACCCGCTGGCCGTAAACGGAATACACGCCCCCACGGACAGCGTTGTAGGCAAGCTCTGCCAGTCTCGTAAGAGAATTCACTTTAGCAAGAAAGACTATCCTGGTGGCCTTGACATTGGGAACACCGTAGGCTAACAGGTCTGACTGGGTGACAATAGAGAAGTCCCCTGAAGGGGAGTACCGTCTGAACACTTCGGCCAGTCTGTGCCTTTTGGGAAGAGAGTTTAACACTAAATAGCGTCCGGCGGTGTCTTTAGTCAAAACAGCCTCAGGCTCTAGAGTGCCTTGTTTAGGTTCGTTTGAGAAAAAAGCTACATACATACTTCAGTTAACACCGATATCATTTTACAAGAAAGCCCACGCCTAGACATTAAAGGCGTGGGCGGGTAAGGACACTTGAAATCAAAGGTAGAAGGAGAAGAAATCGTCAGATATTTTTCTTGCTACCACTTTGCGCTTGGTGCCGTTTAAGTCCAGAACAAGCTCCCTGGTGCCTTCTATAGTGTAGAGCCTTTCGCTCTTGTCTAGAACACTAGGGCGTACGAGAACCACCATCTTGTCCCTGTTTACAAGAACATCATCATCCGGCGTGGTGGGAAAGAAGAGGTGTCTGAGCAGTATAAGCTCAGACTCAAGTATCCTCTCAAGGCGATCCTCGTAATCTTTAGGAAGAAACTTATTATCCCTCATGGCACAAAGAAAACCTAAAATACTAGGAGAGTGCTTCAGACGCTACTCATCGTCATTTACAGTCCTCACTCTTGAGGAAACGACTCTAACCGATATTCCGGAAGGCTTCTTCATCTTCTCAGATGCCTCCTTGGTAACGTAAACGGTGCTTACAGGGCCAGGGAAGTTCATGAGCATCCCGTAGGGCGTAAGGGACAGAATCTTCAGGGAGAGTGAGTGCGGGGACCAGTTATCTCCCTTATTACCACTAGCAACGGTCAAAGGTGCGCTGATCGTTTCAAACCCGATAAAAGGTTTATTTCGCATGAAATTGACAAAATCTCCACTAATGGAGAAATCAGTAGGCCACAAGAAGTCCGTTATGAAGATCACGGGAACCGAGCCTTTAATGAAAGCCTCTTTGGAGGAAAGGTTGATTCCACGCTGTATTACCGTGTGCAGTTTTGGAAAGAGAACCACAGGGGCAGAGGTGCCCTGTTTGACAAGGGAAAGTACATTTTTATCAAAGGCAATCCTAACCGCCTTGGCCGCCAAAACAGAGGGCACCCCCTGTATCCGAGCAAGGACGACGTTGTCTCCGAAGACGATGAGAAGTACCTCAAACCGCTTATTCGCATAAGAGGGGGATAGAGAGCTTATCGTAGCGAAGTACGACCTCAAAGCCGAATAGACCAGATTAGCATCCATGGAGCCGGAAACATCTACGGCAATGATAAGCTTAGTAAGGTCAAAGGACTCCAGAGTAGACAAGGCTCCAAAGGAAACACGAGGCTTTGACCAAGAAGGAATATCGCTACTGCCGCCAGAGAACCGCCTTACTGGGGTTCCAAAGACCTGCACCCCAGGGTCAAGGGTCGTGGTAGGAGCCAGAACTATGGGCTCCAAGAAACTACGCAAAGCTTTAGCAATGGAGTTATCCCTATAGAACTGGAGACTTTCCGGCTTTACTGAGCTAACATCTCCAACGCTGTGAACGGTTATCCTCCTCTGTCCGTAAGAGAGACCAAAACTACCTTTAGAGGATATATCTATCTCCCCAGAAACCTCTTTTCTTCCACCGAAAAGTATTTCATCTGGAGAAGAGTCCTCGTCGTCTTTACCAAATATCCTTTCAAAGTCCTCGGGGCTAAGCCTTATGCCTTCAATATCGTCGCTAAAAGGAGGACGACGACCCCTTTCTCCGTCTTCTTTTTTCCTCTGCTTGCTGGGCTTTCTTCCGCCCTTGCCACCGTCTTTTGATGAATCGGAGTCCGAATCGGAATCTGAACCGTCTTCCCCGCCACCATCCCCACCTTTACCCTTCTTTCCTTCCTTATCCCCCTCTTTCCCGCCTCCAGTACCTTCATCGTCTCCAGGATCCCCACCCGGACCCTGGCGCTTGTTGTCGTCCTCGCCGCCGCTTCCTCCTTCCCCTCCTTCGCCACCTTCCCCACCATCGTCTTCTCCAGGATCGCCCCAGTACTTGCTCAGGGGACCCTTTCCTTCTCGTGAGGCTCCAGAGCCCTTCTTACCTTCACCTTCCTTAGACCCGCTACCATCAGAACCCTCTCCGGGCTCCCCTTCTTCTCCCCTCCCTTGTCCTTTCCCACCTTCTCTCTTATCACCTCCACCAGACGCTCCATCTTCTCCAGAGCCTTCATCTCCAGGACCAGCTTCTCCTTCCTTCCCTCCTCCCCTTCCTTCTTCTCCACCCTTTGAGGTACCCCTTTTTTCTCCACCATCCTTATCCTCGCCCTCGCCAGAGGAATCTCCCTCCTCATCTCCTCCAGCACCGCCAGGACCGGAAGCTCCACCTTGCTGACCGCCCTTCTTGCCTTTCTGGTCAGGTGATTTTGATTTGCCACCACCACCTGGTGAGGGTTGGCCTCCTTCTCCCTCTTCACCACCAGGTGATCCCTGTCCTCCTTGCTGACCTCCTTGACCACTCTGATCCTGCTGACCTTGGCTTCCCTGGTTCTGGCCCTCGCTACCTTCCTGACCTCCCTGCTGATCCTGGCCTTTTGAGGACTGCTTGTCCTTGCTTTTATCGTCCT
>Ga0209289_100527_pt1 | contig 19412 bp, 26 predicted proteins | sample GXS110809BmetaG_FD_184121 | JGI IMG/M metagenome (GOLD analysis project Ga0209289, IMG submission 184121) | Hot spring microbial communities from Gongxiaoshe hot spring, China to study Microbial Dark Matter (Phase II) - GXS 110809B (SPAdes)... ...
TTTTTACACCGCCCGCCGAGAAACGCTGGCTTGCAAACGTCATCGCAGAGAGATGGGGCTGCCTCGGCGTAAAAACCTACAACACCGACATACCTCTGCTCCAAGAATTTCTCTACGAACACGGTTTGACGCCCACAGCCTACGTCAAAATCCACGACAACATTCCAGAGCCGGCGGAAGACGTCAACAACCTTTTCTACGACACATCCTTCCTCAGGGTTGCGTTTTTGGATGTGGAGGCTGAGGCTTCAGGGCCTCTGCCCAGGTTTTCCGACGGTCTTAGGCTTGTGAGAGTGAGGGTTGACGGGGACGAGGCGGTGTTAGACGGATGCGAGGATGAGATACTCCAAAGCCTGACGAAGCTCTTGGACGAATGGGATGTGGACGTTGTTGTCACCCACGGCGGAGACGGTTTTCTAATGCGATACCTGCGGGAGAGAGCTTCAGCCAACAACGTCAAGCTGCGTCTAGGCCGTGGAGAAGACCGGGTTAAAAGCTCGAAAAGCTTCTCCTACACCAGCTATGGAAGGGTTCACCATAGGTTTGGCGGATACAAGCTCAACGGCAGGCTTCACATAGACGCCGACAACTCCATGCTCTACGGCGAGACAGGGCTTGAAGGCGTGCTGGAGGTTGCGAGAGTTGTAAGCGTGCCAGTCCAAGACGCGGCCCGCTACACGATAGGCAGGTGCATGACCTCTCTACAGTATCGTCAAGCCTACCTGAACGACGTTCTCATACCTTCCGAGCCGGGGAGGCCTACGTGCATGACCGCGGCCGAGCTTGTTACAGCGGACAGAGGCGGTTGGATTCTCGACCACAGGCCAGGTGTTTACTGGAACGTCGGCGAGCTTGACTTCCACAGCCTCTACCCAACGCTGATGCTCAAACACAACATAAGCGGCGAGACCGTCAACTGCAAGTGCTGCGAAGGCAGCGACATACCCGAGCTGGGATACCACGTATGTAGAAGATGGCGTGGAATAGTGCCCTCCGCTGTTGAAACGCCTTTGAAGAGAAGGCTGGAGTACAAGAGGCTTTACATGGAGACGGGCTTAAAGATTTACAAAGCTAGGTCTGACGCCCTCAAATGGATACTCGTCACATCCTTCGGCTACCTCGGCTACAGGAAGGCTAAGTTCGGAAGCCGTGAGGCCCATATGGCTGTCTGCGCCCTAGCCCGAGACACCTTGCTGAAAAGCGTCAAAATAGCTGAGGAAAAAGGGTTTAAAGTGTTGCACGGCATCGTAGACTGCCTCTGGGTCTGGGGGCGGGATGCTTGTGAGGAGGACTACAGAAAGCTGGGAGAGGAGCTGGAGAAGAGGCTGGGCCTGCCGATAGGCTATGAGGGAACCTATAGATGGATAGCCTTCCTTCCCTCACGCACGCATCCTGGAAGGCCTGTCAACAACAGGTATTTCGGCGTCTACACCGACGGCCGTCTAAAATTCAGGGGAATCGAGCTGAGGCGTAGTGACACTCCGCCTTTAGCCAAGCAGATGCAGAAAGAGTTTCTCGAAAAGCTCGCCGAAGCCAAGTCGCCTGAAGAGCTTCAGCGCAAAGCAGAGGAATGCCGGGAAACATTCCACAAATATCTTAAGCTAGTCTACTCAGGTGCTGTTGAGCAGGAGATGCTGGCTCTCGTCAGAAGCTTGAGCATGAGTCCAAAACATTACAGGAAAAGGCTGAAGCACGTGGCTGCGGCCAAAAAGCTGGAACAAGCCGGCGTAAATATTTCACCGGGCCAGCAGGTCTCCTACATCGTCACAAACAACAGTGCAACACCGCTGCTGCTTTCAGACGGACAAGGCTATAAAGAGGAATTCTACGCCTCTTTCCTCCGCCGCTGCATGGAAACGGTTCTGCAACCCTTCTTACTCAAGCTCTGAGGAGGAGGCCAACGTCATAAAGTCCTCCGGCTTAACCAAAGCGTCGAAATCCGGCGTCAGCTGCCTGTTCTCCTCCAAAACCCTCCTCGTCAGATACCAGAACGCATACGGCAGAGATGTTCTGCTTCTGTTGTTCATCGGAACTATAAGGTCGACGTTGGAGCAGATGTTGTCCGTGCTGCACATAGCTATGACCGGTATTCTCGCAATCTTAGCTTCCTCAAGGGCTTGAACATCATATCTGGGGTCGGAAACTATGACGAGGTCTGGCTCCATGTAGTTCTTCAGTGTTCTGTTGGTAAGCATCCCAGCGGGCATCTTGCCGGCTATAGCAACCGCTCCTGTCAGCTCCGCAAACCTCTGGACAGCCTTCACGCCAAACACGTGAGTCGACACGGCCACAATCTTGTCCAGAGGATAGTAGGATATCATCCGAGCGGCTATGTTGAGTCTTTCAAGGATTTTCCTGACATCGAAGAGATACACGCCGTCGTACCTCATCCGGAAGATAAAGGGCTCCATGTGCTTGACCTTAATCCTAGAGCCGACGTGGACGTTGTATTTCACCAGTTGTTCGAGTATCTCCGCTTCCTGCTCAGCCGTTAACGTCAATCAAGGTCGACCTCCTGAAGGTGAAGGCTGCCGTCCGTTTGATGTATTCTGAGCAGCTCATTGAGCTTCGCCACCCTTTCACCTCCCACTACGCCTGCCTTAATAAATTTGCCGCCCAAACCTATGGCGAGATGGGATAAGAAGCTGTCGCACGTCTCTCCCGACCTGTGGGATACAACCCGTACGATGCCGTGACGCTCGGCTTCCACAGCAGCCTTGATGGTGTCCGAAACTGTGCCCACTTGGTTGGGCTTAAGGATGACAGCCCTAACGGCTCCACTCTCAGCCGCCTTTCTCACAAGCTCTGGCCTTGTGACCACGAGGTCGTCGCCGCAGACCAGCAGCTTCGGAAAAGCATCACACAGACGGGTGAACGATTCGAAGTCGGATTCGTCGAAAGGGTCTTCAACGTATCTGATTCGATACCTCTCAACCAAGCCAGCTATGTAATCCATCTGCTCCTTCACAGTTTTCCTCTCCCCTCTGTTTCTGTAAACATACCGTTTTGCAGAAACGTCGTAAAGGCTGGAAGCAGCAACGTCCAAGCCAAGCCCCACCGACAGACCCTCCGACGCCTCTGCAACAGATTGTAGTGCAGCGATGTCGTCGAGAGGCGGAGCGTAACCTCCTTCATCACCTTTCCCCCCGCCGTATCTGCCGGCTTTATTCATGAGTATGTTTCCAAGCCTTCGGTGGACCTCGATGTTCGTTTTTACGGCTTCTTCGACAGTCTTCGGTCTCGATGGAAAGACCAGGAATTCTTGGATGTCCGGCGAGCCTGCGCCTGCGTGAGCTCCTCCTCCCAAAACGTTTCCAAGCGGCAGCGGAATAGCCGGCTTAATCCCCGACAGCTCAGCGATGTATCTCCACGGCGCAATATCCCTCAGCCGTGATGTTAAAACAATTGCGCAAGCCGACACCGCGTAAGCAAGGTTTCCCCCAAGGTTTGAAAAGTTCTCCGTTCCATCAACCTCCTTGAGCATCGTGTCCAACCCAAGCTGGTCAGCTGCGTCAAACCCTATCAGACGACTTTTCAAAACTTTCCGGAAGGCTTCGAGGGATTTCTTCACTTCATTCGAAGAAAAAGGTACCGCCTCTCTGCTTCCCCTGCTCTTTCCTGAAGGTGCAGAAACTCTTGCCGAAACTTTCTCAGACCAGAGCTCGACCTCAACCGTCTCCGAGCCTCTGCTGTCGAACACCATTATAGCATTGGCATCGGTTATCTTGAATGAAGCCCTCAACGCTGTCCAGCTCCCGCTGCTGTATATTTTTGATGGAACTCCATCAACTCATCCATAACGTTAACCGCGGAGATGAACATTCTCCGGCAACAGTATCTTTTGAAGCCCAAGCTATCCAAGACATCCCGTGGATTCTCTCCTACCTGCACACGAGACTTGTATTCATCCCACTTGTGGGCTATCACACGGCCGCAGCTGAAACATCTTATCGGAAACATCATACAGCATATCACCTGTAGCTCTTTTGCTTGAAACGTCTGGCGCTTCTTCTGTTCGGCTTCTTAGGCTCGGCCTGACGAGGGTCGTCGACGAGAAGATATCTATCGTAGCCGGAGATGACGCTTCTTCCCTCCGCCGTCAGCTTCGCCGCCGCTTTGGAGATAGCTATGGCTGCTGCGTCGGCTGAGGATGAGACGCCTCCGCCTTTCACGCTTATGTAAAAATCATGGCTTTTCCAGAATTCGGGAAGAAGCTTCAAAGGGGTTAGTATTTTGCTTCTGAAGAGTTCGCCGAAGAGATGTAACGGTGTTTTGTTCACGAATATGTTTCCCTTGCCTGGCCTCACGAAGACTTTGGCTATGGAGGTTTTTCTGCGTCCTACGAAGTGTTGTTCAGCCTGTCTCACTGCCTTCCACCCCTCATAAGCCTAGACAGCTCTTCCAACGTGATGTATCTTATGAACTTGCCTGACCTGCTAACGGGTTTTCCCAGCTTGGCGTCCTGAAACTCTATCACCTCACCCGTCGGCTGCGCCCCTCCCTCAAAAACCTCCAACCTTTTAGCTGCCTCACGTCCTTTCGGCTTGCGTCTCGGAAGCATCCTGACCACCGCGGACCGCATTATGGCCTCAGCCCTCGTAGGATACCACACAGTTATTTTTTTATGCGAAGAGAGCTGACGCCTTCCCCTGAGCATCAGGTAACGCTCTAGAATCGACGACCTGCTACCTGTGATAACTGCCTTCTCGGCGTTGTATATTTTGACCTTGTGGCCTTTCAGCAGAATCTTTGCAACGTGGGAGGCGAGCCGGCCTAGCTTGTAGCCTTCGGCGTTGATGACGTATGTTTTCTCATCCAATTATCCTCACCCCTGAACCGTCCTTAAACTCCTTAAGGAAATCCTCGAGGAGGATAGGCCGTCCGCCGGCCGCAACTATTTTTCTCAGCGCCGATCGGGAGAAGCTGAAGGCACCGACAGTTAGCCTCTTAGTCAAGATACCGTGGCCCAACACTTTCCCCGGCACGAAAACAACGTCGTTTTCTTGGGAATGACGTTCTATACGGGATAGGTTAACCTCTCTCATCATCCTCCTGCTTTTACGCAACTCCTGGAGAAGCCTTTCTCTAAAATTCGATTTTGCGGCAAGCTTTCTGACGATGACTTCAAACCTTCTATTTCCAGTCATCGCCCATAGCCTCCTTGAACGCGTTCTCAAGCATGTCAACCTTCTCCTCCAGTATTTTCACGGCCTCTAACAGAATAACCTTAGGCGGCAGGAAGCCGTAGCTCTCAACATACAGGTATTTCTTGCCGTCTTCATCATACAACGTGGCGATGCCCGGCTGCCATTTCGAATGCTTACGACCTCTCCCAAGCCTTACGTAAAGTTCAAGCTCCACCCTCTGTCCCGGCGCTAGAGAGACTATAGGTATGTCCCCGTTAAACGGCGCTACCTTTCCATCACTTTTCTCGGGCGTTATGTCACGGGAATAGACAGTTAGCGGGGTTTCGACGGCTTCAGCCCTAAGCGTAAAACGGATTACGCATTTCTCACAGCCAAGCCTGCTTTGACAGTCGCATTTCTCTGGCAAGCGATAGTTCTCCAAATCGGTGATGAACGGTATCAGAGATATGCGGTGGGCCAAAACCTCGTTCGTCATGTTTGAAGTGTTTTCGATTATGAGAACTTCTTCCACGGCCATGGTGGGAACTTCTCTTATGATTGTTCTTCTTATGGCGTTCGCTACATGGTGGGGTGTTTGACTTAACTCAACCGTTATAGACTCGCTGGTCTCGGCAATCAGCTTCAAGTCTAGCTCCTCTTCCGCGGCCTAGGGTTTTGTGCTCTTCTACATTATTTAAATTTGTATGAGCAAAATGTTTTAATAAAGCCAGCCAGCTGTAGACTTCAACATGGAGGCAAAACTCGAGCCATACAGGCTTAAGGTCACGGAGAGGGCGGCAAAGAAGATAGCACAGCTCATCAAAGAGGAGAACAATGACAAACTAGCTTTGAGAATCTACGTCACTGGCGGAGGCTGCGCGGGCTTCAGGTATGGGATGGCCTTGGATGAAAACGTTTACGACGACGACGTCGTTGTCGAAGCACATGGAGTGAAGGTTGTGGTAGACTCTTTCAGCGCCCAGTTTCTTGAAGGCTCTGAGATAGATTACGTCGAGGATGTCATGGGGTCCGGCTTCTCGATCAACAACCCTAACGTTGCATCAACCTGTGGATGCGGACACTCCTTTAGCATGAAATGAAGCCCGAGGCGGGAGACAAGGCACCCGAATTCACGCTTCCCGATGCGGAGGGCAAACAGCACAGCCTCAAAGATTTGCTGGCAGGCCACAGAGCATTAGTTCTCTATTTCTATCCCCGCGACGACACGCCCGGCTGCACCACCGAGGCATGCGGCTTCAGGGATTCGTTTGACCAGTTTACGAAGATTAACGTCAACGTCGTCGGCGTCAGCGTGGACGATGCAGATTCGCATAAGCGTTTCGCGTCAAAGTACCGGCTTAACTTTACGCTTCTGTCGGACAAGGACGGGAAGGTTGCAAAGCTCTACAACGCCTACAGCGCTGAAAAAGGCAGGTGCCTGCGCAAAACCTTCATTATCGACAGCTCGGGAACTATAAGAGCAGCTTTCCACAAAGTCACAGCTGAAGGCCATGCAGGTGAAGTGCTGGACAAGATTAAAGAGCTGAAGCTTTAACCCAAGTCTGATAGTATTTGCAAAAGGTAGTTATTGGGCATATGCTGCATTTGGGCCTGGGTTTCTTACAAACTTCTCTGCCGAAACTTACGAACAGATGGTTAATTATTGGGAGGTCTTCTTCCGCTGCCAGCGTGGTTATGTTTCGTTTTATTTCTTCGTAGCCCGCCTTCTCGGAGGCGATGCCGAGCCGGACAGCAACAGCTTGGACGTGCGTGTCAACCGCCACCTCGGGTTTGCTGAAAGCAGCTGAGAGAACTATGTCTGCGGTCTTAGGCCCAACCCCCGGAAGCTTCATCAACTCCTCACGGCTTTCCGGAACCCTTCCGCCCCTCTCGCCGTAAATTATCCTAGCTATTTTTTTGATTCGCTTCGCCTTCTGCCGGTAAAAACCAACCCTCTTAATAGTCTTCGCGATCTCCCGGACATCGGCGTCGGCTAGCTCAGCAGGGTTTTTGTATCTGCTGAACAGCTCGTTGTAAGCGATGTCGGTCATCTCGTCACGTGTCCTATGGGACAGTAAAGCGCCCACAAGGATTTTGAAGGGGTCTACGTCTGAGACATGCTCCGGTTTGGACCCCGTTAAATAACGTTTTTCTAAGATTTTGACGACTTGTCGAAACTGGTCTTTGTCCAATACTCCATCAGGTCTGCAGGTTTGAGCTGTCACAAAATAAACCCTTTTGCGGCTGTCGTTCCGAGGTTAGTCCGATAATTTTTTATAACCGTCATGACATCGGAAGGACATGAAGAAATACGTCCTTCCTCCCCTACCTTATGCATACAACGCCCTCGAGCCATACATCTCTGCCGAGATTATGACGCTACACCACACGAAACATCACCAAGCCTACGTAAACGGTGCAAACGCAGCGCTTGAAAGGCTTGAGAAGCAGAGGAAAGGCGAAAACCCCGAGAACGTCAGAGGCATACTCCGCGACCTCAGCTTCAACCTTAGCGGCCACAAGCTTCACGCCGTCTTCTGGCCCAACATGGCACCCTCGGGTAAGGGTGGCGGAAAGCCCGGCGGAAGCATAGCGGACCAGATAAACAAAGACTTCGGCGATTTTGAATCTTTCAAGAAGCAGTTCTCCGACGCCGCCAAAAACGTAGAAGCCGTCGGCTGGGCTGTGCTAACCTATGACGCAGAATCTGAAACTCTGGTCATATACCAGGTTGAGAAACAAAACTTCATGCATCCGCCAGACCTCCCTCTGCTTCTAACTCTAGACGTTTGGGAGCACGCTTATTATCTGCAGTACAAGAACGACAGAGCGGCCTACGTGGACAACTGGTGGAACGTTGTGAACTGGGACGACGTGGACAAGAGGTTCTCCAAAGTCAGGGTTTAAACCTCAAAACCCTTATGCACGCTGCTATCGAAGGCAGAGAGGCGGCCACAGCCGTCGCAGCCAACAAGCCTGCGCCGCCTGCCTCAAGAGCCAAGCCTCCCAGGATGGGCATGATTATCGACGAGCCTGCAGCCACGGCGTCGGCGACACCCGTTACTCCACCCCTCTCCTCAACCACAGTCAGGTCAGCTATGTAAGCCGACGAGGCAACCCAGGCCGCGCTCCACCCAAGCCCAACGAGAAACAACGCCACTGTCACAACGGTCATGTCGCTCGACAGCGGCAGCAACAAAACTCCTGCAAGCGTCACCACCATACCAGCCAGCATGACAGCTGGCCTGCCAACCTTGTCGGAAAGCCTGCCGAGAGGTATGGAGAAGGCATACATGCCTATGACGTGAATCATGACGACTGTGGAGATATCTGTGGCGCTGTGCTGGTGGCTGTACATCAAGACCGTGTTCAGTGACATGACCGCGACCATGACGCCTGTTGACGCAGCCATGGAGGCGGCGGCTGTGAGAATGCCTGGTTCGCGCAGCCTCCTCAACACATCCCGTCTGCCGCGTATAGGATTGTTACTCTGTCCAGCCATCTTCAGCGGGTCTGGCCAAACCAGCAGAGACAGCATCAAACCAAGTAGCGAGATAAACGCTGCGTTGTACAGTGAGGTGACTACGTTCGATGACTGTGTTGAGTTGGGTTGTTGCGTTATGTAGCTGACGAGCAGCGGGGTGGCGAGCGTTCCAGCTATGCTGCCCGTAAGTATGATGCCTGTTCCCAAGCCTCTCCTGTTTGCTGGAAGCATATCTGCCACCGCAACGCGTGAAAACTCAACCATTCCACGGCCAACGCCATAAAGCAGGAGGGTGAGCAGAAACAACGGCAGAGCGCGGCTGCTGACGGACAGCGCGGCAACCAACGACGCGGCAGCCGCCAAAGCCATCCCGCCCGCTATCACAGGCCTTCTTCCAAGCCTGTCCATTAAAGCGCCTAACTGGTATGTGCTTATCAGACGTCCACCCCAGATGAAAGCTGAGCCGAGGCCTGCGAGGGCGGCGGAGCCACCGAGCAGAAGAATCGCCGCCGGAGCGAATACGACGAAAAACTGGACGACGACGGTGTTTAATGCTTGACACGATGTGAGAAGCGCTATGTTTTTAACCACCGTCCTGCCTAGGCTGAGTTCTTTCATGTTCTAAGGAACCTTTCATCGCTTTTGCTCTTCTCCTATAAAACTGCATCGGGCTTCTGACCCCGCCGCAAAGCCTCCCCTCCTCCACGCAGAGACCGTGTGCTTGCATGGTTGTGCAGCTAGGCGCAGAGTACCTGGTCCTGCTCCCCTTCAACCCTGCGATATGCTCCACTTGATAGCGTGCTATTCGTGGGTCGAAGTCGCCTCTCTGCGAGTAAATGCTTATGACTTCTTCGACGCTCATGCCGATTCTAAGCATGAATGAGGCGGTGGCGAAGTTTCCGAAGTGGCTGACGGGCTCGCCTGCCAGCAGACGTTTTCTCAAAGCAATCATGCAAGGGGGCCACATGCTCGGGTCAAGCCTCACAGACTCGAGACTGTATTTCTGCCGTGTGCTTTCCAATATCCTCTTCAGACGGTTTACGTGCTCTGAGAGAAAATCCGGCGGCTCTATCCTGCCCATGGATTCCAGCCTTTCGTGGATTAGTTTTTCGAGACCGTTCTTTACGAGCGTGACAGCCTCGTTCCTCGTCACAGCCACGTACCCCTTGTTCAGCAGCCTGTTGACAAGCTTAAACCGAGGCTCGTTAAGGTTTACAGCGATTTTGAGATAATCGGCGAAATGAACCCAGAACTCGTGGGGATATTTATCGAGTCTAACGCGCATCCCCAGCACGTTAGCCATTATGTATTTCAAGACCTCTTTCTGGCCCTCTCGCATGTTTTTCAGCGCAACGGCATATCGCTCAGCTTCGTGTGCGGCGAACCTTCTCTTTGCAAAAGGGCTGTCAAGCATCGCTACCAGAGCCATCGCCATCGGATGCGAGAGTATCTTAACCTCGCTTGTCAAAGCTCCAACGTCTTGCTTCGAAGGCCATGGAGCAAGAGCTTCCTCAACTTTTTTCACAGCAGCTTCAACCAAGTTCGGAGCATGCTGAAAATCTTCCAACCGCAGTTTCAGCATCGCCACGTACTCCCTTATTTCCTTGAGGAATGGAAAATCGGACAGCAACGCTTCGACAACGTAATGGTCTTCCCCCAACCCCGTTCACCTACTACGAAAGCGTGGAATAAATCCGTGTCTTCTGAAAGCGAACTTGCGTAGGTCAACCCTTTGGCTGTGCATCAGCCAACAAGCCTCCAGCATCATCTCTTTTTTATCAAGCATGTGGACGAGCCTTGCCTCTGGCGAACAGTCTTTCAAATATTCTCTATAGACGTTCACAACTTCCTCAGCATGTTTGGGGCCGAGCTCTGCGAACAGCTGTTTGAGAACCGATGTCTCGACACTCTCCAAAAGTTTGGCGGGGATTCTCTTCTTGATGCGTGGGGTCAGGTCGCCCGTGTAGCTTTCCGGAATGTCATGGATTAACGCCATCTTGACGGCTTTCAAGCAATCCAACCCTCTTTTCTCAGCCTCGACCATTGCTAAAACGGCGAGGCTAAATGAGTGGTCGGCCACCGACTCTGGCTGTCTCACTCCCGCATCCAGCCAGCCACTCCGCCGAACGCGTTTAAGCAGCATGAGCGCTGACGCAAGAGGCTTCAGACCATTTTCCTCACAATCTTCTCCAATCCTGAGCTGTACTGTAGAGCTTTTTTCTCCACGGCTGCCAGCTCTCCGAGCCCGAGACTCCTGCATACCTCCCTCAACACCTTCTTCCTGACTACTCTACCTTTCTCAACCGCTATCTTTTGGGCGGCAGGTGTTGAAGTGGCCGCTTCAATAACCTTTCTCGTGAGATAGGGCGTCAGAAGGTATGTACCGCCGCAGCGGACAGCCGTAAAATCTCTCGGTAGGCCGAACACATGCAGCGCTTGAAAGTCGTTTTTAAGAGCCTCTTCCAACCCCATATAACCCTTGGACTCTAACACGGTTGTGTATTTTCTATAGCCTCCGAATAGTTCGTCAGCCCCTTGACCGGAAACGGCGGCGGAACATCCCAGCGAAACCGCTTCGGCTGATAAAATATACATCGCGGCAGCTATCGAGGCGTCCATGGGCGACATCATGCCCAGCACAGGTTTCAGCGTGGATAACGTCTTCTCAACCCTTTGCAGATCCACGGTTATTCCGACCGCCTCGAGTCCTAAGAGGGTGGCGGCTTTTTCGCCCCGTTCAAAGTCACGGCTGCCTTTAACACCCAACGTGAGCAAAGCAGGGTTCAAGCCGTGGAGGTCGAGCAGCTTTGCGAGAATCACGCTGTCTAAACCGCCTGAAAAGAATACGGCGGAGTTTTTTGGACAGAGGTTTTTCACAGCGTCGGACAGGCGTTTCAACAACTCTTCAGCGTTGGACTCGTAGTAGGCGGGCCTCCAGAACTTGTAGGACTTGCCCTTTAGCACATCGGCGACCGTGGCTGGTTCCAACGGCTTTGGCTCAGTTGTCCAAGCTTTTGCCTCGGCGGGAATGTTTGTAACGATTTTCACCCCGTCTCCCACAACGTAAACAGGCACAAGACCCACGTGGTCTCTGAAAACCATCAGACTCTCGCCTAGCACAACGCCGGCGAAAAAACCATCCAACCCCTTCAAAGCGTCGGTCAAATCAACCGCATCGCGCAAATGCTCAGCTGCCTGCCGTCCTGCGCGGTGAACAAGCTGAACAACAACAGTCTTCTCCAAAAAACCCTCGTAAAAATTTTCAGCCTCTAGTGCTTCTCCAGCCAAGTAGAGACTTGCCTTAACCCCGCTTTCTAACCTGAAAACCTCGCATAGGTCATGTCTGAAGGTTTTGGGTGAAGCGTCGCTGCCGACAGATATGAAATATTTGAGCACTCCGCTGAACAGTTGTCAAACGGTTTTATAGCCCTTTCCCCGCTAAAAGGCTTTAAACTCGCGGAAGATAACATCACCGTGGCCGAAGAGTGCAGCCATTCCTTAGAGTTCATAGGCGAGCAGAAGGCTGAGCAGGGCAGCAACAAGTATTTTCGATGCGTCAAATGCGGAGACGTCTTCGTGCAAACGGCAGACGAGACCAAGGTCTACCGCATACCTGCTGTGAAGAAAAGCTAATGGAAGGCTCTATAGGTCAAACGCCTAGATGAAGCTCGTCAGCGGTCAACCCCACTGCGTGAAATATCTCTTCGCCGACCTTCGTAATCTCCTCACGATGCTTCTGTTTAAGGCTGTGGTAGACGCGGTAAAAGACCTGCCTAACCCTCTCAACCCTCGAAAACAGGTCTGAAGCATCTTTGTAGGTGTCGTTTTTGACCTTGATTGTTTTGCCGCCTCTCTCGTCAACCGACAGAAAATAGCGTATCTTGCCTGGAAACCTGAGAAAGTCTTCAACGTGGTCGCCCGCGGCCTCGGCCTCCGCCTCGACAAGCACGGAGTAAGTGCGTCTCGACCCCTTCTCCATCTTAACGACGTCTATGGCGAAACCACATCTGCCAAACCTCGAGTAGATAATCCTCTCCCTAGGATAGTGTCTATGCGTTGCAAGGCCTACGACGTCATGAGACTCTATTAGGCTGATTATCTCTTCTGTGATGAGGTCTCCCATGGTTCAGCTTGCTTGTGGCTGGAATTAAGGTTTAGCCCGATGGGTTGCGGCTAAGGTTTTTATCATGCAAACCTCTAGCGTTGACAGGTAGTTAACATTGGGCCGCAGGAAATATTCTAGACCGAGGCATGGGTCTCTTGCCTATCTGCCTAGGGGTAGGGCTAGGAGCATTCTTCCAAGGGTCAAACACTGGCCAGACGGACGGCAGGGGCCTCTCGGATTCATAGTCTACAAGGTCGGCATGACCTCTGTCCATTACGTTGACAACAGGCCGGGCTCGCCGTCACAGGGAAGCGAGATGACAGCTGCATGCACAGTCGTGGCCGCCCCTCCTCTCAAAGTGGTCGGTTTAGCCTTCTATCAAAACCGTGACGGCGAGCTTGTCGATGTCGGAAGAATATGGAGTAAAGAGGCGGGTGAAGACATTGTTCGGAGAAACAAGACGTTCAAGCCGTCGCCCGGCCCGGAGAAGCTGGATGAGATGAAAGGCAGGTTTTCCGAAGTCAGGCTTATAGTCGCAACCCAGCCGCGGCTGGCAAACGCTGGCAAGAAACCCCAAATCGCGGAGATAAAAATGGGAGGAGAACCGGGCTATTCGTTGAACAAAGGACTCGAGCTTCTGGGCAAGGAGCTCAAGATATCCGACGTCTTCAAGGAAGGCGAGTTTGTCGACGTCCTAGCTGTAACTAAGGGAAAGGGCTTCCAAGGAGTTGTCAAAAGGTACCATGTCTCAATCCTGCAGAGGAAGTCCAGGAAGACGAGGCGTGGCGTAGCTGCGATAGGGCCATGGAACCCTCATTATGTAATGTACACCGTACCCCGCTCCGGGCAGATGGGCTTTCACAGAAGGACGGAATACAACAAAAGGATTCTGAAAATCTCGTCGGAAACCAGCACAATCAACCCGAAGTCGGGATGGCATAGGTTCGGGCTTGTCAACACAGAATACGTTGTCATAGAAGGCTCGCTTCCCGGAACGCCCTTGAGGCCGCTGGTTCTCCGAACCCCTGCCAAACCGCCTAAGCCGCTTGAAGCCCCGCAGATCACGCTTATCGAGGTGTAACGGAGGATGGATTTCACGGCTGTTCTCCAGCTGCATAAAAGCCAGCCCGCCCAAGTGCCTGTTTACAACGCGGCCGGCGAAGCGGCAGGCACGATAACACTTCCCCCGTTCTTCACATCACCTCTCAGACAAGACATCGTTCACAAGGCTTTCCTCCACCTGTCAACCCACAGGCTTCAGCCTAAAGGCGCGTCAAAGCTCTCCGGCCACAAACACTCAGTCGAGTCATGGGGCCCTGGATTTGGGATGGCTCGCATCTCCAGAGTCAAGGGAAGGGGGACGCCCAAGTATGGCGCGGGCGGGATGGTGCCCTCAGCCGTGGGAGGCAGGCCTACACATCCCCCTGTTCCTGAGAAGAAAATCCACAAGAGCTTGAATAAGAAAGAGCTGAGGAACGCTATGCTCGCAGCCCTCGCTTTCACATCAAGCGTTGAACACGTGAGGAAGAGGGGGCACAGGGTTCCGGATGGCGTTCAGCTTCCCATAGTCGTCGAAGATGACTTTGAATCCGTCAGCAAGACCAGGGACTTTAAGATGTTTTTCTCGAAGCTCGGGCTTGAAGAAGAGCTGAACAGATGCATGAAGGTTAAGATGAGGGCTGGGAGGGGGAAGATGCGTGGACGCAGATACAAGAAAAGGAGAGGGCCTTTAATCGTTGTTTCCAAGAAATGCAGCTTGGTGAAGGCGGCTGAAAACGTTCCCGGCGTCGACGTCGTCGAGGCAAGGAACCTGAGCGTTTTAGACTTGGCGCCCGGCGGCCATCCAGGCAGGCTTACAATCTTCACCAAGCCTTCGCTCGAGGTGCTGGGAGGAAGGTTACGATGAACCTGCAGGATGTTGTCAAAAGGGTTGTGATAACCGAGGACGCCGTGTCCTTGATTGAGAAGGAGAACAAGCTTGTCTTCATCGTGGACATCAAGGCTGACAAAAATACTGTAAAACGCGCCGTTGAACAGCTTTACGAGGTTAAGGTGGATAAAGTGAACACTTTGATAACGCCGCGGGGTGAGAAGAAGGCCTTCGTCCGTCTCAAGCCCGAGTATAAGGCCTCTGACCTCGCGGTTAAGCTTGGAATCTTCTGAGATGATGTGCGATGGGGAGGAACATCAGAGCTCAGCGCATCGGCAGGGGTTCGCCGCGGTTCATCGCCTCCAAACACCGACGATACACAGTCGGCTATCCCAGCACTTTGATAAACAGCGGAACTCTTCAGACGGCGATGGTACATGACATTGTCCACGACCCTGGAAGAGGCGCGCCAATCGCCCTCGTCAAACATGACGGCGTGGAGTTCGCCGTCCCAGCAGTCGAAGGAATGTTCGTCGGACAGGTTGTCCAGCTTGGCGATGCAGCATCACCGTCTACTGGCAACATAGTGCCTGTGGGAAAACTTCCCGAAGGGTCGATCGTGTCAGCGGTTGAGAGGATGCCCGGAGACGGGGGGAAGCTTGTCAGGTCCTCGGGCGGGTATGCGGTTGTGATGGCTCAGGTCGGCGACAAAACCATTCTTAGGCTCCCCTCCAAGAAGGATGTGGAGGTTTCTTCAAAGGCTTTGGCGATGGTCGGCGTGGTGGCCGGCGGGGGCAGGGGTGAGAAACCCTTCCTCAAAGCCGGAGCAAAATACCACTTGATGAAAGCTAGGCATCGCTACTGGCCGAGGTCACGAGGAGTTGCAATGGTTCCGGCCGTGCATCCGTTCGGCGGCGGAAGCCATAAGAGAATCGGAAGACCTGAAACAGTCAAACGAACCACGCCGCCCGGAAGGAAGGTGGGTTTGATAGCGGCGAGGAGGGCGGGAAGGCGGAAGAGAGCTTAGGCTTATTAGAGGGCTGCAGAAGGTGTGACTTGGATGGTTCGGGAGCTAACTTACAGGGGGTATACGCTCGACCAGCTGAAGGCGATGAGCATGGATTCTTTCATCAGGCTGCTGCCTAGCAGGGCAAGGCGCAGCTTGTACAAGAGAGGTTTGACGCCCGCTCAGTCGAAGCTCTTGTTAAAGATTCGGAAGTACAAGAAGCTTCTGGAGACGGGTCAGAAACCTGAAAAACCCATCAAAACACACTGCAGACACATGTTTATCCTCCCTGAGATGGTAGGTCTGACGATTCACGTCCACAACGGGAAGGAGTTCCAGCCTGTCGAGATAACGCCCGAGATGATAGGACACAGGCTCGGCGAATACGCCATCACGAACAAAAGAGTCATACATGGCAGGGCTGGCGTGGGTGCGACAAGAAGCAGCATGTACGTCCCGCTGAAATAGCCTTATGCGGGGGGTGGGATTTGAACCCACGAACCCCTTCGGGACAGGGTCCTAAGCCCTGCGCCTTTGACCAGGCTTGGCAACCCCCGCGCCAAAGCATATACATTTTGACGCGGTATTTTGGTTTTTAAGAAGGGTTCATACCTCAAACGTGTTGAAGAGACGAACGCTTTCGTCGGCGGAGCTCGACGACCTGACTCAACGGCTGGCAAAGTTCCTCGAAGGCGAAAACTTGAAAAAGCTTTTGAAAAAAGGCGCGACGGCAGCGGATTTGGGCAAAGCCACCGTAGTCAGCATAGGAAGCTATTACTTTGTCGTGGCAGGCGGGACATGTTTCCCAGCTCTTGCGCAGGCCAACAGCCGGATCCTAGACAGGCTTCCGTCGGTCTACGTCGACCGTGGAGCCGTGCAGAAGATAGCTAACGGGGCGGACGTGATGAGGCCGGGCATAACACGGATGGATGCTTTCGAGAAGGACGACGTGGTCGTGGTGAGGGATGACGTCCATTCAAAGCCTCTGGCCGTGGGACAGGCGTTGGCAAGCTCCGTCGAAGCAGCCGCCACCAGTCACGGACGCGTTGTCAAAAACCTACACCACGTAGATGACACAATCTGGAAGAACGTCAACAACGTGTGATGCGGGAATAGATATAAATAACGTGTGAAACAAAACCATCCGAGTGGCGATTTTGGTCGATGAGAAAACGGTCGTCGACTCGCTCAGGCGAGTCATAGACCCCGACCTCAAAACAGACATAGTTAGCCTCGGAATGGTAAAGGAATTGAAGGTCGAGGATGGAAAGGTTCAATTCACTCTGGAGCTGACAACGCCTGCGTGCCCCTACAACAAGGATATAGAGGACAGCGCGAGAAAAGCGGTCCAGTCAATCCCCGGCGTGAAGGAAGTAGATATGAAGGTGACGGCAAGGGTCTGGTCGGCGAGGACGTTGGGAGCAGGAGACAGCTTGTCATCTGTCAAGAACGTGATAGCTGTGGCCAGCGGAAAAGGAGGAGTTGGGAAAACCACGGTTGCGATAAACCTAGCCTGCAGCCTAGCTCGCAGCGGGGCCAAAGTAGGGCTTGTGGACGCAGACATCTACGGCCCTATGATACCTAAGATCGTCAACATCATACAGCCTCCCAGGATTGTGGCAAACAACAAGGTCGAGCCTGCGAGAATTATGCTCGGCATCAAGGTCATGTCGCTGGGGTTGTTCGTTGACGAAAACACAGCCGTCATCTGGAGAGGCCCGTTGGTGGCAAGCGCCGTCAGACAGCTGCTGACAGACGCGGCATGGGGCGACCTCGACTACCTTATCGTAGACCTTCCACCTGGAACAGGCGACGCATCCCTCACCCTCGCCCAAACCATCCCCCTGACCGGTGTAGTAATAGTAACCACGCCGCAAGCCGCCGCAGCTGTAATCGCGGCAAAAGCCTTGAGAATGTTCAGAAGGCTAGGCATCCCGATAATAGGCATCGTGGAAAACATGAGCTACTTTGTCTGCTCCCACTGCGGCGCAGAGTCCAGAATGTTTGGCAACAGCGTGACGGAGAAGATGGCATCCGAGTTGGACGCGCCTCTGCTCGGAAGGATACCTCTCATGCCCGAGGTATCGACAAACTATGACAAGGGCGTGCCGATAGTCGTGGCAGACCCCAAGTCACCCGCATCGAAAGCCCTGAACGAAATATCCCGCAACATAGCCGCGCGAATAAGCATCCTAGCCCACGAAAGCAAGGCCAAAGCTGAGAAGATGTGAAAAAGAAGAACGTTCAGGTCTGCCCGGTTTGTAGCAGAGCCAGCCTCGACCTTTACCTAGGAGGATACTTGGGGAAAATCTACCGATGCAGCTCATGCGGATATGTTGGGGCTGTTATCGTCGAGATGGATGGAGAAGAGTATCTCGCCATGCTGAAGGAACTGGGCGAAGGTCAGTAGGATGTGGGAAGGCTCTCCAGAAATTCGCTTCCGTATGGATAGCGGGCCGCAAGCTCTTTCCTGACTAGAAGCTGTCTTTCGATGACTTTCAAGGCAGTTCTAGCTGCTAGGTCTGCTCTCCAAGCCTCTCCGACCCCCACGAACTGAAACCGGTCTGAGTTGAGACGAGCCCTGCAGTGCACAAGCCTCATGTCCCCGTGCTTCTCCCTATGCTCTTTGAAGTAAAGGCTTAGGACGCCGTTTCCAAGTGTTTTTCTAAATCTTTTGACAAAACGGTCGGCTACCTCCATCACACGCTCCTTATCCTCAACTGCGACCCTCTCCATCTTGTAGCTGACTTCCACGACTATGTTTCTCTCTGTTTCCCGAAGCTGTGCCACAACAGGCTCCAAAGCATCCATCAAGGTGAAAATTCCAACCACCCTGTGCCTCTCGGTGACAACCAGACATGAAAACCCATGCTGCCTCATCTTCGCCACAGCGTCCACAATGTTCTCGGAAGCTTGAACCGTCATCACATTCCTCGTCATGATGCTTTTCACAGGGTTGCTGAGCGTTCTCACCTTCTCGCCGACCACATCACCCCAAGAAGACTTCAACCGTGGCTTGACGACCCTCTCGACTATGTCGGTGACCGTGACAATTCCCGCGAGCGTATCACCTTCTAAAACAGGGAGGCGTGACACACCTTCATCCCGCATGACGGATATAGCTCTACCTATCGTGTCCTCCGCGTCAACGGTTATGACCTCACGCGTCATGACTTTCGACACGCTTATTTTTCTCAGCAGTTCTCGAGAGTTCAGAATGACGTCTGCAGCGGTAACAAGACCTGAAGGTTTGCCGGCCTCGGTTACCGGCAAGGCTTTCAGGTTTCTCTCGAGCATATGTTTTGCAGCGGTGTGCAAACTGTCCGACGGCCTTAGCCGCGGCGTCCTCACAGCCAATGTCCTCGCCGAAACTTTTGAAGGGTTTAAGTTTGGCTTAAGCATCGCCCTCTTCGTCACAACACCCACAAGCCTGCCGTTAGCCTTGTTCTCCACCACAACTACGTCGGCTTTCCTGTCGGAGAAGATGCCCAGGATCTTCGTCAACGGCTCGCTGTCGTAAACCCATGGAAAGTCCTTTAACATTATCTCCTGTACGTTCATCCTCTGGGTAGGCGGCCAAATTCTATTTAAGTGTCTGCGTGGCTTGTGCGAAACATGCAGGTCGACATAGTTTGTAGCTGCGTAGTGTTAAATAAAAAGTACAGGGCCAGCTTCATGGTTGGTATGAGGCTGATATCTTTGACTTCAGGTGCTTCGATGGCCGCCCTCGCCCTCGTTCTCGCAGTTTTACCCTTGAGCTTTCCATTCCCACCCGTCCCCTACCTCAGGTTCGACCCAGCCGAGATACCTGTCTTCATCGC